>MDTA01229263.1_pt1 | contig 11343 bp, 8 predicted proteins | sample 811151 | NCBI WGS metagenome assembly MDTA01 (sample SAMN05326648, study PRJNA326480) | marine metagenome | isolation source: seawater | place: Indian Ocean: South | collected 2010 | reverse complement strand
AGTTTATGATCCTGCCACGGGAACAGGTAGTATGGCTGTTGACATGATGGAGGGGGCATTTAGTTTTATCAGTGGTGAGATTGCTAAAACAGGTCCGGATGCTATGTTAATTTCAACACCAGTAGCTACCGTTGGAATCCGTGGAACAACAGTTGCAGGAAAGGCAGCGGTTGAAGGTAATGAGAATGCCTTTACACTTTTACAGGATGCAGATGGCGGTGTTGGTCAAATATCAATTAGTAATGACGGAGGGACACAAGTATTAGCTCAAGTTGGTGCTACTACTACAGTTTCAAGTTTTGCGGCTCCACCTCCGCCTCCAGTTATTTTAAGTGCAGCTCAGATTCAAGCTAATTATGGTACAGCCCTGAATGTATTACCGCCAACACCGGTTGTGGCACCTACACCACAAGCTCCACCTCCGCCTCAAGAACAACAGCAAGAGCAACAGGTACAAGAAGAAGCATCAGAAGAAGAGGGATCAGAAGAAGAAGGAGTATCAGAAGAAGCAGCTACGGAAGAAGGGGATGGTCCACCGGAAGGAGAAGAAGGATTAGAAGGAGAAGGACCACCGGAAGGAGAAGGACCACCTGAAGGAGAAGAAGGATTAGAAGGAGAAGGACCACCGGAAGGAGAAGGACCACCGGAAGGAGAGGGGCCTCCTCCGGGTGAAGAAGGTACAGCTCCTCCCGTTGGTGATGAAGGTCCTGGACCTGAGGAACAAGTTGCGGCACGAGAAGCATTTGAGACAGCTTTGGCTGCTGGTGCTAGTCCCGAACAAGCTATGGCTGAAGCTGCTGCAGCTGCAGGTTTAGAAGGTCAATTACCAGGAGGTCCAGGAGATCTTGATGCTAGTCCGTTTGGAGGACCCGGAGGTCCATTGGATGGACCAGTAAACGCTCCACTAGGTAATATGGGTATGCCTGGTATGGATCCATTTGCAAGTGGTCCTATACCAGGTTCACCAGTACCGGGTATGGGTCCGGTTGATCCTGTAATGGGAGGTATTGGAGGACCTAATGTAGGTCCAGCTTTTGGACCTAGTCCAGCAGATATGTTTGCTGGACCTATGATGGGACCTGCTTTTGGCTCAATGAGCGGACCAGGCGATATGATTGGAGGTTTAATGGGGCCAGCCTTTGGTCCAATGGGACCAGGTCCAGGATTTAACCCCAATGATGCTGGTTTAAATCCATATGGTAATGCACCAGAACCGGTAGTTGAGTTTTTTGAAGATCCGAGTTTATATGACGATTATCAGCAAAATCAACCAGGTCAACAAGAAGCTAATCAAGGGTTAGGAAGTTTTATAATTAATGGTAATTCAGATTTCGGAAAAACTTTATCCAACTTTTCAGCTCAAGACACATTAACTATTAATTTTTCATTTGATGAACCAAGCTCAACTTATTCAGTGGTAAGGTCAAATTTTTATGAATATAACAGTACAACACGAAACTTAATTTGGGATTCTAGACCATCAACATCATCGCAAATAGTTACAGAAACAGAGTCCAATGGAAATTTTGGTAATGCACAACTAATAAATAGAAGTAGTTTTAAAATTGCCAGTAATTCTGATGTTGGAAATGATAGTATACCCTGGGTAAAAATTCAAAGTGGATGGATAAACAATGGCGTGGATTTATTTAAAGTTGATGTCCAAGCTGGAGAAACTTTAATTATTGATGTTGATTACGGTGATAGTTACAGTGATAGTTTGAATACGTATGTTACTCTTTACAATTCAAGTCAAAATAGTGTTGCAGAAAATGATGATTCATTAACAACTTTAGGTGGAGGAGGTTCCTCTAGTTCCGGCGATTCCTACATAAGTTATACAAGTACTACAACTGAAACATTTTATATTTTCTTAGAAGATTCTCCAAAAAATAACAATTCAAGTACAGCTGGAGATTATATTTTGAACTTAAGTATAAATCCAACCAGTAGCTCAACGGGATTAGGCACATCTTCAACGAGTAGTGTTGGTGGAAATAATAAATTACCATATGTTTTTAATTTTACAGAAAATACCGAAAATTATTTATCTAATAGTTTCAAGAGTGACTTAATTTCGTCAATTAAATATACAGATTCTCAAAGTGGAACTGGTAGTGAGGTTTTTTTGATTGTTGGTAATGGAAATAATACAGCTATTTGGCTTTGGGATGATTTGTCAGAAGGGTATGGTATTAGCAATAATGAATTAACATTTGTTGCAGATCTTCCAAATTTTAATAACGATAATTTAAATGAATCTCAAATTGTTTTTGGAAGTATTTAAATAATTCATTAAATAGATATAAATTTTTTTTGTATAAACTATAATAATCCTGATTAAAGTGTAATTATGTCTTACTGGTTTTTTGTACTCAGGAAAAGTCAATTTTTAGGAACATTAACTGTTTTATCTATTCTTATAACTGTAATGGGGTTATTGAGCCCAATATTTATAATACACATCTTTAATAGATATATTTCATTTGGTCTTCAAGGAACACTATTTTTTTTAATTTCAGGTGCAATCTTTGTTGCTGTGTTTGAATTTTTTTTTAGAAATGTAAGAAACAAAATTTTCAGTGAAATTCTTGTTAACCCCTCAAAAAATCTAAAACTTGAATTGATTTCAAAGTATTTTAGTTTTAGTGATAAGTCAAATTTAACTAATAAAAAATTTATTGATATTCTAGATTTTAGTAATAATTTTTTTCAATTTTTATCACCAAAAAATCAATCAAGTTTATTTGATTCTTTTTTTGCAATTTTAATTATAGTTGTTCTTTTTTTTCTTGATATTTTTCTTGCGACTATTTTTGTAAGTTTGCTTGTATTTTTTGTTTTAATTCAAGGGAGATTGATAAATCAAAAACAGAAATTAATAATTTCGAATTCAATTTCTAATTATGACAAGAATATAATTAAGGAATTTGCATCTAACCATTATCTTTTAAAATTTTATAATTCATTTAAATATGCAGGTTTTAATGCTGAAAAATATTTTGACAAAAAGATTACTTTAGATTCTTTAATTTCAAACATAGATGCTAAACAAGCTTCATTTACAAATTTCTTTGTAATTATCTCATCAATATCAATAATTGGAATTGGTAGTGTGATCGTTGTTAACGGAAATCTAACAATTGGAAGCTTAATTGGTTTTAATATTTTTGCAACTAGAGCCTTAGGTATAATTTCATTAACTCAAAATGCCTTAAATATAATAAAAAAAACTGATGATTATATTTTAAGTTGTAATGAATATTTTAAAGATCTTGAAAATAGAGTTGACGGTTTACAGCTAAGTAAATGCAACGGTTTAATTGAAATTAATAATGTGGACTTTTCGTATGCTAATGAAAAAAAATTCTTATTAAGAAATTTTTCAGTATCTTTTAGTCCTTCAGAAATTTCAGTGATTTATGGCAAAAATGGCTGTGGTAAAACAACTCTTGCCAAACTTTTAGTAAGTTTTATAAAACCAAACTCAGGTGAAATTTTGATTGATAAAACAAATTTTGATAAACTTTCTTTGGTATGGTTGAGAGATCAAATGGCATATTGCCCTCAACAAACAGAAATTCTTAATTCAACTGTTATTGACAATATTTTAATTTCAAATCCAAAGTTAAATGAATTGGAGGTTAGTAGGTTGCTCCAAACTGTTGATTTAGATAATGAATTAAAAAATTCCAATTTATCAATTTCAGGAAATTTAAGCCCAAATTTATCAATTGGTATTTTAAAGAAAATACAAATTGCCAGAGCAATTGCAAAAAATACAAAAATATGTATTTTCGATGACCCACTATTATCTTTAGATATAGAAGGAAAAAAAATGTTTTTAAATCTTTTAACTTCTTTAAAACGTTCAGGTAAGACAGTTATTTGTTTTTCCAACGATAAGGATATACTTGAAATAAGTGATAGAAAAATATTATTAGGTGAAAAAAATGATTAATGATTGGCGCAATTGGGAATTTAAAAATATAAATAAAATTAAAAACAAATCTTTTGGAAAAAAGTTCAAATTAATTTTCTTTTTTTTCATTATTACTATATGTCTAATTTCAAACCTAAAGTTAATTGAAGTTTTAAGTTTAGCTGATGGAAAAATTATTCCTCAAGGAAGAATAAAATTTGTGCAGCATCTTGAAGGTGGAATAGTTGAAGAAATCTTAATAAAAGAAGGAGAGAAAGTTGAAGTTAATCAACCCTTGGTTATTCTTTCAAAAGAAAAAGCTTCATCTGAGTTTGAGGAAATAAATGCAAGAATAAAATCTATTAATTTGTCAATATTAAGAGTTAATTCTGAGAAGAAACAATTAAATAAACTAATTATCCCCAAAGAAATGAAAAATAAATTTGATCAAGAATTAATTAAATTTGAAGAAGAGCTTTTAAAAAGTAGAAAAAAGGCAATTGATTCTGAGAGGAAATCAAAGAAATCGAATATTAAAAAAGCACAAAAAAATCTAGAAAATTTAAAAAAAAGATTAAAAATTGTTAAAGAACAAGAATCTATAAGTGAAAAACTTTTAAAAGCTGAGGCAACAAATAGGCTAAGACACTTGGAATTATTAAGAGAACTATCAGATGTTGAAGGTAAAATTGACGAGCAAAAATCATTAATATTTTTAAGTAAAAATGAATTAGAAAAAGTAAACAACAATTATAGTGAGCAACTTAATAATGATTTATCAAGACTTAAAAAGGAAAAAGAAGAATTAAATAAAAGAATTCAAAAATACTCTGATAGTTTAAAAAGAACAGTTTTAAAAAGTCCAGTTGGTGGAATAGTAAAGTTAATTTCAGTAAACTCCAAAGGTGCTATTGTGGCCCCAGGAGTGACAGTAGTTGAAATAGTTCCTGAGGATGAAAAACTTATTGTTGAAGCAAAATTACCTTTGTCTGAAATAGGTTATATATCAAAAGGACTTTTAGCTAAAATAAGATTAAATACACCAGAGGGTTCAAGATTTAGACCTTTAAATGGAAAAGTTATTTTTGTTGGAGCAGATAGAATTTCAGTTTCTGATAAAAATGATGAAAGTTATTATTTGGTAAAAATTGAAACAAATGAAAAATCTTTTAGTAAAAGGGATGAAGATTTCAAACTATATTCTGGAGTACCCGTAGTAGTTGGAATAATTACAGGTAAGAGAAGTTTTATAGATTACTTTATAACACCTTTCAGAAATAAACTAACTTTTGCCTTGTCAGAAAGATAATATTACAGATTGTTCACAGTCTTGAGTATTCTGCATCTTATGTAGAATATAAGCTTGCTTTTTGGATTGTTCCAAATTTATAAATTACACCGTTATTTTGTGTTGATAATTTTAAATGATTGTAAAGCTCATCAAAAATGAAGTTACTCTTTTTTTCTTTAACGATGACCGTAAGTATTTCTGATTCACTAGCATCACCGAACTGTTGGATATCAAAAAGATCTGTTGCCCTTCCATTAGCATAGCCAACTGATAAGATATCTTTATTTTTGGAGAATTTTTCTACAATTGATTGTGACAAACCTTTTTTTATTAATCCCCCAATTTCAATGTAATTTGCCATTATTTTAATTTCCCAGCTCTTTTCATTACATCTTTTGGGATATGCGTTGCCACTCTATCAAGCTTTACCATCCACATTATACCTTTTCCTGGTGTATCAAGATTACCTGCTAAAAACATAGATTCAAATACTCTGTTTGATTGTTCTTTGGAGACAATTATTCTTATGATCTCTTTTTGTTCGTCAATCGTAACACCCATTAACCCCATTCTATCTCTAACACCTGTACCCCTAGCATAATTTATCGTGGCTCCTTGAGCACCAACACTTGTAGCTGCATCTATAATCTTATCTGCAAGTCCACTTTCTACAACACATGTTATTAAAAATACGTCTGTTAAATATGTAATTTCTCTAGCCATAATTAATTATCCTTTTTTTTGTGTTTTTGTTGAAATTGAATAAAAAGCCCCATTAATAGAACCGCTAAAATTGGACAAATACTGGCCATTGAAAGAATACCAAAACCTTCAGTAGCAGAAACAGCATTCCCCAACCCCAACCCCATTGCTAAAACTAAGGGAACAGTAACTGGTCCAGTGGTTACTCCGGCACTGTCCCAGGCAACATTCACAAATTCTTCAGTTGAAAAATGAGTAAGAACAACAGCTAGGAGATAAAGAGGTATAAGTACAGTTGCTAAATCAAAATTAAAAACGATTTTGCCAACGCCCAGTGCAATTCCAAAAGCAACACCACCAGCAACACTATACATCAACATTGACTTTTTAAATGCCCCATTAGTTAGCTCCTGAACAGTTAAGCCTAGAGCATTCAATGCAGGTTCTGCTAAAGTTGCACCAAACCCTAATAACCATGCAAATCCTATCACAATGGTTAACCCAAGAACTTCATTATAAATTGGTGAAACTTCACTAATGGGCACTTCCATAAATGCGGCCGGAAGAGTCGAGCCAGCTTGGCCACCAATTGCCCCTAATCCGTATGTTAAACCAATATTAAATACACACATCCCTATTATTGATAATGCTAATCCATAGGTTGTTACAAGATTATTGGGAAGTTTAGAACGCAAAATTATGAAAAGAACAAACATTAAAAAAATAACTAAAGGTAGTATTGCTCTTACTCCCCCAATAATTTCTACAAAAGGTGTCTGGGACCATTTGGAAATTTCTGCAGAAGAAATATTTTGGATTGTTGAAGCTGAAGCTATAATTTCATCAACAGAAATATTTTGAGAAACATAAATTGCTAATGTTAAGACTGCAATGATTGGGAAAAGTGATGCCATGGTTACCACACCAAACCCTGAAAGAGACGAGTCGCCTTTTCCTGCAGATGCTGCAATACCAATACCTAAAGAAAGGACTAATGGCACCGTAACCGGACCTGTTGTTACTGCTCCACAGTCCCATGCTAAACCTAAAATAGTTCTAAGATCTGGGTTGCTCCATGCGTAAAGTGTAAGCAAAATTGTAGGAGTAAGAGCAAGATAAATTAAAGGTTTTAATGACCAACCTTTAACAAATCTAATTGTACCAATTACTGCAGCTAATCCAACTCCAGCCCCAACCATCACAACAAGGGTTTCACTTCTATTATTTAAAATTTCATACAAATAAGGGGCATCTTGAGGGTTTATTGAGGCTCCAAATGCTTTTAACGCACCTATTGCTGGTTCTGCATATGTTACGCCAACCCCTAGAATTGCTATTATAATTAAAACCACAAACATGGAAGCTTTTTTGGGAAGTGTATCTCCTATGATAGTCCCAAAAGGCATTAATCCTACTTTAAGACCTTCCATAAAAATGGCTAAACCTATAATTACTGCAATAAGCCCTAACGTAATTGTTGAGGCAGAAGCAATTGGTTGTCTTAATATCAATAACTGAAAGAGAAATAAGTAAGCAGCTAATGGAACAACTGCTTTTACTTGTTCAATAACTCTAATATACGTGTAGGGTGCTAATAATGAGAGAGCTTTAACGGCATCTACTTTAATTTTTTCAGGCTTAAGAGACTTTCCTTTTGCTGGCTTTGGAGTTAAAAGATCATAGCTTATTGTGTTATGCTTAACTTCAGATTCATGTAGAAAGTCAGAATACTTCATAATTATGATATTAACACATAATTTTTTTTTTTGTAAACTTTTATTCTACGTGAGATGTAGAATGGTCAAGTCTGTGAAAAATCTGTTTTGCTAATTTTGTTATCAACTCATTTTCCGGGTCTAGATTACTCATTAAATAACTTTCTGAAAATGGTACTTTTTGAAACTCTTCTCTCTTTGATAATGCCTCACAAAGCTGGATAATCATTTTTTTTGTATCGGCTGAAGCAGATTCAATAATTCTATCTAAACCATTTTTATCAATTTCAATTAATTCGGTAGGTGTCATTGAGGTAATAGTTGCACTTCTTTTTTGATTTAGAATAAGAGCTAATTCTCCAAAAACTTCACCGTCACTCATTGAGCCAACTTTTACATTATCAACCAAAACTGACAATCTTCCTGAAATAATCATGTAAGCTTTATCACCCTCATCACCTTGCTTAAATAAAGTTTCTTCTTCTATTAATAAAAGCTTTGTTGTTTCTCCAAATTTAATTTTTTTCACTGAAAAATCCTTTGTGATAATCTATAATGAAGTTGTAAAGATAATGCTCTTATAACATCAGGAGAACCCTTTACCAATTCCATTAAATCTTTTTTTGTAATAGGGAGTCTAAAGTCAGCAGTTTTTCCTAGTTCTTTAGACATTTGTTGAATCATTTTATGTAATTCTATATTGCTAGAAAGAAGTATAGCTTCTAATGCTGTTTTATTTATTTCTATTATCTCCGAGGGGGAGATAGCTTTAATACTCGCCTTTCTATTTTCTCCTAAGATTAGCGATAATTCACCAAAAATCTCTCCACTTTCCATTTTGCCAACTTTTTTTCCATCAATTTGAACCTCCAATGATCCTGAAAGAATTAAAAAAGCAGTATTAGCCTCGTCACCTTGTCTAACAATGTACTGATCTGGTAAAATTCTTCTTTTTTTCAACGACATTTTTATTTAGATGTTGCAACGTAAACACCATCCCAATTATTAGGAAGTGGATTCTCTTTAAATTCATTTATTCTATCAGTCATAATATCATAATATTCGCTCATTAAATTATTACAAAGAGTTTTGGCAGATTTAATTTCATCCAAGCATTTCTCCCATTTTTGACTAAAATAATTTTCTAAAATAATTTTATGCTTTTGCTCTAAGTTTTTGAATTCAGAATTATTTTTAAACTCTTCATCTCCAAGTAGTGTGAAAATTGTCACGGCTTCTTTTTTTCCTTTAACAGCAATCATATCCAGTTGTAAGGTTGCATAGGATTCCTTAACACTTTCATGAGTTTCTGGTCCTATAACAGTTTTAACTCCATAGCTTTTTGATTGTCCTTCAAGTCTTGAAGCTAAGTTTACTGCATCACCTAATACTGAATAATCAAATCTTTGATCAGAGCCCATGTTCCCGACGACACACCCACCAGTATTAAGGCCTATCCCAATTTTTAGTTCTAAAAATTTTTTATTTTCCGTTTTTGCTTCCTCTTCACGCACCATATTTAACTCTTTCATTGCTTTATGCATTTTTAATGTTGCATCACACGCAAGTTTTTCGTGACCATCAACATCAATTGGTGCATTCCAAAAAGCCATAATACAATCTCCCATGTATTTATCAATTGTTCCATTGACATTGATTATTTCATTGGTCAGTGGGGTAAGAAATCTATTGATTAATCTTGTAAGTCCTTGAGGATCGGCTTTAAATGATTCTGAAATCGTAGTAAAACCTCTGACGTCACAAAAAAGAAAAGTCATTTTTTTTGTTTCACCTCCCAGTACAAGTTTGTCAGGATCATCTGCTAATTGTTCAACTAACGCAGGTGATAAGTATTGTGAGAATGCACCCCTAATTTGTTTTTTTTCATTTGCGTCTCTTAAATAATTAGCAAAAGTATTACCAAAATAAATTATAAATGTTGAAACTCCTGCAAAAGTTGGATCGAATAGTGTTTTTTCTTCTAAAAAAAGTTTTACACTTAAATAAAAAGCTGCTCCAATTATAGCGACTAACAAAGAAATATTTATCACAGGACCAAATCTTAAAGCAGATAATGTAATAAAAAAACCTAATAAAATAGTAAATAAAGACTCATAAAACTTCATGTTGGCCCCAGATTTTAAAAAAGGGGCGCCATTAATTTGAATTTTATTTTTTTCTGCTAATGCCTCATTTTCTGACATTCCCTTTTTAAGAGATTGAGTGTAGACAGCATTTGCATTTTTATTTGATGTATAATACAAAATCGCAGAAATAACAGTATCTATTAGATTTGCATGTATTTCTACCCCAGGCATTCTGTCTTCAACTGGTGTTGGCCTAATATCTTTTAAGCCTGTTGCAGATGTTCCCAGTATTCCAAGTTTTCCTGATAATCTTTCTTTACCTATTTTTCCATTTATAATATCCACAGCACTTACATAATATCTTCTAGAATTTTCTTTCTTAATTGAATCTGACTCTCCATAATAAATCCAAACTCTTCCATTTTCATCCGTAGGGATTGAAGCATTTCCTATCGCTTTTGTTTGAATAATTATTTCCTCAACACCATTTATACCAGTTCTTGTTGCAATGCTATTCCCTTTAAAAGCTACTCTAATCATATCAAGCCCAAGGGTTGGTCTTATTGTGCCAGCTACATTAGATATTAACGGAACTCTTCTTATAATTCCATCTGGCTCCTCTGCTACTGAAACAGTACCAGCTCCTGCAGCTGCCTTTTCGAATTCGGAGACATTTGCAAGCAGACCAGGATATTGAATAAGCCAATCATTAGGTTTTTGACTTTTACCTAAAAAAACTTTAACAGATGAATCTCGAATGTCATCTCTGCCGGCATCCCCTTGTACATCAAGTCCTGAGTGACCAATTACAGTTGGAAATTTTTTCATTGCTTCCATTGCTAAAGATTCATTTGTAGGAAGAGTCTTCAATAAGTCTGCGATTTCTGGATTTCTTTTTTGAATATCATTCGCAATTAAGTCTGGTGATGTTCTATCTTTTTCGGCAAAAAGTACATCTAATCCTAAAACTAACATTCCAGCATCTCTAGACTTGTTAAAAAGGTCAGCTAGGACAGTTCTTGGCCATGGCCATTGTCCAATTTCTCTTAAAGACTTTTCATCTATATCTACAATGACTGAATACGTTTGACCTTCCGTTGCTCTTGGATATTTAATTTGAAGTTGATCAAAATATTTAAGTCTTAGAACTTGAACGAACTCAGGATCGCTTATTCTTGTTAATCCTAACAAGATTGCAAATAATATAGATACAACAGTAACAATAAATCTAAAACTTATCTTTAATTTTATCATGGTTCAGCAAAACTGTTTCCTAAGGTTCTAATTAGTGGGTAAATAAAATAGGTAATCAATCTTCTTTTTCCGACTCTAAATTTTCCAGAAACTTTCATGCCTGGCATTAAATTGAAACCCGGTGGTATATCTTTTAATTCATTTTCAACTATTTGAGCCCTTGCTCTATAAAAGTTACCTGAGTTCCCATCTACATCTTTATCTACAGTATCCGCAGAGACATATATTAATTTTCCTTTTAGTTCTCCATGTTTCTGCGCTGGTAAAGCATTTAATTGTATTTTAACTGATGTGTCAGGTATTAATTTACTAATATCAGATGGATCGACATCAAAAACTGTTAAAAGTTCAACTCCAGTTGGTACTAATGTT
>MDTA01186450.1_pt1 | contig 11343 bp, 9 predicted proteins | sample 811151 | NCBI WGS metagenome assembly MDTA01 (sample SAMN05326648, study PRJNA326480) | marine metagenome | isolation source: seawater | place: Indian Ocean: South | collected 2010 | reverse complement strand
TGCTGATTTCGCACTTTCCTTCAACTATGGAAACTTGGAAGACAATGTGACTGAGCATTCCTTGTGGAGTTTGAATTTGAATTTTGTCATGCATTTTAATGACATTCGTACCTCTGCAGCCATGTTCAATCCCTACGCAGGTATCGGCTTAGGTTATATGAATGATGCAAGTGGCATGATCTTGGGTGATGATGGGTTGACTTGGGCACTTCAACTCGGTTCCGAAGTGGCCTTCACAGAATCTTTATCCATGAATTTTGGTGGTAGTTTCTTTGGTTTATGGAAAGATTTAGCACAAACTGATTTGAGTGCTGGTCTTGGAATTACATGGTGGATTAATGATATGCACGGTATGGCAATTGACTACGATTACACCTTTGGAAATGAGATCGATTACCTTTCCTTGAGTTATCTTTATTCTTGGCGCTGATAAATTTAATCTATGGGGAACTTGCTGTGGTGGGCATAGACATATTCGAGAATAACCCGGATCGTGCCAGGAGTAATTCTCTCAAATGGGGGAAATACGAAGGTAAGGACATTCTGCCCTTATGGATTGCCGACATGGATTTCCGTTCTCCTCCCGAAGTGATTCGGGTGGCTACCGAAGCAGCGGAATTTGGGAATTACGGATATGGAAGCTGTCCGGATACTCTTGTCGAGTGCGTATGTGAGCGATCAAAGTCTCTTTATGGTTGGGACTTGGAAAAGCATTGGCTCGTATGGTTGCCAGGTTTGGTTTGTGCTCTGAATATCTGTTGTCGAGCTTTTGAGGACTCGAATCAGGCCATTACTCAAGTCCCGGTTTACCCCCCTTTTCTCTTAGCACCAAGCAACTTCGGTCTTTCATGCACACAAGTTCCTATGATTCTCGCGAATGATCGATACACAATCGATTTCGATTCTTTGAATGAATTGGATACATCGCCGAATGATCTCTTTATGCTCTGTCACCCCCACAATCCTGTAGGAACTGCCTATCGGCAGGCTGAGCTTCAAGCTCTAGCTCGATGGATTATTGACCGGCAACTGGTGCTTTGTTCCGATGAGATTCATTGTGATCTTTTACTCGAACCCAATTCAAGTCATCAGCCGATGGCTGCCTTGGGGTCGGAAATTGCTGACAGAACCATCACGCTCATGGCTCCCAGCAAGACCTTTAATCTTCCAGGTTTTGGTTGTTCCTTTGCCATTATTTCGAATGGGGAGTTAAGGAGGAAATTCAAGCGTGCGATGGCAGGCATTGTCCCGGAGCCCCCTGCTATGAGTTTCCTTCTAACGGAATCCGCGTACCGCAGTGGAGAAAAATGGCGGCTTCAATTATTGGACTATCTTCGCGGTAACCGCGAGCTAGCCATAACCAGGCTCAGGGAGATCAATGGCTTGATTCCGTATTCACCGGAGGCGACCTACCTTCTTTGGATGGACGCTCGAAAACTCCCGGTGTCGAATCCACATCAGTTTTTCGAGGAAAACGGAGTTGGTCTTTCCGATGGTCGAGATTTCGGTTCTCCAGGTTTTCTTCGAATAAATTTGGCTTGTTCAAGGTCCCTACTCGAGGAAGCCTTGGACAGGATGAACACAGCCTGTCAATTCATGAAATGAAAAAAAAGAATTCAGTGCAAAATGATCGCTCTTTAAAAGAGGTTCGTCAAGAAATTGAAGAGCATGACGAGCTTTACTATAAGCTTTCCCAACCGAGGATTTCCGACCAGGAATATGATAAGCTTAAGCGAGAATTAGAGTCTCTAGAGGCAGAGGAGGATCCATTGGGTCTCTTTTCGAAGGATGGTGAAAAAGTCGAATTATCCATTAGCGATCAAGGCCCGGATGTAGGGGACGATCGTCTGGATGAATTTAAGAGTCATCGTCACTTGACTCCAATGTTGAGCTTGGATAACACCTATGATGAGGGTGAGTTCCTAGAGTTTGATGCGAGGTTAAGAAGGATTTTCGAGGTTAATTCCTTGCCTTATGTAGTGGAGCCTAAAATTGATGGTGTGGCGGTTTCTCTAACTTATGAAAACGGGATTCTTCGATCTGCAGTGACTCGGGGGAATGGCGTAGAGGGTGATATTATTACTCAAAATATCAAGCACATAGATGCACTTCCCCGAGCAATTATATCCCCCGGATTGCCCAAAGTGATTGAGGTTCGGGGAGAAATTTACATGAGTCATTTAGAATTCCTCAGGATAAACGAAGACCGCGAAAAATCCTCCTTGCCCCTCTATGCGAATCCACGAAACTTAGCTTCCGGGACGGTCAAGCTACTAGATCCAAAAGAGGCAATGGAGCGAAAACTGGAGATTGTGCTTTATGGATTGGGAGGCTGCGTGCCTAAGGATCATTTTAAATCCCTCTCTTCCTTTCACCGTTCGCTGGACGAGTGGGGTATGCCCGTAGTTGAGTTTTTTAAATGTGTTAATTCAGCAAAAGATGCGTGGTCTGCGATCCTCGAACTTGATGATTTAAGACATGATTACTCTTATCCAACCGATGGTGCAGTAGTTAAATTGGATTCATTTTCGATGCAGGAAGATGCTGGGCACACTGCGAAATCCCCTCGTTGGGCCATTGCCTACAAATTCGAGTCTGAGAGGCAGGAAACTTTGCTTGAGGACATTATTGTTCAGGTGGGTCGAACCGGAGCGATTACTCCGGTCGCCTGCTTGCGTCCGGTGCAACTTGCTGGCACGCTTGTTTCGCGGGCGAGTCTCCATAATTCTGATGAAATTGCCCGTAAGGATATCAGAGTTGGAGATTCTGTGATCGTCGAAAAAGCAGGCGAAATTATTCCCCAAGTCCTGGAAGTTGTACTTTCGAAGCGAAGTGAAGCCTCAGAAGCCTATGTGTTTCCTAGAAAATGCCCCAAGTGCGACCAAGACCTGATCCGCTTAGAATCGGAATCTGCTTGGCGTTGCCCGAACTACTCCTGCATGGAACAAATTAAAGGCAGGTTGGAGTATTTTGCCTCGCGTGGGTGCATGGATATCGAAAACTTAGGAGAGGCGGTGATTGATCAGTTGGTTGAACTTGGTTTGGTTCGTAGCATTCCCGATCTATACCACTTGCGTTTCGATCAAGTACTGGGATTGGAGGGGTTCGCTGAAAAATCCGCTCAAAATTTAATTTATGCTTTGAGTAAAAGTAAGGATCAGGAATTTTGGAGGGTAATATGTGGGTTGGGTATTAAGCATGTGGGAAATTCAGCATCCAAAGATCTGGCTTCGAAATTCGGTAGTCTTGCTGCATTGATGGATGCGTCGATTGAAGAGCTTTTGACGATTGACGGGGTGGGTGCAATTATGGCTCGAAGCATCATGGACTTCTTCTCCCATTCAGTGAATCTTGAAATGTCCAAACAGCTTATTGATTTAGGTTTAAATTGCGAACAAGCGATCCAATCTGTGCAATCATCGATTTTTGAAGGTAAAACCTTCGTTCTCACAGGAACCCTTGAATCAATGAACCGCGAGCAGGCCACCCTTAAGATTGAAAGCCATGGCGGGCGAGTATCAGGAAGCGTGAGTAAAAAAACGGATTTCCTTCTGGCTGGTATAGGGGGTGGTTCTAAGTTGCAAAAAGCAGAAAGACTAGGCGTCGATGTCTTGACCGAGCCCAGTTTCCTTGAATTAATCGAAGAGAGCTGAGCCGAACAAACTCTATGTTTGTGTGAATTGCGTTGAGGATCCTGAACTAGTCAATATTATATCGCATTGAGATAATTCAAACCGTGTCCAATCAAATAATTACAGCCTTCGATCCCGTAGAGGATGCACTTGGTGAAATTGCCAAGGGAAACATGGTCATCGTAACGGATGACGAATCGCGCGAAAATGAAGGCGATTTGGTCATGGCGGCTTCCAAGGCTACTCCTCAATCAATCAATCACATGATTATGCATGCGAGAGGCCTGATTTGCGTCCCTTTACTCAGCAACCAGCTATCTCGCCTCGGTATTTCAAGTATGGTTCCGCACAACCGGGAAGCCCAAAAAACTGATTTCACCGTGTCGGTTGACGCAGCAAAGGGAATATCAACGGGCATCAGTGCCTACGACCGGTCCACTACCATTAATATTCTTGCCAATCCGAATTCGTCTCCTGATTCACTCGTTCAACCTGGGCATGTTTTTCCCCTCCGGGCAAGACCAGGAGGTGTTTTGGAGAGGGCTGGCCATACCGAGGCTGCGGTGGATTTGGCTTCACTTACTGGCTTGCACCCGAGTGGTGTCATTTGCGAAATCCTCAAAGAGGATGGGAGTATGGCTAGGCTGACCGACCTCAATCGATTGAAGAAAAAATGGGGATTGAAACTAATTTCCATCGCTTCACTCATTGAATACCGTCATAAGCGGGAAAAACTGATCGAACAAATTTCGGAATCTGATTTCCCTTGCCCGTCAGGAAACTTTAAATTGCGAGTTTTTCGAAGTATTCTTGATGGACGCATCCATCATGCTTTAACCCTAGGTAAATTTTCGACCCGCACCCCCACCCTTGTTCGGGTTCAAACTGCAGACACATTGAGGGATGCTTTGGGTTTTGAGGAAACTTCTGGAAGCACTGGTACCATTAATAAATCTCTCGACCTAATCGCCAAGCAAAAGAAGGGGGCACTCTTGTATATGGAGCCACGCAGGCCCGATTTTGACAGGTGGAGTAAATTCAAGGATCCTCGATCTAAAGATACCGAACCTCCCAGGATGGACTTTCGAGACTATGGGATTGGGGCTCAAATCTTAGTTGCACTAGGCATAAAAAAACTCAAATTAATCTCCAGAGATCACAGGAAAGTTGTGGGACTCGAAGGCTACGGTTTGGAGATCACCGATCGACTGTTTCTGTCCAAGGATTGAAATGAGCAAAGATACCCCAGAATTCACGGAGATTGATCCAGCTGGATTTGAGTTTGGTATTGTAACTGCATCTTACAATAAAACTCTGTGCGATGCATTGCAGTCTCGAGTTTGTGAGGTGTTGAATTTCACGGGTATACCCAAGGAAGTCATCATGGAGAGGGTTCCTGGGTCTCATGAGCTCCCGGCGGCGTTAAAACTCATGCTGGAAGGCCGTCCCTTTCACTGCCTTATTGCCTTGGGTGTGGTAATAAAGGGCAGCACTTCTCATCATCACTTGGTTGCGGAGTCCGCCGGTCATGCAATCCAGTCACTTGTAGTTGATCGTGGTGTGCCCATTGTAAATGGAATTGTAGTAACCGATGACCTGAGATCCGCTGAAGAGCGAATCACCGGAAGCCTTGATCGCGGCAAGGAATTCGCTCAATCGGCTTTGCGAATGGCGCAACTTTACGAAAAATGGACGAAGATTTAATCACAAACCCGAATTGGAGTCAGCGTCGGCAAAACCGTGCCACTGCCTTCCGCTTTCTTTTTCAATGGGAGTTTAATCCAACCGATCGTCTCGGTGAGGATTTAACAGAATTTATTGACCGTCTGGAACATGATCAGAATTATTACTCTTACTCTTTTGAGCTGGTGGATGGGGTTCTTGATAAGATTAAAATCCTCGACTCCATCATCCAAGAAATCGTGACAAACTGGGATTTTAGTAGAATCGCTAAAGCGGACCTGGCACTCCTACGACTCGCTTTGTATGAAATTAAGTACCGGCTGGATGTTCCACCCGTGGTAATCATTGACGAGACCCTGGAGATTAGTAAGGAATTCTCCTCCGAAAACTCAAAGAAGTTCCTAAATGGCGTTTTGGATAAGGCTTTGGAGCAGATCGAGAGACCCGCTCGCAAACCTGCAGTTTGAACTGTATCAGGCTTTCCCGATTCCGAAGGCTCGAAACCCAATTTTCTCGAGCTCTCGAAGATTAAGGAGGTTCCGACCATCAAAAATATAAGCCGGCTTTTTCATGGACTGATAGATTCTTTGGAAATCAAGATCTTTGAATTCTTCCCATTCGGTAAGCAATGCAATGGCATTTGACTCATGGCATGCATCTTCGATTGAATCGTAAAAAGTGAATGAATCGAAATGATTTCCTTCCTCCATTTGGAGGGATTCCCGGATAGCTCCTTCACTGACCTGTGGATCATAAAGCCGAATTAAAGCCTTTTCTTCAAGGAGACGTTTACAAACTGCAATCGCAGGGGATTCCCTATAATCGTTTGTATCTTTTTTGAAAGCGTAACCAAGCACCGCAATCTTTTTACCCGATACGGTGTTGAACATTTTATTGAGAATCCTTTGTACGAACCTTTCCTTCTGGAAGTCATTCATAATGACGACCTGATCCCAGTAATGGGCAACCTCGGGGAGACCAAAATGCCTGCATAAATAGGAAAGATTTAGAATGTCTTTCTGGAAACAAGAGCCACCAAAACCCACTGAACTCTTCAAGAACTTATGGCCAATCCTTGAGTCACTACCGATGGCTCGGGCCACTTCATCGACATTGGCTCCAGTTTCCTCGCACAGGGCAGAGATTGCATTGATGCTCGATATTCTTTGGGCGAGAAATGCATTGGCGGTCAGTTTAGATAATTCAGAGGACCACAGGTTGGTAGTGATAATTTTCTCAAGATCCACCCAAGTGGCGTATAAGTTGACAATCTTTTGAACCGCGTCCTGACCTTCCGGCGTGCTTTCTCCTCCAATTAGAACCCGATCCGGGTTTTCGAGATCAGCCATGGCGGTACCTTCGGCGAGAAATTCCGGGTTGGAAATGATCTGATAGGTGAATTCATTACCGGAAGCACTGAGGATTTCTTCGACCATTTGAGCGGTTCTTACGGGCACGGTCGATTTCTCAACCACGATCTTATTTCCGCCGCCAACTTCAGCGATCATGCGGGCGCAGGATTCCACATATCTTAGGTCAGCGGCTTGACCGGCACCTGAGCCATATTCTTTGGTAGGTGTATTGACGCTGATGAAGATAACTTCAGCATCCCGTACATTTTTCTTAACATCGCTACTGAAAAACAGGTTTTTACCTCTTGATGATTGAACAATTTCGAGAAGGCCCGGTTCGTAAACCGGGAGCTTGTCCGAATTCCAATCCGCGATCCGATTTTCGTTTAAGTCGACTACTGTGACAGTGGCATCCGAGCATTTATTCGCTATCATTGCCATAGTGGGTCCACCGACATAGCCGGCACCTATGCAACAAATTTTCATTCTAAGATCTAAGCAAAATATTTAGTTTCTTGCGATTGCATAATTATAAATAAAAAATCAATGCTTAAGACTATGGATGAATTCATGAACATTCCGTGGGCTCGTTTCGCTTTTCTGTTTTTCTGCATTTACTTGATTTTCTGCGGACTTGCCTGGCTATTTGCCGATCGTATGCTTTTCCCGGCTCCACGCCCTGCCTCGTATAACGCCGGTTTTTCGAATCTCGTACTTGAACTAGAAAATGGGGAGAAAGTGCACTGCCTCCATTTGGAGTCCCCAAACCCTAGCCTGAGTATCATTTACAGTCATGGGAATGGGGAAGACATAGGCATGCTCAAAGATCTTCTTCTGTCATGGAAGGAGCCAGGTTGGGAAATCATCGCCTTCGATTACCCCGGCTATGGACTCAGTGAAGGCAAGCCAAGTGAAACTGGCTGTTATGAAAGCATTTCTGTTGTATATAAATATCTGGTCGAATCTCTAAACAGGGATTCAAGCCGAGTGATTGCCTGGGGGCGCTCTCTTGGTACCGGGCCAACCACGCATTTGGCCGCAAACAAGCCCGTGGGCGGAATAATATTAGAATCTCCTTTTCTCTCGGCGTTCCGGTCCGTTACTCAGATTCCCTTTTTCCCATGGGATCGTTTTCCAAACTATAAGCATGTTCAGGAAATCAAGTGCCCTTCTCTTGTCGTGCATGGCTACTATGACGAAGTCATTCCTTATCGTCAGGGAGTCAGTATTTTCAGGCACCTTCCGGAACCCAAGGAATTCTTGAAGGTTGAAGAGGGGGAGCACAACAATCTTCCTGAAATTGGTGGAAAGCTCTACGAGTCTACTATTCGTGATTTTCTTAAAGCCCGTCTTGAGGGTTGATTTTATATCTGGTCCCAATTAGTTAAAAATGCGTAAGCGCGTGCTCGCAGTAATAAAGATGGGAAAATGTTAGGACTAAACAAAAGTGAAGGTCGCATATTTCGATATGCATTCTTGGGTCATCTCATCTTGGCTTTCTCCCTATTTGTTTTCGGACTTTTTCCGAGTTGCGAAAAGGATCCTGAAGTGGTTCATGTTTTCGAGCTTGCCGCTGCATCCACTTCTCCTCAACCAGCACCAATTGCTCCTTTGGTAGAAGCTAAAACATCTCCGGCTGAAAAACCGGCTCCCATTCCAACACCTACCCCACTCCGGCCCAAACCGGTGGTGCAGCCCCCTCCGCCCAAACCCAAGCCTGCTCCAAGACCTAAACCGACTGCTCCATCCAAGCCTAAAACCATCTCCTTTGATCAATTCAGGAAGCAAAATAAAATCACTCAGCCCAAACCACTCAGGCCAAAGCCTGTGGTTCAGACACCAAGGGTTTCTATTAACCCAAGTAATTTCAAGCTTCCACCGATCAAGTTATCCCAAGCGACCTCAGCTTCTTCTTCGGTTTCTCCTACTGAGATAAACCGTTATTTAGCTCGCATAAAGTTGAAGCTCGAGGGTGTTTGGAAGACCATGCTAACAGAAGCGAACCTCGATTCCGGGGGAGAAGCACGGCTTGGTTTCCGGATTTCTTCATCCGGAGGTTTGGTGTCTCCCAAAATATCGCGTTCTTCAGGAAACCCTTCCTTGGATCGCTTAGTCCTCGAAGTGGCGCGACGGGCCGGAAGTTTTGGACCACCTCCAGGTGGTCAATTGAGTTCGGCTCTTGAAATTCCCTTTCGGGTAAACTAAGCAAAGATTCCCCATGAAATTCAATTGGAAACGCCTTCTTGCTCCTATCTTATGCGTACTTGGATTAGTGCTTTGCCTGTCTCGCGATCCGGTTATCGGAGTCGGAGTTTTCCTAGTCGCATTTGCTTTGATTCTCGGTTTTTCCCGCGGAACTTCCTAGTTCGGCAGTACTCTTTTTCCCTTTTCCTCTCTGGTAATGGCGATGAAATGATCTTGCGCGGAAAAAGGCCGCCTTCTTTTCGGTGGCTGAACATACTGACCCTTGCTGCGCAGGTGTGTGGAAAATTCATTGTCCTGAATGAACGACTCCATCGATTCTATGATCTTCGCCTCTTCATTGAAGTCCTCGATTGGAAACGCCACTTCGATCCTTCTGAAAAAATTCCTTGGCATCCAATCCGGACTCCCCAGAAAGGTTCTTTTACCAAGGGGAGCATTACGAAAATGAAAAACCCGACTGTGCTCCAGGAACCGGCCCAATAAACTGATCACCCGAATGTTTTCACTCATACCCTTGACTCCTGGGATCAGCCCGCAGATTCCGCGAACAATCAAATCAATCTTCACGCCGGCTTGGGACGCGAGATAGAGTTCGTTGATGCACTGTGGGTCGACCAGGCTGTTGACCTTGATGAGAATCCTTGCCTCTTTTTCCGATTTGGCGGCTTTGGTTTCCTCCCTAATCATGCGAATCACTTGATCGTGCAAGGTGTATGGAGCAACGAGGATCTTCCTGAAAGAAGGTTTTCGGGTGTATCCGGTCAAAGTGTTGAAGAGATTTGCCAAATCCGAGGTAAAAGCCGCCTTTGCCGTAAATAGGCTGTAATCAGTGTAACTCCTTGCCGTGCTTGGATTGTAGTTTCCAGTACCCAAATGAGCATACCGCCTCAATTTGTTTTTCTCTCTTCTGACAACCAGGCAGCATTTGCAATGGGTCTTGAGGCCAGTCAGTCCGTACACTACATGCACTCCAACCTCTTCCATCCGTCTTGACCACAAAACATTCGCCTCCTCGTCAAAGCGGGCCTTGAGCTCAACAAGTGCCGTTACCTGCTTGCCGTTCCTTGCCGCGTCCATCAGGGCCTGAACAATGGGCGAATCACCACTTGTTCGGTAAATCGTAAGCTTGATTGCGAAGACCTCCGGGTCTTCAGCGGCTTCGCGAAGGAAGTCTACGATGGGTGTGAATGAATCGTAAGGGTGATGGAGGAGGAAGTCCTTTTTCGCGATTTGCCTGAAAAGACTTTTTCGTTCGGAAAGCGCAGGAGGGAGGTGTGCTTCGAACGGAGGGAATTTGAGATCAGACCGATCCACCATGTCGTGGAGTTTCATCAGCCTGAACAAATTGATCGGTCCATTGATTTTGACCACATCCTGCTCCGTCAGTCCGGTTGTAGAAAGAAGATGACTGAGGATTTCCTGATCCACGCTCTCATCGATCTCAAGGCGAACCGCGGCTCCCTTTCTCCGGTTATGCAATTCCTCTTCGATGGATGAAAGAAGATTCTCAACCTCTTCCTCATCCACGTACAAGTGACTGTTTCGGGTGATTCGGAAGGCCCATGCCCCGACTGCCTCATGCCCGGGAAAAAGATCGGATACGAAATGTTTCACCACGTCGCTGAGGAAAACGAAAGTCTCTCCCTTGGCCCGAGGGCTATCGACCTTGACCAAACGGGGCAGGATCCTGGGTACGGGTACAATCGCCATCAAAGGAGGCGCCTTCTTCTTTCTTCGGTTCCGCAGGGCCACGAACAAATTGAGGGATTTGTTTAGTATGAGAGGGAATGGATGGGTCGGATCAATCGCCAGGGGCGTCAGCACCGGATACACCTCCCGTCGGAAATAGGCCCGAACCCATAGGAACTCCTCTTTGGTCAACTTTTCGATTGGCTTGAAGCGAATCGAATTCTTGGCCAATTCCGGTTGCAGATGATTTCTCCAGCACTCGTATTCCCTGTGGGACATGGAGTGAGCCCGTTTTCTGACCTCATGCAGGAGATCCTCGGGAGAGCTGCCGTCCAGGCTGCGACGGGTGATTCCTCCGTCGACCTTTTGCATCAGACCCGCAACTCTGATTTCATAGAACTGATCGAGATTGGAACTCACGAAAGAGAGGAAACGGGTTCTCTCAAGCAACGGGTATTTTTCTGAAAAAGCCTGATCGAGGACCCGTTCGTTGAAAGCCAGCCAACTTAACTCCCGGTTGAAGTACCGCGGTTCGGTAAGCTTGGAGGGAGTTGCATTGTTGCTTTTACGAATCATCGGGAAGGAAAATCATAGATCAGGCTCGAATTTAGACAATTCCAAAAGACAGGTTCTTGACCGAAAGGGTGAATTGAAGTAGAATAAGAAGTTCTTTGAAATTTTGATGGGGGTGTTCCGGATTCGACTGCAATGTGGAAAGTCCGGTTGCGCGTCGAGGATGACAGCTTGGCCTCGTAAAAAATGCTTCAAACCATTACATGGCA
>MDTA01176118.1_pt1 | contig 11343 bp, 7 predicted proteins | sample 811151 | NCBI WGS metagenome assembly MDTA01 (sample SAMN05326648, study PRJNA326480) | marine metagenome | isolation source: seawater | place: Indian Ocean: South | collected 2010 | reverse complement strand
ATCTTTTTGTAGCCTTAAAACAATCTCCTTAATTTTTTTCTGCCAGATTTCGGTGACAGGATTCATCACAGCATTGCGAACACCATTCCCGTAGTCTTCAATATAAGGCTCCCCTTTTTCATTCTTAGTAACAGCCTTAATTCCTTCTGATTTAAAATCGTCAAGGTCAGCATCCCACAAACGCCCATTTATATATGGCATCACTCGAACACCTGCATCTTCTAACTCACGTACAGCTTTTACAAAACCTTCTTTTGCTGGAAAAAAATGCGGATAATCATTATCAAAAGGAATTTTGTGCCATACATACCAGTGAAAACCTATCGGTACTCTCATAAATTCAGCAAAATCTAGGACTTCTTCTACAAGAGTTTTTAGATCACCACCTGATTCGTGTTGTACCCAAACAGCTATATCTTGAATTCTAGAGGGACGCTTACATGGAGCTTTTGGCCACCAGGGAGCCTCTTGTTTAACCCACGCCTGGTAAATCATAGCTGCTTCATACCATGTCCCCTCAACATAACCAAGAACTACATTTCCAGGTAGTTTATAGCCATTGTTATCAATACCCATATTCGGTGCAGGCCAGTTGAATTGGAAATTAACCTTTTGATCGTCAGTACTAGTGGATATTTTCTTCACACTTCCAGTTGGATCATGACTGGCAATATAGAGTCCACCTTGCTTATTATATAGCCCAAGCATCTGATAAGTAGCTCTCCAATTTGGATAGAGCTCACTGTAATTAATATCTTTTGTATAAGGTGATTGAGATGCAATACCTGAAGCCTTGGGATAATGAAGTACATTCTCTTCAGGAACTTGACCAATAGGTCCTGCTTTAATTGAAGGAAACTCAGTTTCCAAAAGTGAAAGCCCCTTTTCTGGTAGTTTTGTTTCCAATCCCCAATGTGTTAGGTTATTATGGAATTCGACCTCACAGACGACAGAGAGACCATTTAATTTTGAATCCTTTGCATCTTTAAAATTTAAAGTAAGTAATGATAATTTTTCATTTTTATCCCATTTAATTTCAGTCTTCTTCCAACTTGACTCATTATCAAGTCTTATTGTGTCTTTTCCAATGGAAATCATAAGTTTAAATATTGAAGTATTAGATCTATTAAGTAATTCAATCCCTTTATCCAAATCAAATAGACTGATAAAATTTATTCCGTTATCAGTCTTATTCAAACCAACCCCAATAATATCGTTGTGATATAGGTGAATACCTTTACCACGGGGACTAAACCAGACTATATCTTCATCAAGATTCATAGCTGATTGAGGCAAGTTTAATAGTTTTTCCATTACAACTTCTTTTTCTTGCCTATCTATATTAAACTCTAAGTCTCTCTTAATGATTGTAAATAACCATTTACCAATCTGTTGTTGAGAACTGTTTATTTTTTTTAATTCCTTGAATTTGTACAGTTGGCAAGGTCTGATATTCTTTGCCTTAAGAACTGTTGAAACAAAACAAAATATCAATATTAAAATTAGATTTCCCTTAATCGTTTTCATTTGTTTTATTTCATTAAAAAGGTACTACAAAGGAGATAATAAAATTTAAAAAATAAAAATGTGGCAGAATGATTATATTCAATAAAATATAGAATAAAATGAAAATAGGATTAATCAAAACTAGATTTCATTATTTCTTTATGCACACTTCTTCCTAAAGCAGCTAAAAAAGGGATTCCAATTTCATCATATTCATAGATATCGTCGTTATAAATCATATTCTCATTAACTAAAATTGTTGCCGTGAGAAAGAATTCAATTTTATTTTTTTCGTCTTTTATGTAGGCAACATCTGTTAAAGTGCCGTAAGCTTGCCCAACTTTATTAAATATTCTAATCTCGGGTATCATTGCCCCTTTTTGGTCTCCATAAATAAAAAACTTACAATAACTATCCCAATGTTTGTCATCATTATAATCAGGATAATTACTTTCTAATGTAGTTCTGCTCATCCAATATCTCAAAAATTTATAATCCGTTTTAGTCAAATTGAAAAGTTCTTTTTCAGAAAAAGCTTCAGGGAAAATTATTCTTTTGAGAATGCCCTCAAGGTCACGTATTGAAATTCTATTTTTTCTTTCAAAATTCATTGGTTTTAAAAGCAAACTGTCGGACTTTATATGTCCAATTCCTTTTAAAATACCTTTCAAATTATTTGGTTTCAAATCAACCAAAGCGCTTATAGAAGGCTGACGGTAAATAATTTTTTGATTTTCATTTAAAAAAGTATATCCCCAAGTGTTAATATTGTCGGCTCCAAAAAGAAATTTGTGGTAAAGCCTAGTTTTACTTAAACCTCTTTGAGTTAATTCTTTATTGATATAGTCAGTGCCTAAGAAATCGAAAAGATAATTATAAGCATTATCGTCACTAACCAAAAAAATCTTTTTTATTAGATGATTTATGGTTAGAATTCCTAGTGAATGAGTTGAATCCCTTTTAACCAAAATTTCCCCATTTTTGTCAGTTATAAAAAAGGGGGTATCTCCAGAAATTTGAAGCCCATTTGATCTTAATTCATTTATTTTTTGAAGTGAAAGTATTGCTATTGGAAGTTTAGCTGTACTTGCGGGGTAAAAATAACGGCCTTCATCAAGTTGAAATGCATCTTCTTTAAACACAGCTTTACCTGAGTCGTCCCTTTTTATTTCATTAAGAAGAATTTGTAGATCGTGTTTTTCTTTGTTTTTCAACACTTTTTGTAACTCATAGATATTTTTGTTTAATACTTTATCTAAAATAGTAGAAGAATTATTACAACTAATTGTAATAGTAAGTGAAACAACAAGAATTAGATTTTTAAACATAAAATAATTTTAGAAAACTTATAATCTTGTAAAACTAAATAAGCTTATAGATAGTCAAAACTAGATATATCTTCAGCTGATGTTAAATCCAAAATATTTTCATTTATAGAATAGCAAATAATTTGATTAGAATGTGCCTTATTCATTAATCTCACAGCTTCAGGGAGCTCTTTTTCTTTGCGAATAGGATGAATGGAGCAGTTTTTTAAATGCGGATAAAGTTTTTGCCCATAAAAACTAAAAATATTCATACTTATTCTTATTTCTCCTGAGGCATCCCTACATCTTTCAACAGTTTCAGAATTAGGTTTTTCAATAATTTGATTTAAATATCCAGATACATTTATATCCATTACTGCGAATTTTTTAATTCGTTCGTCATTAAATTTCAATCCAGAACGGGCGTAACTAATTAATGCATGGGGAGATTTTCTTGGACTTATTAACTGATGAAAAGCTTCTTTTGAATACAAATTGTCTCCATTACAGACAATAAAAGTTGTTTTTAGTAATTCAGGATATTGATCTATTGTTTGCTCTATGGCATCAGCAGTCCCTATAGGTTTTTCATGACCCGCTTTGAGATATTGTATTGCGATTTGGATCTTAACATCTTTAAAATAATTATCCTTTTGCCAAGTTTTTAACCATTTTTGAAATGCCGAATTTTCAGGGCTTGTAGTTAAATAAATTTTGGTTATACCTGCCGCAACAGCATTTGATATTAGATAAAAAAGTAATGGTTTTTTGTCTTTCCCAAGGGGGATCAAACTCTTGTGAACTTTTTCTGCTAGATTCTTTTCATCTTCTGATAGATGACTTTTCGATAGAGATCGTTTCATTCTACTAGAAGCCCCACCAGCCATAATAATAACATTTTTCATACAGGAGTTATTAAATTAATTTCATAAGCAGCTTTTACCCCATTATTTAAAAAGGCTTGAATCACATTTTCTTTTGACTCTTCAGATACAATAGCTACCATACATCCACCTCCACCTGAACCAATAATTTTTGTCCCTAAAGCACCCGCATTTCGTGCAGCTTGCATTTGAAGTTTCATTTTATCAGGTGTATTTTGAATTTTTTCTTGCAATATTTTTTGATGAGAGTCCATCAAAGCCCCTAATTTTTTTAAATCTAAGGGACCTGACGTAAGTATTTTTTTCGCCTTTTGAGTCAAAATGTAATTAAAAATTGAGGCATACCAATGATCTTGGTATATTTTGGGAACATGTGTTAAATATTTTTTATAATCAAGTTCATTTGCTTTGTAAATATCAAACTCTGGAAACTTTTTCTTTACTGCACTAATTGATGCTTGCCCGTAAGCTCTGGCATTTTCGAGAACACTCAGTGTTTTTTTTGCAATTCCAGATTCAGCAATAACTAAAGTTCCGATATCAGGATTCAATCTCTCTGTTTGAGTTGTTTTTGTATCTATATATAAAAGTCCTCTCTGGGCTATTGTATATTGATCCATCAATCCTCCTGGCTCATTAAAAAATTGAGATTCTGCCTCATAAGCCCATCTACCAATTTGCTCATCAGTAACTTTATTTTTATGATCTTGTGTTGCAATTAAAAACCGTATCCATGCAACAACAAAAGCTGAGGAACTTGATATACCGGCGTTAATGGGTATATCTCCAAATATTTTAATCTTGTAGCCTTGATTGAAAAAAAAACCTGCTTTTTTTAAAACATCTAATACTGAAAGAAGGTAATCCCCGTTTTGAATTTTTTTAATTTCTTTATTGAGATCAATAGTTCTAAACTCTTCTATATCAACTAAATGTATAGAATAAGATTTTTCATTAATTAGCTCTCCTTCGATATGAATAAATCTATTAATCGTTCCTGCGATTACAGGTAAATTTAAATAGTCTTGATGATCCCCAAAAAAACAAATACGTGCAGGTGCTTGAACTTTAATCACTCTTTTGTATATGATTATGATACAATTGCTAGAGGATTTGTTTTATTCCAGGCTCCTCTGGTGAAATCTGGAAATTTTTGTGGCATCCCACCTTGAGCAACAGAAGCCTCACTTAAAGGAGAAACAGCACTCCATAAACAACCTTCATATACATTTTGATCCAAAGGAAGTCCTTTTCTTAAGCATTCTATTATTCTATAGCGCATCATAAAGTCCATTCCTCCGTGACCTCCCATTTTTTCGGCTAATGCTCCTAATCTTTTATACATCGGATGTTCATATTTGTCATAAATCATCTCCAATTGCTCATCTTTTACCCATTCATGATGATCTGTTGTTACTCCTGGGACTCCCCCTTCTAAGGCGACTCTTGTGGGATAACCTGCCAAGGTTCCTTTTGTTCCTTGTATAAGATTTAGTCTAGAATAGGGCCTAGGACTTGTTTCGTCCCACTGAACCATTATGGTTCTCCCCAAATTTGTTTTGATAATTGATGTATTTAAATCTCCTCCATTATAATTCAGAGTGTTCCACTTATGGTCTTTTTCATAATTTTTTTCTGCATACAACTTTCTCCCAACCGCTGGAGTAGAAAATGATACTATTGTATTAAATTGATCTTCCCCTCTCGATAAATTCATATACTGAGCTACAGGTCCTAGCCCGTGTGTGGGGTAAAGATTACCATTTCTTTTTGCATAATGGTGTGTTCGCCAAGAACCAGTTCCACGCTCTTGCTCTTCCATTTGAAAACGGAGTTCGTGAATGTAAGCAGCTTCTGCATGGAGTAAATCCCCGATTATTCCCTTACGGCAAAGGTTAAGGTATAAAAGCTCCTCCCTACCATAATTAACATTTTCCATCATCATGCAGTGCTTTTGGGTTCTCTCAGAGGTGTTTACAATTTCCCACATTTCATTTACAGTAACTGCTATTGGAACTTCAACGAACGCATGAGCACCATTTTTCATTGATTCAATTGACATTTTTGCATGATTATTCCAGTTAGTCGCAATAATGACTGCATCTGGCTTGACATCTACCAGCATTTTTTTCCATAGGTTTTCATCACCAAAATATCTTGATATATTTTGGTGCCTTTTCCCGTCAATTTGTAAACAAGATCTAACAGACTTATCCACCAAATCTTCATAAAGATCAGCTATGGCAACAATTTCAGTCCCTTCTATTGCTGCAAATTGCTTGATATGTCCTGATCCACGGGCTCCAACACCAATAACCGCAATACGAACCGTTTCTAATTTTGGGGCTGCATAATCTCCCATATATTTACCCCCAGAAGATGTTTTTTCATTTTCTTCAGAACAAGCTAAATTTATAGCTGTATAAAGTGAAGTAGCAGTAAGACTAGATTTTTTAATGAAATTTCTACGATTCAAATTTTTCATCCTCTTAAGTTGAATTTATTTTGATTAGTTTCTTAGTAACTAAAAATAATCAAATCTTTTAGATTTTAGCTTTATTAAATTTGCAAGTAGTTATTTCTTGTAAATAATTTTTACTTTTGAAAAAAAATTATGGGTGTTGGCGGTATTTTTTTTGGTTGCCTCGGGCTTTGCATTGTTATAGCTCTTATTATTGAATTAAAAGAGCGCCATTTAAAATAATTTCATGACTTATTTCATTAGAAACATTTTGGTTTATGGAGCAATTGCCCTTGTTTTGTGGATGTTATATTATGGCATTAGAGGCTTATCAAAAAAGAAGAAAAATGATTGAATAAAAATCAGGAATTTATTTTTGGTATTATTTAATCTTTTTACCCTCCACTTCAAACATGTCCATCATATATCCTGATATATCTTCTTTATCTACATTCAATTCAAAGTTTAAGTCATAATTAGCTATTGTGGCATCTATAAAAATTATTCCATCATTAATTGCCGTAGATATTATGTCCCACAAATATTCCGATGCAGCAGGATCTTCGCTATTTGTCTCGAGTTCAGATATATATCCATCTTTATCCTTTTTGATTATCAACTTCAATGGAACATCACCTATTTGAGGGACTTCGAATACAGTCATTTCATAAACACCTACGTAAGGATCTAAAATGGCTTTTTTTTGGGTTCCACATGAAAGTATAATTAGCAAAGCAATTGAGGTCGTAAATTTTTTCATTCAATAAAATTGTTAATTGGTCTTCTTTTATTCTAAAATAACTACTTTGTAATTGAAAACACAATGATACCCCACTATTTTATGACTCTCAAAAAAATTATGTCTTATTTTTTTAAAGTAACTATAGTTTTTTTATTTATTGCATCATCTAATGGACATCAATTTTCATATAACACATACCTCAAAGTACTCGGCACAGTCCAGGACGGTGGATCTCCCCATATTGGTTGTCAAAAAAGTTGTTGCACAGATTTAAGTTCACAAGAAAAAGAAGAAAGAAAAGTAACTTCACTTGAATTATATCAACACGGATCAAATAAAAGCTTTTTATTTGAAGCGACACCAGATATAATTTCACAGTGGGATTTAATGAATCATCCTCCAAGTGGAATATTTCTAACACATGCGCATATGGGTCATTATTCTGGATTGCTTCACCTAGGCAAAGAAGCCCTTGCGAGTGAAAGTATACCTGTTTATGTGATGCCCAGGATGTATAATTTTTTAAAAAATAATGGCCCTTGGAGTCAATTAATAGATCAAAAAAATATTTTACTTAAAGAACTTCATGAAAATGAATCTGTTCAAGTTCTTAATAAAGTAAAAATTATACCATTGTTGGTTCCACACAGAGATGAGTTTTCAGAAACTGTTGGATACAAAATTGTTGGCCCAAAAAAAAAGGTGTTATTTATTCCAGACATTAATAAATGGTCGCTTTGGAATAAAAATTTGATCTCTGTTTTAAAGGACGTTGATCTTGCTTTTTTAGACGCAACCTTTTTTAATGCCGAAGAAGTAAACTATAGACCTATATCAGAAATACCCCATCCATTAGTTCATGAGACAATAAAATATTTGGAAAATGAAACTAAGGAAATTAAAAATAAAGTTTATTTCATACATATGAACCATACAAATCCTCTTTTGGATCCAAATAGCGATTCCACTAAATGGGTTGTTAAACAAGGCTTTAACATTGCTAGGATTGGGCAAGAATTTGAGCTTTAACAGTTTTCTTTTCAATTAAATTTTTTATCTTGGATTAATCAGTTTGATCGGGATATAGGTTTGAAAATGTTTTTAAGAACACCATTTTATTTGATTTTAGTTTTTGTTTTATCAAAGTGTTCCGTTGATATTCCAAAAGAAGTTGCAATAGAGATAGAAAATCTACCTGAGAGTATCGATTTCAATTATCATGTAAAACCAATTCTTTCAGACCGTTGTTATGCTTGTCATGGTCCTGATGCAAAAACTAGGAAAGCAGGACTTAGATTAGATATAGAATCTGTAGCTTTTTCAAAACTTCAAACTAATAATCGTGCATTTGTAAAGGGAAGTATTTATAGGAGTGAAAGTGTCCACAGGATTTTAAGTAATGACCCCGATATTCAAATGCCTCCTCCAGAATCAAATCTAAATTTGTCAAACAGAGAAAGAGCAATTCTTATAAAATGGATTGACCAGGGTGCAAAATGGAAAGACCATTGGGCATTTCTCCCTCCAGAAAGAAAATTTCCTTCAGAAAAATCTCAAAAGCTTTTTTCTAATGAGATTGACCAATTTGTTTACGATAAGCTAAAAGAAAAAAAATTAGATTTTGAACCGATTGCAGATAAAGAAACATTAATTCGTAGATTAACTTTCGACCTTACTGGATTACCACCTACAATAAAGCAAATAAATAAATTTCTAAGTGACACCCTTATCGGGAGCTACGAAAGATTAGTAGACCGTTTGATGAGTTCTAGTGCCTTTGCTGAAAGACTAACCCTTGACTGGCTAGATCTATCTCGATATGCAGATTCTCACGGTCTTCACGCTGATGGGCTCAGAACAATGTGGCCATGGAGAGATTGGGTAATAAAAGCTTTTGAGAATAACATGCCTTATGATCAATTCGTCACACTACAGTTGGCTGGAGACCTTCTACCCAACTCAACAACAGAACAAAAATTGGCTACTGCTTTTAACAGAAACTCACCTATGACTGCCGAAGGAGGAGTTATTGATGAAGAGTGGCGATTACATTATGTTTTTGATAGAACAGAAACATTCAGCACAGCTTTTTTAGGACTGACAGTAGCATGTGCTAAATGTCATGACCACAAATTTGACCCTATTTCGCAAAAGGACTACTATCAATTAAGCGGGTTTTTTAATAATATTAGAGAATTAGGAATGACTGGAGACGATGGTAACTATGGTCCATTACTTTATCTTCCAAATGATGACCAAGAGGAGAATCTAAATGAATTAATTAAGATTGTAAATAATACAAAATTTAAACTTGATTTGACAAAAAAGGAGCTTTCTAATTTATATAAATACATGAATGATCTTCCATCCAAAAATCAAATTGATAAAAACCTTATTGGATATTATCCTTTTGAGAAAATTTATCCTGTCAAAACAAACAAGAATTCACAATATATTGTCTCAGAGAAATCCTCCACAAAGCCAGACTATTTTATACTTGATGAAAATAGAAATGTTAAAGCTAAACAGTCACCAAAATTGGTTAAAGGTATAAGTGGAAACGCATTAGAATTTAGCGGTGATTATGATCGTGTAAGAATAGAGAAGGAGATACCCAGCTTTGAATGGACAGATCCGTTTTCAATTTCAATGTGGGCTCAAACATACCAGAAAAAAGATAATTCAAGACAATTTCTTCTTGGCACAACAGGAGGAAAAAATAATTGGTGGCGTGGTTGGGATTTTTATCTTGACGACGAAAATTATGTCAATTTAAGATTGATTAATATTGCTCCTGGAAACATGATCCATATAAGATCTAAGGAAAATATAAAGGTTCACGAATGGAATCAACTCGCATTTTCCTATGATGGTACAGGAAAAGCTGAAGGTCTTAAAATATATAAAAATGGTAGACCCTTTGATTTTGTAACTAAAATCAATAACCTCTCTAAATCTATCAAACCGGTTACATCTAGCGGATTAAAACTTGAAAAAAGGCCTATACTAATAGGTAAAACATATGAGAATTCAACCGGTGATAACGGCCTTTTCATGGGTAAAATGGATGACATCCGGATTTATAAAAAGGAGCTCACTGATTTAGAAATAAGAATTTTGTATAATCAACATTCTAAAACAAAAGATGAATACGAACAAGAATTAATAAAAGAGTATTGGATAAAAAACAATCCAAAATATACAAGTCTTAAAAAAGAATTGCTTGAGAGTTTAAGCGCTTGGAGAGAAAAAATTGAACCTGTAGTTGAGGTTATGGTAATGGAAGAAATGTCAAAGCCAAGAAAAACTTTTTTATATAATCGAGGTAACTATAATGAACCCTCAAAGGTTGTTAAAACAAATACTCCTGATATACTCCCGAAGATGAAAGATGAGTTTCCAAAAAATAGATTAGGTCTTGCTCGTTGGCTTTTTCAAAATGACAATCCACTAACATCAAGAGTGGCTGTAAACCGCTATTGGCAGCTTGTTTTTGGAAATGGTTTAGTATTAACTCCTACTGACTTCGGAGTACAAGGAAGTTTACCATCACATCCAGAATTGTTAGACTGGCTTTCTTTATATTTTATTGATAAAAATTGGAATATAAGAGATTTAATTAAAATGATTGTAAACTCAAGGACTTATAAACAAAAGTCTCTTTTTGGAAAGGAGAAGAATTTAATTGATCCCAACAATATATACTTGTCTAGAGCAAGTAGTCATCGTCTTCCTGCAGAAATGATAAGAGACAATGCACTAGCTTTAAGTGGATTGCTATCAAAAAAGGTAGGTGGCCCAAGTGTAAAACCCTACCAGCCAAAAGGATTATGGAAGGAAAAAAATAACTTTTCTCTTAGACTTTTAGAATACAAAGAGTCTAAAGGAGAGGATTTATATAGAAGAGGAATGTATACATTTATAAAAAGAGGTTCACCGCCGCCGTCATTAATAACCTTTGATGCCACATCAAGAGAAATTTGTACAATAAAAAGAGAAAAAACATCTTCTCCCCTACAATCACTAGTGCTTTTAAATGACACTCAATTTTTTGAGGCATCCCGAGTATTTGCTGAGCGAATTATTTCACAATCAAAAAATGATTTAAGTGATCAAATTAAGTACGGTTTTAGATTAGCAACTTCAAGATTTCCTAAAGAATCTGAAGCTCAACTATTAAAACAGCTTTATTTAAATAAGCTTAGTTTTTATAAAAAAAATAAAGGTGAAGCCTACAAAGTAATTAATATTGGAGCCTCAAAAACAAAATTCAGTAAAAAGGCACCTCAAATTGCTGCCATGACAATGGTTGCCAATACTCTTCTAAATCTAAATGAATCTTACTACAAATATTAATTTATGAATTGCAATCACAACCACGATAATTCAAATTACTCTAGAAGAGATTTTTTGACAAAAACTACTCTTGGTATAGGTGGGATT
>MDTA01147651.1_pt1 | contig 11343 bp, 9 predicted proteins | sample 811151 | NCBI WGS metagenome assembly MDTA01 (sample SAMN05326648, study PRJNA326480) | marine metagenome | isolation source: seawater | place: Indian Ocean: South | collected 2010 | reverse complement strand
TGTAGTAGGAACTTCATAACCGTTATCTTCAAAGTTATCTGGTGAATACCAAACTAAACTTTTAACATTTGTTCTAAAGAAAATTGCATAAAATTGGTCATTTCCATTTTCATCAGCGTAAGTTGAAAGATCAATCCACGATTGACCCGCTGCATAGTTGTCCAAAACCATTTGTTTGATATCATTACCAAGAGGTGTTAAGCCTCCCATAGCAGCTGCGTTTGCAGCGAGACCTGGTTGTGGAAATACAAGTAAGTCAGCAGGACTACCAGCTTTAAGATCTATCATTGCTTGTTGTTCAAAACTATCAGAACCACCATATTCAAATGAAGCTCCAGTAGCTTTTTCAAAAATAGCACCAACTTCTCGCATTGTTCCATCTTCTGGGGCAAGCCAAGGGCCGAACATTGTAACTTTTTGGCCACTTAAATCTGGCCCAGTGTAATGCCCGCCAGCATTTGCACTAACATTTAATAACAAAATACTAGCCATTAATGCAAAAGTAAATTTAATTGTCTTAATCATCTTTCCTCCAATTATAATTGCTAATTTATATTTTACCAAAACGTTTTGGTTGTCAATTGTAAAAAATTATATATTTATAGAAAAATTGTATGAACATTAAATCATTTGCGAAAAAATTAGGTCTTTCAATAACAACTGTCTCAAGAGCATTGGGAGGTTATCCAGATGTTAGTGATGCTACAAGGAAAAAAGTTATTAAATTCGCAAAAAAATATAAATATTCACCAAATCCATATGCAAGCAGACTTGCATCTGGAAAATCTAAAACCCTTGGATTTGTCGTTCCTCTCTATGGGATTAATGCTAGCACTCTCAATCAAGCATCTTTTTTTGAGTTTATAGCAGGCATGTCAGATAAGATACATTCTGAAGACATTCAATTTTTTATGATTTTTGCAAATAATGAAAAAGAAGAAAAAAAAGCTTACGAAAAGCTAATTCATGTTCAAAAAGTTGATAAAATTATTTTACATAATCTTAAAACAAAAGATCATAGAATTGCCATGCTCAAAAAACATAAAATTAAATTTGTTGCTTGGGGTAGAACACAAGGTTTGAAAGATTATTCTTGGGTTGATTTAGATAATAACACAAGCGCAAGCTTAATAACTAAATATTTAATAGATAGAAATCATAATGAAATTGCATTTATTAATATTGAAGAAAATTATAATTTTGCATTACAAAGAAAGCAGGGATATTTAAAATGTTTAAGAGAAAATAACATTAAATTTAATAAAAATTATTATGTTACTGTTAAGAATGAAGAGCCCGAACAAAGTGCATCCATAATTAAAAAAATGTTGAAAAAAAATTCAAAAGTTACAGCATTAATCTGCTCAACTGAATATAGTGGTGTAGGTGCTATTAAAGCTTGTAATCAATTAAAAAAGAAAATTGGAAAAGATATTTCTATTATTACTTTTGATGGCCCAGTAGTTCAATCATTAACCACACCTGCTTTAACTGCTATCACTCATCCAAGAAAAAAATTAGGACTTAAGGCAATTGAAATTTTAATGAATATGGATAATGATAATAGAAATAGAAATTATCTTGTTAATCCTGAAATTATTGAAAGAGGTTCTGTTTGTAAATTAAAGAAAAATTGAAGTTTAATTAGATTTTTTAACAATTTTTTTTTAATAAATATGCAATAATTTTTATTTTTATTATTTAATTTGAAGAATATTTAAAAGCTAATATAAAGCTAATATGAAGTTAGTAATAGTTGGAACAGGTTATGTTGGTCTAGTATCTGGAGCATGTTTTGCCGAATTTGGATATGAGACTGTTTGTGTTGATAAAGATGAATCCAGAGTTAATGAATTACAAAAAACAAAATGCCCTTTTTTTGAACCAGGCATGGATGAGCTTTTATCAAAGCATTGTAATAACACTAAATTATTAACTTTTACCACTTCTCTATCTGAAGCTATGCAAAATGCTGATATTATTTTTATAACTGTGGGAACACCGTCCAATAAATTAGAGGATGACGCAGATTTAAGCGCAGTATGGCAAGTAGCAAATGAAATAGCAAACAATATAGACAAATATTGTTTAGTAGTAACAAAGTCAACTGTTCCAGTTGGCACTACAAAGGAAGTTAAAAAAATTATATCAAAAAAAGTTTCTAATGAAAATTTTGATGTAGTTTCTAATCCTGAGTTTTTAAGAGAAGGTTCAGCTATAAACGATTTTATGCGTCCTGATAGAGTAGTTATAGGAACTGAAAATATTAAATCAACAAATATTATGCGTGAACTTTATAGGCCTTTATATTTATTAGAAACCCCAATAGTTTCAACTTCAATTGAATCTTCTGAAATTATTAAATATGCTTCTAATAGTTTTTTAGCTACTAAAATTGGTTTTATAAATCAAGTAGCTGATTTATGTGAGTCTGTTGGTGCAGATGTTCAGGATGTGGCTAGAGCTATGGGTATAGATAAACGTATTGGCTCAAAATTTTTACATGCTGGTCCTGGTTTTGGAGGTTCATGCTTTCCGAAAGATGTTAAAGCATTTGCTTCTACTGCAAAAAAATACAATATAGATTTTTCAATTTTGGAGGCAGTAAATACCTCGAATGAAATCCGTCCAATTAAAATAGCAGAAAAAATTATTAATTTAAAAAAGTATAATGAGGATTCAACTATTGCTTTACTTGGATTAAGCTTTAAACCTAACACTGATGATATGCGTGAGTCTACATCATTAAAAATAGCAAATTATTTTATAGAAAGAGGTATTAAAATTAATTGCTATGATCCTGTTTGCATGGATGATGCGAATAAAATATTTCCAGATCTTAACTACTGTAAATCACCTTATGACGCATGTAAAAATGCCGATGCTATAATTTTAGGTACTGAATGGAATGAATTTAGAGCATTAAATTTTAATAAAATAAAAAATCTTATTAAGACTCCTGTAATATTTGATTTACGCAATATATATAATAAAGAGGAGATATCCAAAATAGAATTTGAATATTATGGTGTTGGAAAATAATTTTATATTAGAAGAATTCATACCTGAAGTACTTCGTGAATATGATATTAGAGGAATTGTTAATAAAGATTTAACAGTTAATACTGCTTATACCATAGGAAGAACTTTTGGTCATGTAGTATGTAATCAATTTAGTGAAAAAACAATAGTTGTGGGATATGATGGAAGACTTACTTCTCCTGAATTACAAAAAGCATTATGTAAAGGTCTCCTCGAAAGTGGAGCAAATGTAACTAATATTGGAATGGGACCAACTCCAATGACTTATTTTGCACACTATTATATGAATTCCAATGCAGCAATTATGGTAACAGGTTCTCATAACCCCTCCGAATACAATGGCTTTAAGATGGTTTTGAATAAAAATTCTTTTTATTCTAAAAATATTCAATTACTTCAAAAGCTTGTCAAGGACCCTAAACTTTCTAAAGGTCAAGGAACATTCAAAGAAATAGAGATTAAAAATGAATATTCTACAAGAAATTTACAAAACATTAATTTTGCAAAAAAATTAAAAGTTGCTTGGGATATTGGTAATGGAGCAATGGGAGCTGTTATTAATAATTTTGAACTAAAAATGAAAAATATTGAAAATATTTTTATAAATAAAGAAGTAGATGGTAATTTTCCTAATCATCATCCTGATCCCACAGTGCCAAAAAATATGATACAATTAATTGAAACTGTTAAAAAAAATGATTGTGATTTAGGTCTTGCGTTTGATGGAGATGGCGATAGATTAGGAGTTGTTGACAATTTAGGAAACATAGTATGGGCAGATCAATATATGTTATTGTTGGCTAAAGAAATTTCTACTATTTATCAAAATCCAAAAATTATAATGGATGTTAAGTGTTCAAAAGTTTTTTTTGATGAAGTTAAAAAATTTAATTGTGAGCCTATTATCTATCAAACAGGACATTCGCCAATAAAAGAAAAAATGAAAAAAGTTAATTCTCCTTTATCAGGAGAAATGAGTGGTCATGTTTGTTATGGAGATGATTTTTATGGATATGATGATGCTATGTATGTAGGTTTGCGTTTATTACGTATTTTGTCAAATGAAGAAAAATCTTTAGCAAGTCTTATGAATGATTTTCCTAAAACAATTGCAACTCCTGAAACAAGAATTGACGTTGAAGAGAGTAGAAAATTTACTATAATAGAAGAAATTAAAAAAAGACTTCAAACTGTTGATGGGGAAATTATTGATATTGATGGAATAAGAGTTCAAAATAACATAGGCTGGTTTTTAATTCGTGCTAGCAATACTCAAAATCAGCTAACTTGTAGGGCAGAAGCTTTAAATAAGGATGATTTGAAACAATTAACAACAATAATTGAAGACCAACTACAGTTAAGTGGAATTGATTATAAGTTTACCCTCTAATAAAACAATCTCGCTTATATTTTTTTAATCTTGAGCAAGCAACTTGAGCATCTTTTTTTGAAAAAAATTGAAATCTCGACTCGTATAATTGTTTGCCATTTGAACGAATAAGAGCAACGGTTGCATCTTTATTATTAGTAGTTTTTGGATATTTGCTTTTAATTAATTTTAAATGTTTTTCAGCATTTTTTTTATATTTGAATGTACCTACAACAATTTTGTATTTATCAATTTTGTCTTGTGCAATATTTTTTGAAGTATCCTTTTTTTGATTACTTTTTGTTTCAATATTTAATTTATTAAATGATTTATTCATTAAAAACTTAAGACTTTTATTTCTTTGCGCCCCTGTATCTCCCCCAAAATAAATTCCAATTAATCTTTTATCGTTTCTTATAGCTGAAAAGGCCAATTGAAAGCCAGATGCTTTTATATAACCTGTCTTTATTCCATCTGCTCCTTCATATGAAAGCATTAACTTATTATGAGTTTTGTATGTTTTATCCATCCATACAAACTTTTCATTTTTGAAAAGTTTATACTCATTAGGAAAGTGAGATATTAAAGCGTGTGCTAGCTTATAAACATCTCGAGCAGTTGTTAATTGGGCTCTATTTGGAAGTCCAGAAGCATTTTTAAACGTAGTGCTCTTCATACCTAATTTTTTTGCATATTTTGTCATAAGTTTTGCAAATTCTCTTTCTGTACCAGAAATATTTTCTGCAACTACCGTTGCTACATCGTTTGCGGATTTAATAATTAGTGCCATAACAGCATTTTTAACAGAAATAGTACTTCCTTCTTTTAAATACAATTTACTCGGGGATCTGGATGCAGCAGTTGCCGAAACGTTTAATTGCGTTTCCCAATTAAGTTTATTTTTATCTAAATAATCAAAAACTATGTAAAGCGTCATTATTTTTGTTAATGAAGCAGGATAGTTTAAGGTATCAGCATTTACTTCAAATAAGACTTCTTGCGTATCATAATCAACAATAATTGCTGCTTTTTTTGCATATAAATTAGTTGAAATTAAAAGTAAGAAAACTGAAACAAAGATTTTTATGAATATTAAAGACTTTTTCATGAAATGCATATTCTCTTAACACATGTTTTTCGTGTTTCTCAATTAGAAATCTCTTTTATTTATGAAAAAAATTACTATTTAATAGAAGTAATGAATAAAATTGTTTCACAAAATCAACGCAAAGATAAAAATACTGATCAGCAAGGAAGTGTTTTGCTAGATGCCAAACTAAAACTAAAAAAACCTTCTATGTACAATGTTTTGCTTCTTAATGATGATTATACACCTATGGAATTTGTAGTATTGGTTCTAGAAAAAATTTTTAATAAAAAACAAGAAGAGGCAACGCAAATTATGCTTCATGTTCATAAAAATGGAGTAGGGATTTGTGGTACATTTACTTTTGAGGTTGCAGAGACAAAATGTAAATTAGTAATTGATATGGCTAAAAAAAATCAACACCCTTTGCAATGTACAATTGAGAAATCATAATGCTATCTTCTAATTTAGAAAAAACTCTGAGAAACGCATATCAAATAGCAACAAATAAAAAACATGAATACGTAACTTTAGAGCATTTGCTTCTTAGCTTGGCTGAAGATGCTGACGCGTTAAGCGTTCTTAAAGCGTGTGACATAGATTTGATTTTATTAAAAAAAAATTTAGATGAATTTATAAATAATAACTTGAATAATTTATCTGATAATTTCGCAGGTGAGCCTAAATTAACAAATGGATTTCAAAGAGTTTTACAAAGAGCTGCAATTCATGTTCAATCAAGTGGAAGGCAAGAAGTAACAGGCGCTAATATGCTGGTTGCAATCTTCTCTGAAAAAGAAAGCTATGCAGTGTATTTTCTTGGAAAACAAAATATGTCTAGACTTGATGCAGTTCAATATATTTCACATGGCATAGCTAAAGTTAAAGAGGATAAAGAAAATAATATTGAGGATGATAATTTTTTTGCAGAGGGCAAACAAAGCTCAAAAAATAGAAAAGCATTAGATGAGTTTTGCATTAATTTGAATTCTAAAGCTCTTAGTGGAAAAATTGATAAATTAATTGGTAGAAAAAATGAGATAGAGAGAACAATTCAAATTTTATGTCGTAGACAAAAAAATAATCCTTTATTTGTAGGCGATCCAGGCGTAGGTAAAACAGCAATTGCTGAAGGTCTGGCAAAAAGAATTGTAGAAAAAGATGTTCCAGATATTATATCTGATGCAGTAATATACTCTTTAGATATGGGTGCTCTGTTAGCAGGCACAAGATATAGAGGTGATTTTGAAGAAAGACTTAAAGAGGTTTTAAAAGAACTTAAAAAAGAAAAAAAATCAATTTTATTTATTGATGAAATACATACAGTAATTGGTGCTGGAGCCACAAGTGGCGGATCAATGGATGCTAGCAATTTATTAAAACCATCATTAGCTGATGGCACAATAAGATGCATTGGCTCAACAACATACAAAGAATATAAAAATTATTTTGAGAAAGATAGGGCTCTAGTAAGAAGATTTCAAAAAATTGACATCAAGGAACCATCAAAAGAAGAAACAATAAAAATACTTCAAGGTTTAAAGAATTATTATGAAAAACATCATAATATTAAATATTCCAATGGTGCAATTATTAGCGCAGTTGAACTATCCAGCAAATATATTGGAGAAAAAAAATTACCTGATAAAGCAATTGATGTAATTGATGAAGCAGGTGCCTCTCAATATCTACTTCCTTTATCGAAAAGAAAAAAGATTATTACTGATAAAGATATTGAGTCAGTCATATCTTTAATAGCTCGAATTCCATCTAAAAGTGTAAGTCAAGATGATAAAGAAAATCTAATTAGCTTGAAAAGAGATTTAAAAAATTTTGTCTTTGGTCAAGACAAAGCTATAGAAGAATTATCATCATCAATTAAGTTAGCGCGAGCAGGTTTAAGAGAAGATGGTAAACCTATTGGTTCATATTTGTTTTCTGGTCCCACAGGAGTTGGAAAAACTGAGGTTGCAAGACAACTAAGTAATACTTTAGGTGTAAAATTACTGCGTTTTGATATGTCAGAGTATATGGAGAGACACACTGTAAGTCGATTGATAGGAGCTCCTCCTGGATATGTGGGGTTTGATCAAGGAGGTCTTTTAACGGATGGAGTTGATCAGCATCCTCATAGTGTAGTTTTACTTGATGAAATTGAAAAGGCGCATTTTGATCTTTTTAATATACTCCTTCAAGTTATGGATTATGGTAAGCTTACTGATAACAATGGCAAAACAGTTGATTTTCGTAATGTAATTCTAATTATGACTACTAATGCTGGAGCTTTAGATATTTCTAAAAAGAAAATTGGTTTTAATTCAAAAAGATCCAGTACAGATAGCACTGAAGCAATTAACAAAATTTTTTCTCCAGAATTTAGAAATAGAATTGATTCAATAATTCATTTTAATCATTTATCAAAAAAAATAGTTTTATCTATTGTAGATAAATTTATTATTGAGTTAGAAGCTCAACTAGATGAAAAGAGGGTATCTCTTAAAATTGACAAAGATGTTAGGGAATTTCTTTCAAATAAAGGTTATGATGAAATATATGGGGCTAGGGAATTAAGTAGAATAATTCAAGAATATTTAAAAAAACCAATAGCAGAAGAATTAATTTTTGGAAAAATTGCCAAAGGAGGGCATATAAATATTTCTTTAAAAGACAAAAAAATAAATTTTGAATATTCAAATAAACTGAATGAAAAAAAAGAATTTGTTTAATTTTTAAAGGGAGAAAACTGCTCTAAATCTTTTTTTTCTTGATTCATTATATTTATTTCTTCATTTACATATCTATTAATTGCTTTTTTAAATTCTTGATCTTTGATCCAATGCAAACTCCAAGTTTTTTCAGGCATATAACCTCTTTGTAGCTTATGTTCACCTTGAGCGCCAGCCTCAACAATTTTTATTTTGTTTTTAATGGCATAATCTATCGCTTGATAATAACATAATTCAAAATGCAAGTAAGGCACATCATAAACTGAACCCCATAATCTGCCATAGAGATGACTAGAACTTAAAAAATTAATAGCTGAAGCTATCATTTTATTTTCTTGAAAAGCTATAAAGAGGATTATCTTATTAGATAATTTTTTACCTAATTCAAAAAAAAATTCTCTAGTTAAATATTTTGATCCCCATTTTTTCCCAGTTGTATTTGTGTAACACTTATAAAAAAAATCCCAGTGTTGTTCATTGATGTCTTTTCCTGTTAAAGTTTTAACATATAAATTATTATTTTTTAGACATTGTCGCTCTTTTTTTATTAATTTTCTTTTTCTAGAAGATAAAGAATTTAAAAAATCATCAAAAGAAACGTAATTGTTATTTTTCCAATGGAATTGGATTCCTTGTCTAATGAATAATTCACTATTTTTTTTTTTTAAATCAATAGGATTATGTAAAAAATTAAAATGTAAAGATGAAACATTAATTTTTTTTGTTTGAGCTATAATTTTATTTATAATCTCATTCTTTTTTTGTAGTTTATTTTTTATTTCATCTATGATTATTATTCTTTCTCCTGTAACTGGAGTAAAAGGTATTGCTGATTGCAATTTAGGATAATAGTTTAATCCATAATTATGATAAGCGTTTGCCCATGCATGATCAAAAATGTATTCTCCAAAAGAATGATTTTTTATATATAATGGGCATACAGCTATAATTTTGTTAGATTTATCTTTTTCAATATAATGATACGGTCGCCAACCAGTTTTAATTGAAGCACTTTCACTAGATTCTAAAGCTGATAAAAATTCGAATCTTGTAAATGGATGATCAAGTCCAACACAATTATTCCAATCCTTAGAACTAATAGAATTGATTGAATCAACGAAAAAAAAATTGTCAGAAAGACTGACCACGGCTTTATTTAAGTTTTATAATTGCATCTATCTCTACCGATATATCTAAAGGAAGAGAATTAGAACCTACAGCAAATCTTGTATGACGACCTTGTTCTCCAAAAATTTTTATAAGAAGATCTGATGCACCATTAATGATTTTTGGTTGGTTTGAATAACTAGCATTGCAATTCACAAAACCTCCTAACTTAATAAAAGAATCTAATCTTTCCCATTGACCATTAATACTTTTTTTTAGGGCAGCTATAATATTTAAACAACAAAGCTCTGCAGCTAAAATACCCTCTTCATCAGAAATTTTATCTCCAACCTTTCCGGTATAAATAATCTTTCCATTTTGTGATGGTGCTTGGCCTGAGATATATACTAAATTTTCAACAATTTTATATGGTATATAGTTAGCAACTGCGACAGGTGGTTCTTCAATAATTAAACCTAAATCCTTGATATTTTTATCAAACACGTGCATTAAGTTCCATATAAAACATTTTTACAGAAGGTAAAGAGTTCAAATATGAATAAATTAAATTTATTACAATTATTTTTTATATTTATTTTATCATTTTTTTTATTAGGAAGGTTGTCAATGGCACAAGAAAATAGAGAAATAATACATATGACGCTTAAAGATGGGATAGTTGTTATTGAAACAAGACCAGATTTGGCACCAAAACATACTTCACAAATAAAGCAGTTAATATCTGAGGGACATTATGATGGGGTAGTTTTTCATCGTGTGATTGAGGGATTTATGGCTCAAACTGGTGATGTAGAATTTGGCAATTCAAATAATAAAAACTACAATATAAACAGAGCAGGAACTGGAGGATCTAAACTTCCTGATATTCCTGCAGAGTTTTCTGATGAAAATCATGGTAGAGGAGTATTATCAATGGCAAGAGCTCAAGATCCTAATAGTGCTAACAGCCAATTTTTTATTTGTTTTCAAGACTGCTCATTTTTGAATGGACAATATTCAGTTTGGGGAAAAGTAATTGAAGGAATGGAATTTGTAGACAATATAACAAGAGGAGAACCACCTCAAAATCCTGATGTAATTATAAAAATGGAGATTATTAATAAATAAGAATATGTTTGTTGCCGATCTTCACAACGATGTTGTTCAGAGAGCGATGATCGGAGAAGATATAGATAAAATAACAAACGATGGCCATACTGATCTTCCAAGATTAATTAATTCATGCATAGATTTAGAAGTTTTTGTCATTTGGGTATCAACAATTCCATCAGATGAAAGTTATTTTGAAAAAGCTAATTCAATGTATGATAAAATAGAGGAATTAATCAAAGATCATAAATCAATCAATATAGCAAACAACCTACAGTCAATAATTGACAATAAAAAAAATAATAATCTCTCAATTTCAATTGGATTAGAAGGAGGTGAAGCTATAGAAAATTCTCTAGATAAGCTTCATCATTTGATTCAAAGGGGTATTTTATATTTTGGTCCAACATGGAACTATTCATTGGATTGGGTAAGTTCTGGCCATGATGAGGCTAATAATAAAAAAATTAAGCAATTAGGTTTAAGTAGCTTTGGAAAAGAAGTAATCAATTTATGTAATGATAATGGAGTTATAATAGATGTATCACATATTGGTGAAAAAAGTTTCTGGGATATATTTAATATTACTAAAAAACCATTTATAGCATCTCATTCAAGTGTTTATAATTTATGTCCTCATTTTAGAAATTTAAAAGATGATCAAATTCTTGCTATAAAAGAATGTAATGGTCTAATAGGTTTAAATCCTTATCCTTTTTTTATAGATTCAAACTTTAAAAAAAAAGAGAAAGATTTTCTTAAAAATTATGAAGGTGAATTGAATCAAATAAATTTTAAAGAAATAAGTTCAAATGCTAAATGGATTGCCAAACAACATTATTTACAAAAAAAATTAAAAAATATTGTACCTCCTTTTGATATCTTTATTGATAATATTGAAT
>MDTA01082731.1_pt1 | contig 11344 bp, 13 predicted proteins | sample 811151 | NCBI WGS metagenome assembly MDTA01 (sample SAMN05326648, study PRJNA326480) | marine metagenome | isolation source: seawater | place: Indian Ocean: South | collected 2010 | reverse complement strand
CGTATCACAAAACGTGCTACGAGTCGCGGCACTGATATGCATACTCTCGTAGAGTATCATTTAAAAAATGAAGATTTGCCTAAGGTGCAACCAATCTCAGACTTTTTGTTTAAGATTGCTAAACAAAAATTAAGTCTTATAAATAATATTTACGCCCTTGAAGGGTCTCTGTATAGTAAACAATTAGGTGTTGCAGGGACTGTAGACTGTATCGCTGAATATGATGGCGAGTTAGCTATAATCGACTTTAAAACATCTGCAAAACCAAAACCACGCGAGTGGATTGATCACTATTTTGTGCAGTGCATGGCATATGGTTGTATGCTGTACGAATTGACAGGTATTTCTGTCAAAAAACTTGTAATTATCATGGCATGTGAAAATGGAGAATGCGTCGTCTATGAAGAAAGAAACAAATCAAAGTACATCAAATTACTCACCGAGTACATTAGAAAGTTTGTTAGAGATAAACTGGAGATCTATGGAACCAAATAAAGAACTAGAAAAGGTACTAGAAAGTAAATTTTTGACTCCACCAAAATTTGCAATAGAAATTGAAAAAATTGTTGCCAAAGAAAAAATTAATTACATTGATGCAATTGTTCACTATTGTGAAGTAAATGAATTAGAGGTAGAATCAGTGTCAAAACTTGTTTCTAAACCTCTAAAAGAAAAATTGAAGTGGGACGCAACTCGTCTTAACTTTATGAAGCGAACCTCAAGAGCAAAACTTCCTTTATGATCGTGACACCCTTTGAAACTTATCAACATTATTTGTCACTAAAAAATCATTTCACTAATCCTAAATACGACTTCTTCAAATACGGCGCAAAAACCCGTGCTAGTGTAACCTCTTTTAATAAGAGGAAAGACAAGTATTGGTTTGAAAAAACCTCCCGTAAGTATTCTAATGAAGAGGTTGTTGATTTTTTAGTATCTAATTTTGCTGCATCCGATAACCCACAAAACTTATGGATTGGAGAAATTATCAATTCTGGAGAAAGAACATACGCAGATTGGAGAAAACGGAAGCAGAGTTCGACCTACTTGTTCAAAGAACAAAGCAACGAATTGCTGTCGGAAAACAAATTAGAAAATCTCTTCGATTGCTCCAACGGTCATCCAAAAATTCTGAAAGAGTATCTAAGCAGCAGATTATCTTTAGAAAACTTCGTAATCTTGGACAAAGTATTCCATTTTTCAAAAAACTTTGATAAGAAACTGCAAGATCCTGTATGGGAGATTGTAAGTTTAAAATTAAAAAAATACAGTCCCTTCATAAATATTGACGTATTCCAATATAAAAAAATTCTGAGGGAAATTTTAAATGAGTGACTTTTTTGATTCTGATATTATTCAAGAAGAACTTGCTGAAATTAATCGCCTTCAGGAAGAAATTTATGGTACTCTGTTATCTTTTTCTGATATGGAAAAGGATGAGAGAATGGAAAACGTTGAAAAACTACAAACTTTGCTAAATAAACAGCAAATCATGTATACGAGATTATCACTATCTGATGATCCACAAGCAGTGGAAATGAAAGAAAATCTTCGTAGATCTGTGGCTCTGATGGGATTCCCACCAGAAACGGACATTTATAATCTATTTAATAGTATGAATGCCACAATTCAATCCTTGCGCGACCACCTTGACGCCTGAGGCAAACTTCGTTATAATATCCGAGTATCCAACAAATCCAATTTATCCGAGGAAATCCAAATGTCTTTTGCTGATCTAAAGAAGCAATCTAAACTTGGTTCTTTGACCGCTAAACTGGTTAAAGAAGTCGAAAAAATGAATACCACTGGCGGTTCTGGTGATGAACGCCTTTGGAAACTGGATGTAGATAAAAGCGGCAATGGTTATGCCGTCATCCGTTTCCTGCCTGCTCCCAACGGTGAGGATCTACCGTTTGTAAAACTGTACTCCCATGCCTTCCAAGGTCCTGGTGGTTGGTTTATCGAGAACTCTCTGACTACTATGGGTCAAAAAGATCCTGTGTCTGAGTACAATTCTTTGCTGTGGAATAACGGCACTGATGCAGGTAAAGAAGCAGCACGCAAGCAAAAGCGTAAACTGCAGTATTACAGCAACATCTATGTTGTAAAGGATCCAGCAAATCCCGAGAATGAGGGTAAGGTATTCCTCTTCAAGTTCGGTAAGAAAATCTTTGATAAACTCACTGCTGCTATGCAACCTGAGTTTGAAGATGAAGAGGCAATTGATCCTTTTGATTTCTGGCAAGGTGCCAACTTCAAACTGAAAGCAAAGAACGTTGCAGGTTATCGTAACTACGATTCTTCTGAGTTCGCCGCTCAAGGCGCACTCTTGGACGACGATGACGCAATGGAAGCAATCTGGAAGAAGCAGTACTCTCTTGCAGAACTTGTTGCTCCCGACCAGTTCAAAACTTATGAAGAACTGAAAACTCGCCTTGGATACGTTCTTGGCAACAAGGGAACTCCTAAGTTCCAAGATCAGGAAACAGTTGAGGAGGAAGAAGAGTTCCGCGCACAGAACCGTGGTGCTGCTCCCATGCCTCAAGCAATGAAGAATGAACTTGACTCTTTGAGTGATGGACGTGACTTCAATTCTCCTGATATCAATCTCAGTAATACTGAGGAAGATGATGACGCACTTTCATACTTTGCACGTTTGGCAGAAGATTGAAATCTGATTATCACATTGACCGCGTAAACAAAAAAGAATCCGCAGAGTTACTTCTGCGGTTTCATTATTTAAAGGATATTTCTAAAACCTTTAAATCTGGTTATAATTATGGGTTATACAAAAACAATGATTTTTGTCCATTGAATGTGGGTGGTATTCAGGGAGTCTGTATCTTTACAGGTCTCCCTGTTCCCGAAATTGCTAAAGGTGCTTTTGGATTAGAACGTGATGAGCAACAAGGACTTTTTGAATTATCCAGACTCTGCATCCACCCGAATACTCAGCAGAGCGAGTATAATATCACTTCTTGGTTTGTATCAAAAGCGATTAGACGACTTAGAAAAGAGACCAACGTTAGGGCGATTATCTCATACGCTGATAGTGACCATCATTCTGGTACAATTTATCGTGCTTGTAACTTTCTCTATTGCGGTCTTTCAGAACCAAAGAGAGATTTCTATTTTGCAGATGGAACTAAACACTCTAGAGGAAGTGTTAAAGGATTAGAAGGTGAGTGGAAAGAAAGATCTCGCAAGCACAGATATGTAATGATTTTTGATAAAAAGTTAAATCTATTATGGTAATTTAGATTCAGTGTTTTCTGTTTTAATTAAAGAATTGTTTATAAATTCAGAAGATTTTGTATACTTCATTAATTTTCTTGTATCTAATAAGAATTGTCCAATATAATCTTTTTTCAAAACAGATATATTTCTTTTTTCATCGTTCTTTATAACTTCATACTCAAAGTTAGTTACTGGAACTACAGGATTCAAGGTTTCAAGTGGATTAGATGGATCTGGTATGGTAAAAGTTGAATCTACGACTAATCCTGCAGGAAGAATAAGTCTTTTTTTATTGTCTACAACCCGAGTTGTTTCATAATGTTTAACTCCCGAAATTTCTGTTCCATATTTTCTTTCAGAGTATTTGATTAATTCTGAATTTGATAATGGCCATTCATTTTTTACATTAACAATTCCAGCAGATATTAATACAATCCAATCTAGTTGTGGTGATCCATAAAGGTCTTCTGCAACATTGTCAGGTCTTAAACCATCTAATATAGTATATTTTGAGAAGAGAGTATATACTGATTCAAGATCTTCTCTTAATTTTACTCTTCTAAAAAAGTTTTTAACAGTCAAATAATCTTGAGAGGATAGTTTACCCTTCAAGAAAGATTGATATTCTAAATTTGGTACTTCTTTAAAATAACCCATCAGAATCCTACTCCTTCAGTATCTGGTACTTTGTCATAATCTGTATCATAAATTGCTTCAAGTTCTCTGAATGTTAGATCCATTACCATAGATACTGGAGTTGCATCAGCATACGTGGCATATGTTCCATCACCAGTATAATTTACAGACATATCTGTTAAAGCACATGATTTGAATGAATTTAGAAATGGATGCTTGTCTCCACCTTTCATGTATTGTAAATTAAATACATTAGGAGTTAATAAAAAACCGCTTGTTTCACTACTGTTTGAAACTGAAACCTTTGGTGCCATATTTCTCTTAAAGACTCTAATTATATTTTTAATACTTTTAGATTCTGTATCACTTCTAGGAGTTAATTTGAAAGAGAATCTAAAAGTACGAAGAGTGACTCCATTAAATAATAATTCCTTATTTGGATTTAAAATTGCACCATTTGCTCTTGCAAGAAGTTGATCTCTTGTTACACTAACACCGGGTAGAGCATTTAGAGCTTGTGCGGCAAAAGAGTTAGTTACTACTTTTTGTAATGTCTCATCTTCTATAAGACTACCAATAGTTTTTCCAGAATTTGCAAATGCTTCTTGTACCTGTTTAATAGGATCTTTTGCACTACCAGATTCTATTGTTTGTAGTGCAAGTCCAGCAGCTGCTGATGTAATAGGGTCCATACTACCATCAGTGAATTTAACTGAATTTGCATCTTGAATATTTGATGGAATTGGTAAAATAATAAATCCAAGAGAGTCTTCTATGTTTGCACTGGAGTCGAGAGCATTATCTGATCGAGATCTTATAAGTTTACTCGTATTCCCAATTGGTTTATACTTCATTAGACCAATTTTTATGTAGTCTGTGTCATCTTCTATAAGTGCTGAAGGATATTTAAATATTGCACCTTTAGATGGAAATCCTGTTTTCTCTGATTTTGCTTTTATTGTGTCAATAGGTTGTATTGATGCAGGTGTATTTGTATCTTCTTCTTCCTTTTCTTCACTAGCTAATTCTGCAGTTTCATCAATTCCAACAGTACCTTCTGCATCAGCGATAGGTATTCCATCAGAATCTACTGGCGTAATACCTTCTATTGTATTTAAAAAGGTTGCCTCTCCATTTACGGTTTGAGTCTCTGCAAACTGCAATAATCCTGTTGTATATGCTGGTTGTTTTCCTGAATTATACTTACCATAATCTTTTTCTAAATCAGCACCTGCGTTACCACTGCTTTGCATTTTTCCATCACTATCCAAGTATCCAACTAATAAAAATGTTTTATTAGAATTATCTCTATGTGTAAATGGAATACCTAATTCATTTTTAGCACCAAATGCTTCAGATTCTACAAATCTTGGATCATCTTTTGGAACTTCAATATAATGTGCTCCTTTATGGTTGGCACTCTTTGTGGGTCTTACTTCACCCGTTTCAGTATTTCTCTCATAATTTGTCATGAAAATACTATAAAGTTTGGTGTCTCCAAGTTTTCTTGGACGACCATAATTTCCTGCTTTATTAGTTCTTGCTTCCCAAGGCATTTTTAAGACCTTTTTAGTTATTTAGGGCTTGAAACGGCAAAGATTGTAAAGTGATAAATTCTTCTTCAGTTGCCTCATAAATTTGTCCTAATATTTCATCCCATGTATATTGTCTTGGTTCTCCCCAATGATAATTAACTCCACGAAATCCCCAATTGAAAACATCTACAACTTCAACTAGAGGATGGCGATCATATGTAATGTTTGGTGTTTTTGCGCGATATCTAAAGGTATAATATTTTCCAGATTCTGGTGGGAAACTTGTATCAAGTAAATCTACTATCTCTCTCATTAAAAAATTAGGATCTGAGATACGTTGTAATTTACTTAGTTCTGGTTCTATTCTGTTCATTATTTAATACCCAGTTCTTTCTCTGTCATCACTTTAAACTCATATCCTCTATCAAGACACCATTCTCTTGCTGCCTTCCACTTTGCTTGATTCTTGGCATATTCATACGCTTCATAGATATAACCTCTGGTTTGTTTTTTAGGTTTGGGTGGAGGAGAACATTGCCTTAAAGGTTTTACTTCAATGATTGATTTTCTTATCTTGCCATTTGTATCTTTATATTTTATATAAAAATCTGGAAAGTATCTGTGAACTCTTCTATCAACAGGTGACCTATAAGGAATAGCAATTTCTTCACTTCCCCACTGAAGGACATTTTCATTCTTATCACAATAAACCATGAACTTACGTTCCCATAGTGATCTATAAACTATGTTTCTATGATCACCCTTATACTTTCTAGGAAAAGAAGGTGAATATTTTCCCTTATATGACATCTAAATAGTTAATAATAAAAGTCCTAAAAATATTTAGATGGCAAACGTACCAGGCATTACTAATCTGAAAATGGGTGGAGGTGTTCCTTCAGAATTATTCGGAAATCTATCACAAAGTAATTTTTACGAGGTTTATATTACAACTGATTGGTCTAGTGAAGAAGGGATGAAAAAGTTCCTTAAAAATTCTGATGTTCAAAAATCATATAATCTCGATGAAAATTTTGTAACTAGAAATTTAGGTTTGCTTTGTTCTGATGCAGTTTTACCTGCAAGTGCATTTGCAACTTCTGAGGTTAAAGACAACTTCATGGGTGTTAATCAAGAATTTGCACATACGAGATTATATACTGATATTGACTTAACATTTTATGTTGATAATGATTATAGATCACTTGGATTCTTTGAAGCATGGATGAATTACATTGCTGGCGGTGGACAAAGATCCTTAACAAGTTTTGAATCTGGATATTATAGAAGATTAAATTATCCAGATTTTTATAAACATAATGGCATTTACATTAGAAAGTTTGAAAGAGACTATAAAGAATCTGACAAAAATAAGTATAAAAATATAATTTATAGATTAAGAAATGCTTTTCCAAAATCTATGAATAGTATCCCCATCTCATACGGTGGTGCTGAAATTGTAAAAGTTAATGTAACTTTCACTTATGATTATTACTCTGTGGTTAGAGGATCAGATTATGAGTTGACTGAACTTGGATCTTTCTCAGATCCTGACTCTATATTAAGTAGAGCAGCTGAAGTTGTTGCTCCTGTTGATGACCTAGTAGACTACGCAAGGTCGCTCATATAGACTAAATAATCACACTGAACATATTATAAGTCATTATGCCTTTACCAAAGATTAATACTCCAACTTATGAGTTGGTGATTCCCTCTAGCAAAAAGAAAGTCAAATATCGTCCATTTCTTGTACGAGAAGAGAAGATTTTAGTCATGGCATTAGAATCTGAAGATATGACTCAGATTACAAATGCTGTTGTGGATACTATAACAAATTGTATTCAGACTAGGGGTGTGAAGGTTAGTGATTTGTCAACTTTTGATATTGAATATATCTTTTTAAATATCAGATCAAAATCTGTTGGAGAAACAATTGAAGTAAATATTACTTGTCCTGATGATGGAGAAACACAAGCACAGGTTAGTATTGAAGTTGATGATATCAAAATTCAAACTGATAAAAAGCACACCAATATTATTACTTTAGATGATAATCTTAAAATGCGTTTGAAATATCCTGCTTTAGAGCAGTTTATTGAAAGTAATTTTGAGTATAATACTGATGAAAGTGATGTGGATAAATCTTTAGATATGATTATTTCATGTGTAGATATTATCTATAATGAAGAAGAAAGTTGGGCAGCATCTGATTCTTCTAAAAAAGAAATGAAAGAGTTTATTGAACAAATGAATACCAAACAGTTTAAGGAGATTGAAACTTTCTTTGCAACTATGCCCAAGTTGTCTCATAAGATTAAAGTTAAGAATCCTAAAACAGGTGTGGAAAGTGATGTAATTCTTGAGGGACTAGCAAGTTTTTTCAGTTGAGTATGGCTCACACTTCGTTAGAGTCATACTATCATAATAATTTTGCCTTGATGCATCATCATAAATATTCTTTAACAGAACTAGATAATTTAATTCCTTGGGAGAAGGAAATTTATATTACTTTACTTTCAAACCATCTAGAAAAGCAGCGTTTAGAACATCAGCAGCAACATGGCATTTAGTGGTCAGTTTTTCAAAGCACCAGGGATATCAGATAAACCAAAGATGGGGAAGAAAACAGTTTCTTCTTCGATATTTGGCGGTGCATTTAAACCAAAACTAAAAACAACCAGTGTATCTGCATCTAATTTTTCTTCTGTAAATAAAACTCCAAAGGTCACTGAGAATATTGTAGAAGAATCGAAAGAATATATGTCGTCCAGCATATTGCTGGATCTAATGCCAGAGATTGACAAAAAAGTCAACGAAAGGTTTAAAGGATTTAAACAATTATTGAAGAATGTTGCTTTTGGTGATGATTCTATAAAAGATGATTTTGTAAGAGAAGTTAGTAGTAAAGAAAAAATTGGTCCAGTTCAGCAACCAACAGAAAGATCAACACCAACAGCACCAAGTAATCGTACTATAAAGGCTGGTTATAATCTTTTTAGAGGACCTAATGTAGATCCAAAGTATCTACCTAAGAAACCACAAGGATTAGAAAAAACTTTAATAGAAACTAATAGTATTCTTGTAGAGATACAACAACAATTGGCAATTGATTTTGCTAGTCGAATTAATGAAAGAGAAGACTCTTTAAAAGCATTTAGAAAGCAATCAGAAAATGATCGTAGATCTGCAGGAGAAAAATCAGTAGAGAGTGTAAAGGGATTTGGTAAAACTGTGAGCAATCTTACAGCTCCTATTATCAAACCATTTAAAAATATATTTGATAGGTTACTTCAGTTTTTTGGTGCTATCGGTGCTGGTTTCCTTGCTAATGCTGCATTCAAGTGGTTATCAAAAGAAGAAAATAGAGAAAAAATTACAAATATATTTAATTTTATAACTGATAATTGGAAAATATTTGCAGGTATATTAGTTGGTGGTTTAGCATTAAATGCTGTTCGTAAACTTGCACGCCTAGCAAGAGGTGTTAGAGCAATATTACAAGCAGCAAGAATATTGCCAAGAAGATCAGGACCAGGACCAGGAGCAGGTAGTGGGGGAACCGATCGAAGAGGCGGGGTCTTTAAAAACAATACCGGTCAAAGAAGAGGATTTACTACAACTAGATCTCAGTTTAGAAGAATGGCACCGAAACGCGGTGGTGGCGGTATAGCAATGACCCCAGTGGCACAATATAATACACAAAAAACTGTATTGGGTAAAGCATTACAAAGTGTTGATGTAGGATTTAAAAAGGCTGGCAGTAATGCAATGAAGGCAATTGGAATGGGTCCTGGTGCTAAAGGTATTGGTGCAATGTTGAAACCAATATTTAAAAGTGTCCCATTTATTGGTGGTTTGATTAACTTTGGTATTGCTCTTGCTCTCGGAGAACCAATAGGTAGAGCAGCAGCAAAAGGAGTTGGATCTGCTTTCGGGGCAGCTTTAGGTAGTTTTCCACCATTAGTTCCTTTTGGTGGTCCTATATGGGGAGGAATATTAGGTGATATACTTGCAACATCAATTTATGATAATGTAACTAAACCAAAAGATTTAAACGAACCAGAGAAGATGACTTTAGGTGGAAAGTTAAAAGGACCTTCTCATAGTGGTGGTGGAATTCCAATGGGTGGAAATCAGGAAGCTGAAGGTGGAGAATATGTTGTTAAAAAAACAGAAACTATGAGATTTGAACCGATACTTGATGATATTAACTATAGTGGCGGAAAATTATATAAAGATTTTGCAGAGGGTGCTAAACAACAATCCATATTAACCAGAATGCAATTTAAAACTGCTGAAAGGGTGGGAGAACTTTATGAAGAATTTGATAAGTTTTTAGACTCCAAAAAGAATGAAAAATTATTATCAGAATTAGGTGGAGGATCAGGTGGCACTGGTGGAGGTTTAGGACCTTCACCACAAATGTCTGTTCCAATGGAAACTAACGGAGGTTTTAAAGTAATTCAAACACCTACTAGAGACCTGAGTAAAGCAAAAAATAAAAATAGTAAAATAAATACAATAAACTTACCACCTGTGGTAATGAATTCTGGTTCAAGTAATATACCAACATTACCAGGACCACAAGAAAGTGAAAGAACTATTCCAGCAGTTTTAACATACGATCCTGCTAATGAATATCTTGATGTTGCGATTGAATCTTATGATATTGTTGGCGTTAGTTTTGGAGGTTAATTAAATGGAAAAAATTAACTTACAATCTAATAAATTGAAACTTAATGCTAAGAACATTAAGACTCTTTTGGTGTTTTCAAATAAAAAATTAGATAAATTAAGAAAAGAAAAAAATCTTAAAGTAGAGAATCAGTCCTATAATAAAAAAATACGTGCTGAAGAAAAAAGAATAGAAACACCAAAACTTCCTAGTCCGTTAAAAACTATTGGTTCGGTGATAACAAAAGGACCACTAAGTTTCTTTGATAGAGTAATGCAATTTGCTGGTGTGCTTTTACTTGGATTTTTAGTTAATAGATTGCCTAAAATTATTGCAGGAGTACAAAAGTTTTTTGATGATAATCCATGGTTAGGAAAAACATTAAAGTTTACTATTGATTTGATAGGAAAAGGTTTTAATGGTATTATTTCCTTGGTTCAATTTTTCACTCAAGAAAAACAGGATAATACAAAAAAAGATATTAAAGAATTAGAAACTGAATTAAAAAATTTGGGTGGAGAGTTAGATACTGATATTTCAGGATTAGATGTTGATATTCCAGATTTGGATGAAGAAACAGATAGAAGATCTGATGATCCATTCGTTTATCCAAGTGGGGAGACTTTAAATATAGGAGATACTGTTGGTGGATCTGACTTTACACCACCTGCACCAGCACCAGTAGAACCTCCTAAGAAGTTTTCCTCAGGTGGAAAATTGAAAAAAACTGGATTTAAAAATACTGGTGTTTCTGCCGATAGAAGTATTAAAAAGAAAAAATCAAGTAGTAAGATTTCTTCTTTCTCCACATTTAGAAAAAATATGAGTGCTATTCGCATAGTACAGAAGCAGGAAGAAGAAAATCAAAAAATGCTTGAGTCTATTGTAGAAAAACTTAAAGGTGATGTAAGTGATCCATTTAAAGTTGACAAAATTCATACACCAAAGATAGATGAAAAACATTCAAAAACTAAGGGTTCACCACCATCACAACGTGTACTACCAGCAGTACCTTATGATACAGATTATCTAAAAACAAAACGAACACCATATGCAGATCTTCCTGATACAACCATAGTTGGTCGAGTAGGATCAACGGGTGCAAGCACTGGACCACATATACATATTGAGACTGGTGATGGATATACTGGTGGTGGGGAACAAATTCCACAAGATGTTTTAAATAAGATTATAGTTGGTGGAAAACCATTATCTCAACATCCTGTGACATCTCCTATTGGATATAGAGGACATCCTGTAT
>MDTA01218454.1_pt1 | contig 11345 bp, 11 predicted proteins | sample 811151 | NCBI WGS metagenome assembly MDTA01 (sample SAMN05326648, study PRJNA326480) | marine metagenome | isolation source: seawater | place: Indian Ocean: South | collected 2010 | reverse complement strand
GTGACCGAGGGCTTCGGATTGCCTCCGCTGGAGGCGTTGGCCTGTGGCTGCGTTGTATTCAGCAGCCTGAATCACGCCCTGGCGGACTACGGCGATCCTGGTCACACCGTGCATCAGATCGGTTGTGGGCGACTGGGTTTCGATCTCGAGCGGATCAAGGCTGCTGTTGCCACTCCTCAGCATTGGCGGCCCGCCGACGACCGCTTGGAGGTGCTGCTGCAGGAGTGTTCAGAAGCTGCGTTGTTGGAGCGCTGGCGGGATACCTTCGTTCATCTGGATGCTCTTGAAGCTGTCTCGGGGCCATCCTTGAGCAGTCCTCCCACGTGGCGATTGCGTCTGAATCAACTTGCCGCTCGCCTGCAACGAGTGGTCAAACGGTTGCCAGGCTGGCCTTCTCCATAGGGCAGCTTGATCCATGGCACGTACGGTCTCTAGAGCAGTTGATTTGACGGTTCCGACTTGGAGAAGATGAGCCGTCGGTTCTCGAAATTTTCTGTGCAGAGTCAGACCTGGAAAGATTTGTCGGCCCTGCTTGGTAAGTTGCCTGCCCAGCGCAAGAGGTTGGTTGCTTTCGTCCTTGCTGCGTCGTTCTTCCAAGGTGTTCTTGACATTCTTCTGATTGCATTTTTGGCAAGGTTTGTCGGCCTTTTTTCGGGTGCCAAGTTAGAAGATCGATTGCCAGGAGTTTTGGTTTTTGGTGGGGGATTTCTAGATCAAGCTGGTTGGCTGCTTGCCTTGTTGATCGGTTCTTTTTGGTTGACATCTCTAGTCCGTTTCGCTGTAGCTTTGATGCAAAGCCTTTTAAGTGCGGAAATATGGAATGATCTCGTCAATCAGGTCTACAGAAATGTTCTAAGGCAGCGATATGAGTTTTTTATCGAAAACCGAACTGCAAATCTTTCTGAAAAGTTCAATCGAATTCTAAATAGCGTTTCTACGAAAGTCGTTAGCCCGTTAATTGCAATTGCAGGGAATGCGTTGTCGGTTGCTTCGCTGCTTATTGGGGTTGTTTTTGTGCTTGGCCTTCAGGCTTTGGCGATTTTCATTCTTATGCTTTTTGCTTATGCTATTGCCTCAGTCATTGTTACGCCTTATTTGAGGTTGGCGACCAAGCAGCGTGTTCGTTATGGCAGGCGCATCAATCTTTTGCTGATGGAGTCGTTGAGATCAATTCGTGATGTTCATCTTTACTCCGCTGATCAATATTTTGTGACCCGCTTTTCTTCGGATGGAGTTATTGCAAAGAGATACGACCGTTTAACCCGTCTGCTTCCTGACGTCCCACGTTTTTTGATCGAGCCTGCAGGAATTACTATTCTCTTTCTAATTGGATTAGCGCCTGCTGTTTTGGGAGGAGATTCTGAAGACGTACGCAATGCAATTCCTAATCTCTTCGCAATTATGTTCACATTGTTGAAGATTTCAGGCCCGCTTCAAAATACCTTTAGAAGCCTAAATCGATTACGAGGTGGTCTCCCTGAAATTAGGGATGCATTGGAACTACTGGAGTTAAAGCCGCATAGATTTGTGCTTGCTTCCCCTGGCGTTTCAACGCCAGGGGGACTTATGCCTCAGCGCTTAATTCAATTGAAGGACGTCAGCTATTCCTATCGAAACAGCAGCCGCAATATTATCGATAATGTTAATATTTCGATCCAGGCTGGCTCTCGGGTCGCTTTGGTAGGGCGAACGGGTAGTGGTAAGTCAACAATTGCTCATTTGTTGCTGGGGTTGCTCCAGCCGACAGCTGGTCAACTCCTTTTGGATGGCATCCCTGTTAATGATTTAGATCTTCCAGCTTGGCAAGCCAATTGTGCTCTTGTGCCTCAGGATATTCGGTTGTTGGACGGAAGCATTCGTGACAATGTTGCTTTCGGTCTGGAGGATAAGGATATCGATGATGGTGATGTTTGGGCCGCATTGAAAACGGCGCAATTTGACGATGTTGTTGCACAGATGCCCTATGGGCTTTATACCATGATTGGTGAGAATGGGGTCAAGCTCTCAGGTGGACAGCGTCAGCGCTTGTCTCTGGCGCGTGCTTTTTTCCGAGGTTCGCGTGTTCTGGTTCTGGATGAAGCCACAAGTGCTCTAGATAACAAAACCGAATATGACCTTATGCAGGCATTGGAGCTTGTGGGTCGCCGTTGTACCACGATTGTTATCGCTCATCGTCTAACTACCGTGAAAAAGTGTGACCGGATTTTAGAAGTTAGTGATGGCCGCATTGTGGCTTCAGGAGATTTTGAACAGCTCTGCGCAAGTTCACCAACGTTTCGCGAAATGAATCTGCTTGGTGAAGGTGGTTGATCTGGCATGGCAGACATCATCATTTTGTCCACTGCCGATTGGGATCACCCCCTCTGGACTAACAAGCAGCACACAGCACTTGCGCTTGCAGAGTTTGGTCATCGTGTTCTTTATGTGGAATCGCTTGGCCTTCGTGCGCCAAGGCCTGGACATCGAGATCTGAACCGAATCATTCGGCGGTTTTTGCAGATGTTTCAATTACCGCGTACTGTGGCTCCAAGGGTGTGGGTGTGGTCGCCCCCGGTGTGGCCGGGTGGGCACACCGGATGCCCTTTGGCCTTGAACCGCTTTCTTTTGCGGATCGGGTTTGCATGCATGGCTCGGTGGTTGAATTTCAAGCACTGGATTTTTTGGACCTATAACCCTCTTAGTGCCCTCTATTTCGACCTCCAGGGTCAATATTGCTGCGTTTATCACTGTGTTGACCGCATCCAGGACCAGCCGGGGATGCCTGCCGAGCGTCTCGATGTCTGGGAGCAGCGTTTGAGTCGTGCGGCTCAGGTTGTTTTCACGACATCGCCTGAGTTGCAAGCCAGCCATTGCCGTTGGAACGCTCATACCTATTTTTACGGAAATGTTGCTGATTTCCGTCACTTTAATCGTGCCCTGCAACAGCCTTCTTTGCGGTGCCCAGAATCTTTATCTGCTTGTCAGCGTCCACGTCTTTTGTTCACTGGAGCGATTGACGCATACAAGGTCCACCTTCCCTTGCTGCTTGCCTTGGCGCTCCAGCACCCGGATTGGTCGTTCGTTCTGGTTGGCCCGATTGGAGAGGCCGATCCCAGTACTGATGTTGCTGATTTGAAGGCTTGTCCCAACGTTTATTTCTGTGGTTCGCAACCCTATGGCGATTTGCCGGCCTGGGCTGCCCACGCGGATGTCGCGCTCTTACCGCTGCGGCTCAATGGCTACACCCGCAACATGTTTCCGATGAAATTTTTTGAGTACTTGTCTGCGGGCTTGCCTGTGGTGGCCACTGCTATTCCTGCATTGGCGAGGCATGGCGATGTGGCTTGGCTTTGTGAGCCTCAGGTCGAAGCTTTTGAGCAAGCAATCCAAGCAGCACTGGCTGGCTGTGGTCCATCCCTGGATCAGCGGCTAAACCGTGCTCGCACCCAGACTTATCAGGTGCGTACGGCGGCGATGCTTGATGTGCTCAAAGAAAGGGGTCTGTTGAGGAGCACTAGTGATCAGGCTGTCTCACAGGGGCCGGTTTGATGAGTAGCCGCGTAGCACGGTCGCGGCTCGTCGTGCTCTATATCGACAGCCTCAAACTTGGTGGCGCAGAGCGCATCACCCTCACATGGGCTAGTTGGCTCCGAGATGCGGGATGGTCACCGGTCGTGCTCACAAGGAAACCATTGAGTTGGGATTTTTATCCCGTGCCTGATGGCGTGGCACGGCAGGTTGAACCGACCGATCCCCCTTGGTTGCGATGTCTTGGTGTTGCTGGTTTCCCTGTGCGTGTTTGGTTGTTGCGCCGATGGCTGCAGCGTCAGCAGATCGCCCTGGCGATCGGCATTACTTCCATTCCCGCGACCAAACTTCTCCTTGCCTCCAGGGGGCTGGGGATTCCCACAGTGGTGTCGGAGCGCAATTTTCCGCCGTTGAAACGGATTGGCTTGGTGTGGAGACTGCTTCGCCGATTGGCCTATCCCTGGGCTGCGCTGCATTGGGTTCAGACCCAGGCCGTTGCCGATTGGCAAGCTTTTCATTTGGCTGTCCGCGATCAGTTGCTGTTGCCGAATCCAGTGCAGTGGCCTCTGGTTGAATTCGACCCTCAGATTGATCCCCAGCGCTGGTTGGCAGAGCGAGGTATTCCCAGTGATGCGCCGATGCTTCTAGGGGTAGGAACCAAGGCGCATCAGAAGGGTTTTGATCGTTTAGTGGATTGGTTCGTGGACCTTGCCGATCGCCATCCGCAGTTGCAGCTTGTCTTGGTGGGCTTGGAAGCGAAGCCTTACCGAGGTCGCAATCAGCAAGCTGACCTGTTGTCCAAGCTTGCTGATCGTCCGGAGTTGATTGGTCGAGTTCATTTCCCCGGCCGCGTAGGGAACATGGCCCACTGGTATGCGCGGGCAACTCTCTTTGTGTTGGCGTCCCGTTACGAGGGCTTCCCCAATGTGCTTCTGGAGGCAATGGCGGCCGGTTGTTGCTGTATCGCCGCTGATTGCCCTCAGGGGCCGAGTGAGTTGATCCGACCGAATCAAGACGGCATTTTGATGGCACCTAATGCGTCAGACGCGCAGTGGCGCGATCAACTGGATGCCTTGATCATGGATTCAAACAGGCGCCAAGATTTAGGAGCACAGGCCCGCGCCGTTCGCCAACGCTTTGCTCCTGAGGTTTTGCGCGATCGCTGCATTGACAGTTTGGAGCGGTTGCTGCCTGTGGGGGGGCGAAGGGATGGTTGAGTCGCAGCAGCGCTTGTTGGTCTTTGCGCCGACGCGTCGTGCGGCCTCGGAAACCTTTGTGCGTGCAAATTTGGCCGGTTTGCCGTTCGTCGTCACGGCTTATTTCGGCGATGAATGTCCGCTGTCCAAGCCCGCTCGGTTGGCCTATGGCTTCAGCGTGATCATCAGCAAGGCCTGCACCCGGATGGGTTGGTTGCGACTGGCTGAATGGCCGGCAGCTTTGGTGGCGTTGCTGTTGATTCGCAGGCACCGGCCCGATGTGGTGTTGGCGGAGTTTGGTTTTCATGCCGTGCGCGTCATGCAGGCCGCTTCGCTTGCAGCCGTGCCGTTTGTGGCGCATTTTCGAGGTTCGGATCTGTCTGCGCAAAGGCGGATCGGCGTCTTGCGTGATCGGTACCGCCGCCTTGTCACCATCGCTTCAGGCGTGGTGTGCAAGTCAAGGCCAATGGCCAACACTTTGGAGCAGCTGGGCATGCCGCCATCACGCATCTTGATCAGTGCGTCGGGGGCCAATCCAGCCCTCTTCAAGGCTGGGGATCCTTCCAGTGCAGCGCCGGTGTTTCTTGCTGTGGGCCGTTTTGTTGCCAAGAAAGGGCCTCTCCACACGATTCGAGCTTTCGCTCTTCAGTCTCGAGGCGTGTTGTGGATGGTGGGTGATGGGCCGTTGTTGGAGGATGCTCGCCAATTGGTGAATGACCTGCAGTTGCAGGACCGCGTGCAGTTTCTTGGTGTGAAATCACAAGAAGAGGTGGCCGCCTTGATGTGCCAGGTGCGTGTGTTTGTGCAGCACTCGTTGGTAGCCCCCGATGGGGACAGCGAGGGCAATCCGGTGTCGGTGATGGAGGCGCAGCTCAGTGGGTTGCCGGTGGTGTCGACCCGTCATGCGGGCATTCCCGATGTGGTGCTCGATGGCAGCACGGGCTTGCTCGTCGCTGAGGGCGATGTGCGGGGCATGGCAGCAGCCATGGAACGGCTGATGGCTGACTCAGAGCTCGCTGTTCGTTTTGGCAGGGCTGGTCGCGATCGCGTGCTGGCTGGCTTCATGCTTGAGCATCATTTGCAGGATCTAACAGGGTTTCTGCAACAGCAGATCAAGGCCCCTGATCCCCGGAGATGCGCTTGAACACACCAAAACGCCATTTATTGCTGATTCGTGGCTTGGGCCATAGCGGCACAACGATTCTTGATTTGGCCTTGGGTGCCCATTCCCAAATCACGGGGCTTGGAGAGGCGGTGCGCCTGTTGGAGAAACCTGCACCTGCCGATCATCATCGGGGACCTGCCCAATTGCGTGGTGAGTTGAAACATCATCGCCATTGCACCTGTGGACAGGTGGCGGCTGAGTGTCCTGTCTGGGGGCCTGTCCTTGAGTGTCTGCTCGAGCATGACGACCTTGAGTTGTCAGTCAAATTGCGGCGACTGCTAGACGTTCTTGCTGAAACCAGGTCGGGCATCGGTGGCGATGCTCCCCATTGGGTTGTGGACTCTTATCAAGACGATCTTCAACTGCAGAATCTCAAGGCGCCCGATCTGGAGATTCGTATCCTTCATCTCACCCGTGATGTACGTAGTTGGGTTCATTCCCGTTCCCGTGATGGACGCCGTCATGGTCGATGGCTGCCTGGCTTTGTTCCCCTCTCGCGTTGGTGCAGGGTGAATGCCCGCCAGGATCGTTGGCTGCAGCGATGCGGCAAGCCAGTTTTGAGAATCGGTTACGAGCAATTGGCTCTCTGTCCAGAAAAAACGCTACGTCATATTTGTGATTGGTTGAACATCGATTGGGATGAAAACATGTTGGCTCCGATGAAACACTCTTCCAGCCATATTCTCTCTGGTAATCGCATGCGTTTCGATGCACAAAGGGGTTCGTCTATTCAGTATGACTATTCCTGGATGCAGTCTCGCTGTGGTCTTGCTCAGATTTCTTTGCTGATTCCATGGGTTGCGCGACTTAATCGGCGTCTTGTCTATCCATCTATGGATGGGTAGTTTGATATTATTATTTGTGTCGAAAAATCCTGCCGTAGCTCGACTTTGGTGACTGCTTGTAGATGAGTTGGTAATTGTCGAGATTAATTTTAAATTCGGAAGAGTTTAATTTATTGCCAGTGTCAATGTCGATCAGCAGATCCCCTCGTTGTGGACTGTAAGAACTGTTTTTATTGATCCCGTCGACAACGCTGTAGCTGCCTGAGTCGATATCGAAATAAATGAGTCGGTCGTAGCGCAGCGTCCGCAGATAGTCGGAGTGCTTGAACCAGGATTTAGAGAAAATCACATTCACGATCTCTCCATTGTTTTTTGCCTCGCGTGTTCTTTGGTCGACCTGGTCGAAAGTGGTTGCCCAAGACCGCTGTTTTTGTGTGATTTCACTCGCCTGCTCGCGGAAAGTGCCTGCTTGACGGTCTTCAAAGCCCAGCACAAAAAGCGTGGCGCCAACCGCTAGAGCTTGGGATTGTTGTTGCGTCAGCTTTTTGGTTAGTTTTGGCGCAATCAGAGACTCCCAAATCATCAGCATGTCGACAACGGCGACGAATTGCATGGGCAGAGTCATATAGTTACTGCCATTGAGGCCGACCAGTGCGTAAAGGGCGAAGCCGTAGATGAGAGCCGCAATATTGAGACTGTCGAGCAGGTTGGCCTGGGATTGACCGCGTGTAATTCGCCAGAATCTGATCGCGCTATAAATGAGCAGTATGATCAGGCGCACATCCAGAGCAAAGATCGAGAAGCGAAGATGGGAGTCATAGCGGTTCAGGCCCGTAGCAAGGCTGGGTAGCGCGCTAAGGGTGATGAACGATGCAAGGAAAAAGATGGCGATGCTCAAGATCGCCAGTTCAAGGGCATAGGCTTTTCTCCAGCTCGACCAAGTGCATTCACTCCAGTTGGGGTAGTGACTGAGCTTGCCGATGCTCCCTAAAATCGTTGTGGCCATTGGAGGGACGATCATGAGGAGGATGGCAGTGTCCTTAAAAAAGGGTGCTATCAGTGCGCAAAGCAACGCGATGCGTCCGGAACGTTGATCTTTCTGTTGTTGATACAGGCAGTAGAAGTAAGCAAATAGAGCAAAAAGAAATGTTGTAATCCTTTCGCTGTAGATGAATTGAAAGTAGTTGTAGGCTGAAGCACTTGTGAAGCTAAAAAGAAGTGCGCAGCAGAGGAGTAAGGACTGGCTTGATTGTTTGTTTCGTATCAGCGCAATCAGCTTATAGCCCACGACAATGGTTGCAATGAGCTCGAATGCGCTAACGAGGCTCCAGACCTTCGTGTATGGAGTGAACCAGCTGAGAACGTGCAGGTCTTGATGTGACAGCGGGAAGAAGCGGAAATCATTTCTACCCATCGACTCGCCAATGAAGCTAGGTCTGATGCTGAAATTGTTCAGCATGTGGTTGGCGGATAGATCGTCGTACCAAGTCAGGATTTCTTTGTAGAACCAGCTGCTTTCATGCACCATGACTGTTGCATATACGGCCAAAACAATGGTCGCTGCTGGATGGCGTTTGGTCGCGTGAAGGATTTTTTTGAACCAGGATTGGTTTGCTCGCTGTTCAGTGCTTGGTGCTGCCAGTGCCGCATTAATGTTCAGGCCGCCTAACAACAATAGAGTTCCAATGAAGATGGAGTGGCTGATGTTGTTGTATTGCTTGATTAGCGCGTTTCGAGTTTCTGGCCCAATCTGAGCAATGGATTGCTGATCGGCTTGCAACCAGATGGCGACGCTCAGGGCCCCAGCAAGCATGACTGCGGACAAAACTGTGAGCCAGACACTCCAGCGTTCCTCAAAAGAGGCGTCTTGATTGGGCACCGCTCAGCGAATCTCTAGTGCTGGCATGGCCTTGACGACGTCATCAATGGCTTTTGCTTGCCTCAGAAATGGTTCCAGTTGTGCTAATGGAAGTGCACTTGGTCCATCGCAGCGGGCGTTATCTGGATCAGGATGAGCTTCCAGAAACAGACCTGCTAGTCCTACCGCCATTCCTGCACGGGCCAGGTCGCCCACCTGATTGCGGCGGCCACCAGATGCTGCGCCTCCTGGATCGCGGCATTGGAGGGCGTGGGTGACGTCAAAGATCAGGGGGAGATCATCGCAGCAGCGTTTCATCACCCCAAAGCCGAGCATGTCGACCACAAGGTTGTCGTATCCGAAGTTGCTGCCCCGCTCACAGATCAGTAAGCGCTCATTGCCGCACTCGCGAAACTTTTCCACCACGTTTGCCATTTGGGATGGGCTGAGGAACTGGGGTTTTTTGATGTTGATCACGGCACCGGTGCGCGCCATCGCTTCTACTAGATCCGTTTGACGCGCCAGGAAGGCAGGTAACTGGATGATGTCGCAGACCTGAGCAGCTAGTGCTGCTTGCTCAGGGCTGTGGACATCCGTAATTACAGGCACTGCGTGGGTGTCTTTTACCGCTTGCAGGATCTCCAGTCCATCAAGAAGGCCAGGCCCTCGATAGGAGTGAATGGAGGAGCGGTTGGCTTTGTCGAAGGAGGCCTTAAACACCAATGGGATGCCGAGCCTGGTGCACACCGCTTTGTAGTGACCGGCCACCTCAAGGGCAAAGGCCCGGGACTCGAGCACATTGATGCCGCCGATCAGAACGAATGGTGCATCGTTGGCAAAACGAATGGTGCCGAGGTCGACGCTGCGGGCAGCCATGGCTTCAAGCTGTTGTGCTCTGAAGCCTACGGCTTCTTCAGGAGCAGCCTTCATCTCAGCCATTCAGTGATGCAGGTGGATGACGATGGCACTGAATTTTCATTCGCCACTACTGTCTTCAGCGAGCCGTTGAAATGTGCTGACCGAAAGCTTGGCAAGGTGCGGTTCTTGATCGCGTGTGATCACCGCACTGGTCATCCGCCTATTGGAGGTTCAGGGGTTATGTCGGTTTAGATCGGGATCAGAAGCAGAGCATGGACCACTCTTTTGTCGCCTTTCTGGTGCCCTACTGGATTATTTGTTCAGGTTGGACTCTGTTAATGGACTGCCATTTGTTTCATGTGCCCAAATCAAGATTTTGTGGGACCAGAGGGATGACCTCTCGGGTTCAGGCCAGCTGCGTGATGGCATTTCTTCTAATGGGTATTCCAACCCAGCACTTAGGTGTATGTGAGTATGGATTCCATGGTGATGTGTTGGCGACTAAGCGGCAAGGACCTACTTAGCTCGTGGTAGATCTCGAGTACTTGGAGCAGCTTCGCTTGAGCGAGGTCGACCGAATTTTCACTACATTGCACCTCCGGTGTAGTTTTTCTGAGAGCTTGCTCTGCAAGTCTGATACTGCTAGGCAAATTTCGGAGGCTCTCTAAGCGTTGACCCACCGACTGGTGGTAGGCCAAAGCGTTTGAAAATCCGTGTTTGGAAGTACTTCCGCTGCTCGCCGCAGGTCGTCAGCATGCATGCGCCCCATGGTGGCCAACAGGTCATCGGGGATCACTGTAGAAGTGGCGCTGACGTTAATATGTTCTGTCCATACCGGCTCTTGATAAGGGATGTCTAAAAAGGAGCAAAGTTGGCCGTAAGTATCTGGCATAAATAGGGTTTCAAACAAGCCGATAAAACAATGATCTAAGCCAAAGGCTTGATCGAGAGCATCCAAGGTTTGGCCATAATTCCCACGTAATCCCCTGCCTTTGGCCACACGTTCTCTCAACGTATTAATCTCAGATTCTGGATCTCTGAGATCTTGCTTGCGTAATTTCATCCTTTGGCTCGAGATTAGACGCTCCAGGGGATCGCGCATCAAGAACACTGGTTTCACTGGAATGCTGCGTTGTTCAAAGTTGGTTTTGATCTCGCCCAAGGTTTCAGCACTTAGGAGTGCATAGGAGGGAGTGATGTCGCCGGTGAGGCGAATCTGTCTGCTTTTAAGACGAGAGCGTTTGAGCAACCAGGCAAAATAGTCGGTGTAGCGATTTGGATTGTGGATGAACCATTGGCGCATCCAGCTGCGGGGTTGAAGCCATGTATGTGGATCTTTCATCCGGATGTCCACACGGCGGAAGCGAGCTAGTGCTGGAATCGTGCGGGCATCGTGCACGTGGTATTCCTTTAGGCAGCCAAAGTCTGCGTCTTGCCTGCGGTGCAGTTGCTTGTGGAGCCAAGATGTACCTGCCTTTTGAGCTCCCACACCCAGCAAAAAGACGCCCGGGCTTGCTTTACTTTGATTAGGCATTTTGGTTTCTTCATCCAATGTGGTGTTGAGTTCCTGTCATGGCTCTTGTAGCTGCAGAATTTACTCGAACAATTTATTTATAGCTCTAAAATTATTACTTGCCTTTGAAGCTATCCTTTAATGCCTGGACTTCTGGATACTCTTTTGTTTGAGGTCATTGATGAAAAGGAGAGCACTTTTGAAGGTAAGTTAATTGCAGCTTATTCTGCTCTTTTTCTGTTGACTTTCGCTATTGAATTCAGAATCCATTATTGGAGCAAGACCCGTTGACAGCATTAGGCCAATTACAAGGGGATTGAGATAACCACCTAAATAATTGGTTGTCGTCATACCGTTGAGCATGACAGTGATTGTACATCCGAGCGCGACTTCACCCCAGCTACTTTGCCATAGTGATCGCGGCTCTAGCCGAAGATTGAAATGAGTTCGAATGCCTTTAAAT
>MDTA01073611.1_pt1 | contig 11345 bp, 12 predicted proteins | sample 811151 | NCBI WGS metagenome assembly MDTA01 (sample SAMN05326648, study PRJNA326480) | marine metagenome | isolation source: seawater | place: Indian Ocean: South | collected 2010 | reverse complement strand
TATTTCTCTTCAATCTTATTCCTTTTTCTGATATTGTCTTTTCGAGCTTTAGTTTTCATGACATTATATTGTGAATATATAAAGGACTATAACATAAACACTAATACGTGTTCTAGAGAAGAGGATTTTTATGATAAATTTAGAATTCGTACCAATCATACTTGGTATATTTGGGCTCATAACAGCTCTTTTTTTATATAAATTTGTACTGAGATTTTCCGCTGGAGATGGCAAAATTGTTGAAATATCTGATCAAATACACCTAGGTGCAATGGCATTTATTAGAAAAGAGTATTCTATATTATTTCTATTCGCATTAATTTTGATTTTCGGCATCTACATTGGTTTGGGTGTTCCAAGCACGGTTGCATTTGTAATAGGTGCTGCATGCTCTTCAGCGACGGGTTTTATTGGTATGTATACAGCTACAAAAGCAAACGTGAGAACTACGAACGCTGCAAATAAAACTGGTCTTTCTGATAGTTTGGTTATAGCTTTTTTCGGTGGCTCAATTATGGGTCTGACTGTTGCTGCGATGGGTTTGCTAGGCTTAGGTGTACTTTATTATTTATACGCTAGTGACCCGAGTACTGCATCTGTTATTCATGGTTTTGGTATGGGTGCATCTACTGTAGCTCTATTTTCGAGAGTTGGTGGTGGGATTTTCACAAAATCTGCTGACGTGGGTGCGGATCTTGTGGGTAAAGTCGAAGCTGGAATCCCAGAAGATGATCCGCGTAATCCAGGTGTAATTGCTGACAATGTAGGAGATAATGTTGGAGATGTAGCAGGTATGGGCTCAGATATTTTTGAATCTTACTGTGGTTCTATAATTGCATCAATAGCAATAGCCTCTACAATAAGCTTGTCAGTAATCGACGTTCTTGGTCCTAGGCAATCACTTATGTTTTTGCCATTGGCTCTAGCATCAGTGGGTTTATTGTGTTCAATTGCTGGAATATTCATTGTGAAACTCTTAGCAAAAACTACATCGACTGATAAGATTAGTGGAGCCCTCAGGGGTGGCACTTTCTCAGCAGCAATAATATTTATTGTAATTTCTTATTTTATAATTTCATTCTTAGACCTTAATTCTAATATTTGGTTAGCAGTATTGGCTGGCGCAGTAGGCGGAGTTATTATTGGTCTGGTAACAGAGTACTACACAGGAGGCTCTCCAGTAAAGAAAATTGCAAATCAAGGTGAGACTGGTTCAGCAACAGTTATAACATCAGGGTTAGCAACAGGTTTAGAGTCTGTGGTTGTTCCAATTCTATCAATAGCTGTAATAATTTTTATCTCTAATGAGTATGCAAATCTCTATGGAGTTGGTATAGCTGCTGTTGGTATGTTAGCTACAGTCGGCATAACAATGGCAATTGATGCTTACGGCCCAGTAGCAGATAACGCTGGCGGTATAGCAGAAATGGCTGGCCTCGGAGAAGGCACTAGAGAAATTACTGACAGTCTTGACGAGGTTGGTAATACAACTGCTGCTATTGGAAAAGGTTTTGCAATTGGTGCAGCGGCTTTAGCAGCTCTAGCGATTATTACGGCATTTGTTCAAGAAGTTAACTACCATTATGCTGAACAAGGAAAAGAAAATATTCAATTATTACTTACCGATACCAGAGTTTTGATTGGTATATTTATCGGTGGGATGATACCTTTCTTAGTTGGCTCTCTAACAATAACCGCTGTCGGTGATGCTGCTTTTGAAATGATTACTGAGATAAGAAGGCAATTTAGAGAAATACCTGGATTATTAGAGGGAACTGGGAAACCGGATAACAATAGATGCGTAGAAATTGCAACAACAGCAGCTCTAAAAAGAATGGTGTTACCTGGTGCAATTGCAATCTTCTCACCAGTAATTATTGGATTTGGTTTTGGCCCCGAAATGCTTGGAGGTCTTCTTGGTGGAGGACTTTTGAGTTGCGTTTTACTCGCATTAACAATGTCAAATGCTGGTGGAGCATGGGACAACGCGAAAAAATATATTGAGCAAGGTAATCTTGGTGGAAAAGGTTCAGAGACTCACAAGGCAGCTGTAGTTGGCGATACAGTTGGTGATCCATTAAAGGACACTTCTGGACCTTCCATGAATATTCTTATAAATGTCATGGCTATCGTAAGTCTTGTCATAGCGCCACTTTTATAGTTTAACAAGGGGGAGACAATGAACATACTTTTTTTAGGAGCACCAGGTTGTGGTAAGGGTACACAGTCTAAAATTTTAATTGAAAAATATGGTATACCACAAATATCGACGGGTGATTTACTCAGAGAAGAGATGGGGTCTAAAAGTGAACTTGGCGAAAAAATCAAAAACATAATGGCAAAAGGTGAATTTGTAGACGATAAACTTGTTTTGTCTTTGGTGTCAAAAAAAATAGAAAGTGTCGAATGTAAGAGCGGTTTTATTCTAGATGGATTTCCTAGAAATCTATCACAAGCAGAAAGTTTAGACATATTGTTAAGTGGTATGTCAAAAAGTATCGATCATGTCCTTTTTATTGATGTGCCAGATGAGGTGCTAATTGAGAGATGTACCGGAAGATTGCTGTGCGATACATGTGACTACATTGGAAACAAAGATCGTGGAGAAAATGTTGGTGATCCATGTCCTGTTGCTGAAGGCACATTGTATCAAAGAGAAGATGACAAGGAAGAAACTGTGAGAAATAGATTAGACGTTTTCAAAAATCAAACTCAGCCTATCATTGAGTTTTACGAAGAAAAAGGGACTCTAAAAAAACTAATTGGCGGAAATGACCCAAACTTATTAGCAAGTAAAATTGCTAAAATAATTGACATATAATCCAAAGAAGTTTTGAAAAATAGTCAATTCTGATAAAATCTTATTGATTAACCATTTATTTATATGTTTATACTAAGGAATTTTATATTTATAATAGTGATAGCTATTTCTGGTAGCGCTTCAGCCAATTGGTTTTCGTCAATAACTGAAATAGATTTGATTCAAAAAATCAAAAATACTACTAGTATTGTGCCAGAACCATACAGAATCCCCATCACGCAAGGGAGCTTAATTCCTGAAGAAAATATCATGAGATTGCAATCTGGTTTAAGCAAAGAGCAAGTGAGATTTCTATTGGGATCTCCTTCATTTATTGATGCTTTTCATGAAAATAGATGGGACTATGTCTACTCTTCGCGTGAGTCAGCAAAGGTTAAGAATATTGCAATAATTTTTACTAATGAGAAAGTTAGAGAAATTATTGTCGACGATGAAATTATAAGTGATATCAAAAGACTTGCCTCCGATACAGTATCAAAAAGTGTTCCACTGCTTAAAATACAGGATATACGCAAAAGACCTTCCCAGGAGCTTGTTGTGGCAAAGAGGGAGGATTTCTTAACCCTAAGAGAGACAAATAGGTTGCCAGTATGCATTGATGATGAATTTGAGAGTTACGAATCACAGCGTACTCTTGTACAGGCAGACGAAGATACTCTAGAAGTTAGATCAGACGAGCAAAACCAGGATGAGGCTGGGATATTCTATGCAACAGGTAACGTTGAAATTGAACGGAGTGATGATTTGGTTAAATCTGATAAAGCTCAATATGACGGAGATACAGGAGTCCTATTTGCTGAGGGCAATGTCAGGTATCTTACAGAAGATTTGACATTATACGCAGATAAAGGAGGTTACAACAGTCAGAATGATACAGTTAATTTCTCATCAACAAGTTTTTATTTCCCTGATCAGAAAAAACCAGGCAAAGGTATGGCGGATGAAATTCTAATTGATGATGATGGTATTGTATATATGACACCAAGTAGTTATACGACATGCTCTATAAACAACCCTGATTGGGAATTTTCATCATCCGAGACAATTCTCTACCGTGACTCTGATCGAGGTCATGCGTACAACATATTTTTAAAATATAAAGGCGTACCTGTATTATATTCGCCATTTGTCAGTTTCCCATTAAGTAGAGAGAGACATAGTGGTTTTTTACTACCATCAATTGGTAGCTCTGGTGAGAGTGGTACTGTATTTTCAACACCATATTATTTTAATCTATCAGAAAATTTTGATTTAACTATAACACCAACAAATTACTCTGGAAGAGGACAAATGTTTGAGGCAGAGTTTAGACACAAGTCTGAGAATAGTGATACGGTCCTTGAACTAGCTAATCTTGATAACGATGATATCTATCGTAAAAATAGACATGCTTATTTTTTACGAGATACAAGAACATATAAGAATACGCTAGTACAACAAGATGATAGTTGGGAAGGAACGCTTATTTCATCGAACATTAACGTAGGAGGTATATCTGACATTGCGTATTTTGATGACTTTGGTAATACAGTATCTAGAGTGGGAAGAACTCATATTACACGTGATATTATCCTTGATAGATTAGACTATAATGATTTTGGATACTTCAAAACATCAATTGCTGCAACAGACTATCAGCTAGCTAAAGAGAGTTTAGTAGAGCAATATAGAGTTTTGCCTAGATTAAATTTTGAATATCAGAGCGAAAAATCTGATAGAAGCTTTAACTATAACTTTACTGGGGAAATAGCAGATTTTGATCATACTCTCCCACAAAAAGCAACGGGTTTAAGGACAGTACTGTATCCATCAATAGAATATCCGATGTCTAATCCAGGTTGGGAGATTAATACTAAATTTGGTGTTAGACATAGTAATTATGATTTGACAGCAAATGATTCTGGAATCACCAAAACGAGTATATCAAAAACTTTTCCGATTTTTAGTGTTAGGGGAAAAATGATATATGAGAAAGTATCGACAAATAATATTCTTCAAACTCTTGAGCCAGAGATGTACTTCCTGTATGTACCAGCAGGTAACCAAGACGACATTCCGATATTTGATTCTGGTGATATAGACTTTAAATATAACTTATTCTCCGAAAATAAGTTTTATGGGCAAGATAGAATTAATGATGCAAAACAAGTTACTCTAGCATTGTCATCGAGCATGATTAATACAAAAAGTGGTAACGAATTACTACGAGCAACAATAGGACAGATTTTTTACTTAGATGACAGATCGGTAAATATAGAAAATAGTACAACAGATTCAAAGAGCACCTCGAATATTTTAGGATTAGTTAATGCGAGATTAGATGATTATTGGAGATTAACTGGCTATTCTGAGTTTAGTCCTCGTGGGAATCATGCAGAAAAAAATCAAGTGCGGTTATCTTATAAACGACCTTACGGCAAACAAAATCAAATTTTTAATACAAGTTATAGATTTAGTAGAGGTCAACAAGAAGAGCTAGATTTCTCTGCAGTACTTCCATTCAATAGTAGAACATCTATTATTGGAAAAATTAATTATTCATTTAACAACAGAAGAAGTAATACAGAAGATGTTTTGGAGAAGATGATAGGCGTAGAGTATGAAAGCTGTTGCTACGGAATAAAACTAGTGGCTAGGGAATTCTGGAATGGTTCAAAAATAGATGATGTTCTTTATTTTGAGTTCTTGCCGAAAGGTATTGCTACATCGGATAATACAACTGCTGAACTATTGAGAGATGGTATACTAGGATATCAAGATAAATTCGACTACTAAAATGCTAAAGAAAATTAAAATATTTATTTACTTTTTTACCATTTCTTTCTCTTATATGATACAAGCTTACGATGACAGAATTATTGTTGTAGTCAATGATAAAGTTATTCTTAAATCAGAAGTACAAGAGGCTATTAATAATTTATCTCAAGAAGAAATAACAAAAGAATATAGTACATTGAGTGAAAAAGAAGTAATAGATAAAGTTATCAAGAAAATGATTGATCGAAATCTTATTCTACAAGCTGCTGAAAGATATGATATCAAAATTTCCGACATTGCACTTGAGAACAAATTACAAGAAATAGCTAGTAGCCAATCAATAACTATAAATGAATTAAGGAATCTTATTATTAGTAGTGGACAAGATTATCAGAGATATATTAAAGAATTGAGAGATGAAATGACAGTTGATGCACTGTTTATATCTCAATTTTATTCACGAGCTAATGTGACTGAAGAAGAGGTTGATAATTTTATAAGAAGAGAAAAAATTAATGAACAAGGTAATATTCAATATGAAATCATAGAGCTTGTTATTGTAGATGAAGATAAAAATATTGATAAGAATACAATAGATATTATATATTCGCATGCAATTAAAAAGAATTTTACCGAAACAAAAGAAAAATTTAGTGAATATGATATAAAAATAACAAACCTTGGGGTTATAAATATCGATAGTCTACCTCTTCTCTATGTCAATGCACTTAAAAATGTTCGGTCTAATGAGCATACAGGTATCATCAATAGCTCTAAGGGATATCACATTTTAAAAGTGCTATCTGCAAAAAATCCCGATATTGCATATATTGATGAATACAAAGTTAGACATATATTGATAAAACCAGATCCCATGACATCTGATAAAGAGGTAAAACAAAAATTATTCCAACTCAGAGATAAAATATCAAATGTAGATGAATTTGCAGAGAGCGCAAAAAAATATTCTGTTGATTTAGCTTCTGCATACAATGGTGGGGATTTAAATTGGCAACGTTCCAGAAATTTAGTCCCAGAGTTTGCCTCAATAATGGAGAAAACTCCACTCAACACAATCAGCGACCCCTTTTCTACGCAATTTGGATGGCATATTCTCTTCGTTGAGAATAAAAGAACAGTGGATGATGCGCAATCTATTATACGAAATAACGTAGCTCAGACTATTAGAGCCAATAAAGCTAAACGTGAGAAGGATAACTGGAAAGCAAAACTGAAAGATCAAGCATTTATTGAAATTAAGGAATTTTAAATTGAAAAAAATATTAATTACACTTGGTGAGCCAGCAGGCATAGGACCAGATTTAGGTGTTCTTCTCTCGCAAAAGTATTTAGATAAATCAATGATAATTATTGCCGATCCTTTGCTACTCGAACACAGTGCCAAAAAAATTAAAAAAAAAATACATCTTAATATACTAGATAATATAAATTCTAATTTAATTAGCGGTAAAGGTTGTATTAATATTTTACCTGTTAATTTAAATACAAAAAATACTCCTGGCAAACTAAACCCTAAAAATGCAAGTTATGTAATAAAAACAATCCAACTTGCAGCTGAGTTATGTAAACAAGGATTTGCAGGTGGTATGGTGACAGGCCCTATTAGTAAGTCAGTATTGAATAAGGGCGGGTTTAAAATATCTGGCCACACGGAATTCTTGGCGGATTTATGTAATTGTAAATCTGTAATGATGTTAATGAACAAAAAAATGAAAATCGCACTTCATACAACTCATGTACCTCTGGATGAAATATCGAAATACATTACCAAGAAATCAATCCGTGAAACAGTGTTGACAGTTAATCACGACATGCAAGTTAAATTCAAAATAAAAAAACCTAAGATTCTAATCACAGGACTTAACCCTCATGCTGGAGAGGATGGGATGCTGGGAAAACATGAATCTATGATTCTGGAACCAACAGTTCGCAAACTAAATACCGAAGGTATACTAATAGATGGGCCTGTCCCAGCAGATACAGCATTTCTCAAAAAAAATATAACCAAATATGATGTCATTTTAACTATGTTTCATGACCAAGGATTACCAGTTATTAAATTTGATAATTTCAAAACTACAGTTAATATTACACTTGGGTTGCCTATAGTGAGAGTGTCTGTAGATCATGGCACAGCACTTGATCTTGCTGGTACAGGGAAAGTAGATATATCTAGTTTTGTAGAGTCGATAAAAGTAGCAAAAAAGATAAGTAATGCATAAGCATAAGAAATCACTTGGGCAAAATTTTCTCGTAGACAAAAATATTATAAATAAAATTATTCATCAAGTATCGCCATTATATTCCGATTCTTTTCTTGAGATTGGTCCAGGTGAGGGTGCGCTTACTTATCCTTTAATTGATAAAATCTCTGAGCTAATCGTTATTGAGAAAGATAAAAAACTTTCACACAAACTTGGTGAACTATTTAATAAAAACAATAAAATAACTATCATAAATCAGGATGTTCTTAAGATAGATATAGATAAATATATAAAGAATAGAGTCAGAGTTATTGGCAACTTACCATATAATATTGCTACAGAAATAATTTTCTTCTTACTTAATTCTAAAATTAAAATTATAGACATACATGTAATGCTGCAGAAAGAGATGGTAGACAGAATATCTGCACCACCAGGAAATAAACAATATGGGAGAATTAGTGTGATGATACAAGCAAATTATAATGTTAAAAAATTATTTGATGTTTCTCCAAATGTATTTGAACCTAAGCCAAAAGTATGGTCATCATATATGAGATTGACACCAAAAAATAACGTTTTTATCAATGATGTTCACAAAGAAAATTTTAAGAAAATTGTTACTTTGGCATTTGTATCAAGAAGAAAAATGATTAAGACTTCTCTTAAAGATAGCATCACACTTGATAAAATATTACATATTATTGGTGATGAAAGAATTAGGCCAGAACAGTTGAGTTATAGTCAATTTATTGAGATGGCAAAACATGCTTAAGAGAAATTTCCTATATCTGTTATTTTTCTATTCTATTTATAATTTTTTCATCTTTTTTAATTGGTATCTTGGAGAAAAACAAATAGTTATAGAAGAAGCATATATACTATCTCTTAAGTCTTCACTACCGCTCTTCTTATTTATTATTTTAACGCATTTCTTCTATCATCATAATGATAGTGATGCCGCAAAAGTTGTGTCGTACCCACCATTGATTTTTTTGTTTTCCTCAAATAGTGGTTTCTTGCTAGCTACAACTAATATGTATTATCTTCAGTTATACAAAATACCTGATTTTTTTGACTTATTCAGGGATAGTACATTAGGACTAATATTTATCATTACAGCAATAGTTGTTATTTCTAGCGCTTTAAAAGTGTTTAAATTAAATTCAGAAGATCCAAATCCAACTACTAAATCTACTCAGATATTTTGTCATGGAATATATAAATACACTCGTAATCCCATGTACCTAGGTTTAATTTTATTTCAAGTTGGCTTAGGAATGATTCTTAGTATGACGCATATCATCTTCTTTTCCATATTTACTTACCTAATCTATCGTTATGGCGTGATAGAAAAGGAGGAAGTTTACCTAAGTGAGAAATTCGGTCAATCATATAAAAAATATATGCAAAAAACTAGAAGATGGTTCTAAATATGATTGATTTATGATAACGATTATAGATAATATCTAAGGTATGGATAATTACTTACTAGAAATACTAAGATGCCCTAAGTCAGGTGGCAAATTAGAGCTCGATAAAGAAAAAATGGAACTTGTTTGCAAAGAATCCAGACTAGCTTACCCAATAATTGATGGGATACCAATTATGCTCTTAGATGAAGCGAGAGAGTTAAAGGAGGATGTGGATGAAAATTAAAATCGGATCAAAAATAAAAAACTTTGAAATTGAATCAACTGAACCTAGTAAAAAAAATTTATCAGATTTTCTTGATAAAAATCTAGTTCTATACTTTTACCCAAAAGATATGACACCTGGATGTACTACAGAGAGTATAGAGTTTAACGAAAATATAACAAAATTCAGGAGAGCTGGTTGGGATATAGTTGGAGTTTCAAGAGACTCAATTAAATCACACGAAAAGTTTATCGATAAATATAATTTTAAATTCCCTCTTATTTCTGATTCAGATGAGAAAATATGTAAATTATTTGATGTCATAAAAGAAAAAAGTTTGTACGGAAGAAAATATATGGGAGTTGACAGAAGTACTTTTCTAATTGACAAAAAATCAAAAGTAGTTGCAATTTGGAATAACGTTAAAGTTAAAGGCCATGTAGAGGAAGTTCTATCAAAAATTAAGGAGATGAAGTAATGGAGATAGTCGCTGGCCTATTATTAATAATGGTTATATTGACTTTAATAAATGGTATTGTGTTTTTTAAAACATTAATAAAGTTACAAAAAGAAAATAACGACCTCATCAAAAAACTTTTAACCAAAGAAGAAAGAGTAAATGAAAAACCTAAGGCAATGCCATCTGCTGATTTAGAAAAATTGAAATACGAATATATGCATAAAAGGAAATTTTAGTGACTGATACAATATTCTCCAAAATATTAAAAAAACAAATTCCAGCTGAAATAATTTATGAAGATGAACAATGCATTGCTTTTAACGATATAAGTCCTCAAGCACCTACACATATACTTGTAATACCAAGAAAAGAAATTACAAAATTGTCTGAGTCGTGTGAAAGCGATAAAGACTTGCTTGGTCATTTGATGTTATCTGCAACACAGATAGCAAAAAAACTTAATTTAGATAACTATAGATTAGTTGTTAATAATGGTTCAGATGCTGGCCAAACAGTCTTCCATTTACATATACATATATTAGCTGGACGTCCATTTGGTTGGCCTCCAGGCTAACTTTTTTTGAAAAAACCAAGAATTTTATCCATAAAATCTGAGAAAGGATTCACTCTCAGTTTCTCCGATTCAACAGAAATTTCGTCTATACACTTAACAGATCGCGCAGGATAAGGTCCTTTAGCGGTTTCTTGGTATAGTGCAACATAATCAAAGCCCTCCTCTAAGGTATGGCCAATTTCAAAATTTTCCTCTCTTGATTGAACTTGTCCTGTCATTAAAGTTGGCATGAGTGCAAGGTAAATTGGTATGCAGTCGTTGGACTTTGAACGCTCTACGACTTTTTCATCTACGATCATTTTTGAATCCGTTTCTATCATTGCAAAATCACAAGCTTTAAAATAGTCATCAGCGTCCTCGACAGAATCAGATTTTAAAAACCTAACACATATCTTTACATCTTCATTAATTTTTGGACGGAGAGATTTAAAAAAATCTAGACCTAGTGATTTAGGGAAAGTAGCAATTTCAGGGATAACCTCATTAGCGAAAGCAATATATCCATCGACATCAGAAGCTCCATCGTCTGAGTCTAAATATATTCTTGTTGTTAAGTTTCTTTTTTTTGATTGAGCTCTAAATATTTCTATTCTATCTTTGGCTACATCTTTGCCGTCACTATACAGAACTCGAGCTATGTCAACACCTTCAATCCACTGTCTAGCTATACCTGCCATCAACATTGTAATAAGTTCTTTTTCATTATCGGTTGATGGTCCTAATGTAGCAATGATGTAGCTTAACCGATGTCTTCCTTCATTTGACATTATTTTCTCCTTAACTAAAGTGTATTTCCATAAAATCCATAATGAATTATATTGTATATTCTACATTCCGTCCAATAGTAGTACAAAAAAATTAAATAATTGT
>MDTA01056318.1_pt1 | contig 11345 bp, 10 predicted proteins | sample 811151 | NCBI WGS metagenome assembly MDTA01 (sample SAMN05326648, study PRJNA326480) | marine metagenome | isolation source: seawater | place: Indian Ocean: South | collected 2010 | reverse complement strand
TTACATAAGAATTTAAAGCTGTTTTAGAAATATTATAAGAGAGTGATCCAACTGCCTCAAATGATGCTATTGAGCTTAAATGCACAATTACACCTTTTCTTTTTTTTTTCATAATTGGTATTATTTCTTTATTAATCTCAATGAGTCCGAGTAAATTCAAATTTAATACTTTTATTAAGTCCTCATATTTTGCATCAAAATTTTTTATTCCTAATCCTCCTCCTGCGACATGGATTACTATATCAATTTTATTTTTAAAAAATTTTTTTACTTTAAAAATTGTTTTTTTTATATTTTTTATCTCAGACAAGTCTAGTGAATGGAAGTTAAAATTACCCTTTAAATTATTTTTTTTTAAATTATTTTTTAGGCGCTTTAAATTTTTAGTTAAAACAAAGACACTATAATCTTCTCTTATAAAATTTTTTAAAAGATCAAAACCTAGCCCAGATGATGCCCCAACTAATAATACATTTTTTTTTATCATTTTCTTTTGAAAGATAAATTTAAACTTTTTGCAGTATTTAATTTATAGTCTCCTTTGTATTTTGTATGCATTAAAACTTCCTTCCATTCCTTTTTTTTTAAAATCGTGGATCCCAATAAAGTCCATGAGCTAAATAACTCGAAATCTTTATTATTTTCATAAGAACCTAAAGTTATAAAACTTTTCCCTTTGCCCACTCTGTTTATCTCCTTTAAACATTTTATCGTATCTCTAAGATTTAGACTGTAGACTGGCCCTATTGCAATTACAAAATCAAAATAATTTTTTTTGAAAGGTAAGTTTGTAAATTCACACAACTTTATATTTTTTTTTATTTTTTGTGGAGCTTTTAGTATTGGATATACTGAATTTTCAACTCCACTAACACTAGATTTAGGGAATAAATTTTTTATTTCCTTTAATAAAAATCCTTTATCACAACCGATTTGAAGTATCTTGGCATTATTTTTTAATTTATATACTTTAAAAATTTTTTTTGCTATACTTTCCCATCTTCCATCATCTCTGTATCCGCCATAGCCGTTTTTACGATCACCATCGTAAAATTGTTTACCTTTATATGTGGCAATAATTCGATTTTTTACTGTTCTATAGTTTTTTGAAAAAATCCTTTTTTTAAAAGTCTTATAATTTTTTAATAAATCAAATTCACGCATTTAGATTATCTTAATAAGTATAATTTTTTTTTTATTTTTATTTTTTTTGTTACACTATACGCAGTGTGTCTATTTTTAACTGAGTCACTTTGATTTGCATACATTGAGTAAAACCACCTACCATCATTAATATTATTCCACTCTGGATCCTTGCATATATTAACTGGGGCAACCCCATGTATAATTGTTCCAAAACCGATACCAATATCACCAACATCTATTTTTTTTTCAACGTCAATCACTTTATTTTTATTATTGATCGCATAAAATCCCCCACCTTGATAATCTTTACCCTTTTTACTCATATAGCCACTGATAAAGAGTTTTTGAAATTTGAAAGGATCAGAGTGTGGCTCAAGAAAGCCATACTTTGATGGATATTGAACTACTTGTATTCTATCAACAACTCCATCCTTTGGAGTATTATTTTCATATTGAAACTTATCATACCCCATTAAAAATTTTAATTTTCTCCATCTTTCATATGTTTCATCAAAAATTTTTATTGGATCCTTATTCCATTTATAAAAATAATAAGAGTGTTTACAAAGTTTGAAGCTATACTTTTTCCCAGTATTAACATCTATCTCTCTATGAAAATCAGGACAGCCTTCGATCATTTTATGAAATGTAGGTTTGGTATTTTTAAAATAATTTACACAATTTTTTTTTAAATTATTAAAAAATTTCTTAGAAAATGCATTCTTTAAAATGTATATATCGCCCATTATTAAAGATTTTGTAATTTGTTTTGCGAACTTTTTATCTTCTTTTGAAATTTTTGAGGCAAAGTTCTTATAATTATATGAAACAATTTTTCTTACTCTAGTTGGATATTTAAATCCTCTAGATTCCAGATTTTTCCAATAATAATTAAAAATATTTTGATTCACAAAATAGATTCTACTTAACTAGTTTGAGAGCAGCGGCCATCCAGGGACCCATATCTTTGTAATGGGCAGTGGTTATAATATTCTCATCAATTACTGCTGGTAAATCTGTATAAGAAGCTCCAGCATTAATTAAATCATCTTTCATGCTGTAGTATCCTGCAATTTTTCTACCTTTTACAACTTTGGCTGAAATTAAAAGTTGAGCACCACTACATATACATGCGATTATTTTTTTTTGTTTATTAAAGTTTGAAATAAATTTTATAATTTTATCATTCTGTCTTACTTTTTCCATTGCTTTGACCCCGCCTGGTAGAACTAAAATGTTATAATCTTCCACTTTTATATTCTCAATTTTTTTTATTATCTGATCTTTATTTGGAGGCAATGTAGTTCCAAGTATTCCTTTAACCGGTTCACCTTCTAATAGACATACATCGACTTTCATATTTTCTTCTAGTAATCTGTAGTAAGGATAAATAAATTCATGATCTTGTGCTAAAGCGCCTGAGATAATGATTGCTTTTTTCATAATTAATCTATCTTATTACTATTTAATTCTTCCCTAGGCAAGAATGGATACATATCTTCAAATTCTGTTGGAATACTTTTGCCAGATTTATCTCTCCTATTAATGGCTTTTGGAATTTGTTCTTCATCAGGATTCATTATAAGTTCGCAAATCATTGTTTTACTAGATGATAAAACTTTTGAAATTTTATTTTTTAGATTTTTATGATTTGTAATTTTCGTGTAAGACATATTATGTGATAAAGCAATTTTTTTGTAATCAGGAAATGATAAACCGCTATTTTTATCAGCTCCCATAATTCTTCCCTTGAATCCCAAAACTTGTGTTTGTTTAATTGTTAAATATCCGCCATTATTAAATATAAAAATTTTAATTGGAATTTTATTATGCATCACTGTCGCCAATTCTTGAATATTCATTTGCAAACCACCCTCACCAGTTATGCAAATCAAATTATCTTTAAAATTTTTACTTGCGTAGAAAGATCCTATAGCGGCAGGTAGACCCCATCCCATCGGAGCATGACCAGAATTTGTGTAAAATGTTTGATTTTTTTTAATATCTAAAGCTTGATGAGTTGTTGTAAAAGAAAAACCCATGTCTGTAATTATTTTATCATTATCTTTTGTTAACTTAGATAAAGTTTTGATAAAATAATACGAATTTACAAATTTCTTTTCATTAATCATTTTCTTGATTAGAATTGGATATTTTTTTCTTACTTTTTGACAATACTTATACCATTTTTCATTTGGTTTTATTCTACCTAAACTTTTATAAAGATTTGTAATAAAGTTCTTTGCATCGCTTTGTATTTTTAAATCAAGATTGACATCTTTTTTATTTAGTTCATTTCTGTCAATATCTACCATAACTTTAAACTTGGCTTTATGAGCAAATCTTTTTGAGTTATATCCAGTCACCATATAAGGAAGTCTTGTACCAATAGATAAATAAAAATCACAATTTTGAACAATAAAGTTTGAACCTCTCTCTCCAAATGCACCTGGTCTACCAAAATACATTTTATGATCAGAGTTTACTATATCATCTGCGTTCCATGTAACTACAAAAGGTATTTTGTGTTTTTTTAAAAATTTTTTTAAAATTTGTTTTCCACCTGATAATTTTACTCCATGTCCAATATGGATTAATGGTCTTGAAGAATTTTTTATCTTTTTAATTAATAAATTAATATCATCCTTTTTTGGAGATATAGTTTTATTATTATTTGATCTATATTTAATTAATTTTTTTTTGTCTATAAATGCATTTTGAAGATCAGCTGGTATATCTAAAAAAACTGGACCTGGTCTTCCGGATTTGGATATTTGATATGCTTTTTCTAAATAATATTCTATTGTATTTGGATCAGTAATCATTTTTGAAAATTTTGTAATTGGTTTGACAATATCGATTATATTTATCTCCTGAACTCCAATTTGTCTTTTTTTCGTTTTTTGAATGGTTTGATTTAAAAAAACTTGCCCTGAAATAAAAATGACTGGAATTGAGTCAATCCACGCAGAGCTCACTCCTGTTACTGTATTTGTTCCTCCTGGACCTGTAGTTACAAAAGCACAACCAACATCATTTTTACTTCTAGCATAGCTTTCTGCTGCAAATGAGGCCGCTTGTTCATGATGATGGGAAATATATTTAATTTTTTTTGAATTATAAAGAGCGTCACACAAAAAAATAGATCCACCACCACTTACGGTGAAAACTGTATCTATTCCTTTTTTTTCAAGAAAATTAACGATATAATCTGCAAGTCTCATTTAAATAGATAAGCCTTTAATTTTTTAATAATTTTAACACACTTAGTGATTTTTTAATTTTAAATACTTTCGATAAAACTTTTAAATCATTTGTACGTATAATATCCCCATGAGAAATAACATTTCGTCCTTGATTATCAGATATAGATCCTTTTAATACTGAAAAAATTGTATTTGGTTTATTGTTTAATAAGCTTTTAAAATTTTTGTGTGTTTCAATTATAATTTTAGACTTTCCTACTTTATAAATTTGTTTTTTATTTAAAGAGGGCTTTTTAAATTTAAGAAAATCCTCAGATTTAATAATTCTAGTAAATTTTTTTCCCTCATATGACTTTTGTTCTCTTCCATATTTATCTTTAAATCTCACTAAATCATTTTTGTTAACTGGTGTCTCAAATTCTAACGCTAACATGCCATTTTTAGAAAGACTTTTTATTGAGTGAAACAAGCCTCTTGCTATCATTCTTTTTGAAGGTGAGCTATGAACTTCTGATCTTTTTTTCCATAAACCAAGTTGGAAAAGTGCCTTTCCATCTAGCAAAATGAACCCACTTTTCTTATTTGGGTGGCAATGAAGTGAAGTTGACTTATTATAGTCAATTTTTAATAACGTTACGACAAGTTTATCAGAGTCTCTATATACAACATATTCATATCCCCATGGCTTATTAACAATTCTATTGTCATATAACTTATTTATTTTTTTCATCTAGTTTTTATAATAATCTTTAATTTTTTTAGCAATATAATGAATTTGTCTAATGTTTAAATATTGGTGAATTGGTAATGTAATCAGCATCTTTGATTGTAAATTAGAATTTATAAAATCTTTTTGTCTTAAATTTAACATTTTAGCAGCTTTCTGTTTATTTAACGGGATAGGATAATGTATTTTAGCTTCAATTTTATTTTTAGAAAGATATTTTAATAAACCATCTCTTCTTTTAACTAAACACATATATAATGCAAAAGTCTCTCTAAATCCCTTTAATCTTTTAGGCAAAATCACATTTGGATAGAGATTAGAGAGCAGTTGATCCATTCTTTTTGCATTAAGATTCCTTTTTTTAATAATTTTTTCAATACTTTTTAAACCTTCTAAAGCTACAATTGCCTGAAGTGGTTGAAGCCTCATATTAACGCCCCAAAAATCTATATGATCTCGATCTACCATTCCATGATTTCTAAATTTAATTAGCCAATGGAAAATTTTTTTATTATTTGTTACAACCATCCCTCCATCTCCCATTACATTAAGTGATTTTAGAGGATGCATGCTGAATGCATTAACTGTTCCAAAAGTGCCGGGTGATTTATTTCCTATTTTTCCGCCGATAGCCATACAAGCATCCTCAATAACGTGTAATTTAAACTTTTTTGCTATTTTCATAATTTCAAACATTTTGGGCGAAGATCCTCCCCAATGAACAGGAATTATTGCTTTTGTTTTCTTATTTATTTTTTTTTTAATTTTATCTACATCAATTTGATATCTGTCATCACAATCAATTAATATTGGTCTAGCTCCACAAGCAACTATTGCACCAGCAGTTGCATAAAAAGTATTACTTACTGTTATTACCTCGTCCCCTTTTTTTATTCCTATCGATTTTAATGAGAGAATTAAAGCATCTGTGCCATTATTTGTTGAAACACAATACCTTGCGCCTACATACCTTGCGAATTTTTTTTCAAATTCTTTAACCTCTGCGCCTAAAGTAAAGTCGGTTCTTTTTATTAATTTATTCCATCTTTTAAAAATTCTATCATTATTTTTAAATTGGTAAGGAAGATAATTATATTTAACTTGCATCTATAAGCCGTAAAATTTATTAATTTTTTTACAAACGAATAAAATCTGTTTTTTTGATAAATATTGATGATGTGGTAGTGCCAAAACTTTACTAGCTAATTTTTCTGAATTTGGAAAAGAACCCTTTTTATAGCCTAAATATTTTGTTGCAGCGTGTAAATGCAAAGGAGTGCCATAGTAAATAAAAGATTGAATATTGTTTTTTTTTAAATATTTTTGTAACTTATCTCGTTTCTCAGCCTGCACAAGAAACATCACATGAGAATTTATTTCTTCATTTGATTCATGTGGTATATAAACAAATTTTTTATTTAAATTTTCTCTATATATTTGTACATTTTTTCTTCTCATTTTATTTACTTTATCGAGTTTTTTTAACCTCATTTTCAAAATTTCTGCATTTAAAACGTCTAATCTAGAATTAACACCCAGTATTTCAACATGATCTCTATTTTTTAAACCATGATTTCTTAATAGTTTAATTTTCTCATAAATTTTCTTATTATTCGTAGTAATAAACCCGCCATCACCTAAAGCATTTAAATTTTTAAGGGGATGAGTTGAAAATGCAGCCACATCACTAAAAGTTCCTGCGTGTATTCCATTATAATAAGATCCCATGGCTTGAGCGGCATCCTCAATTATTTTAATATTGTACTTTTTGGCTAAAGATTTAATCTTCAGCATATTGCACATTCTTCCTGTCCAATGAACAGGCATAATTGCTTTTGTTTTTTTTGTAATTTTTTTCTCAATCTTCTCCTCATCAATATTAAAATTTTTCTTTACATCGACAAATACGGGTTTGGCACCAACATGACTTATTGCTCCAACTGTTGCAATAAATGATGTTGGCGAAGTAATTACCTCATCTCCTTTGCCAATTCCAAGTGACCACAAAGCCATCATTAAAGCGTCTGTTCCAGAATTTAAACCTAAACAAAATTTTCTTTTTGTGTATTTACAAACTTGTCTTTCAAAATCTTCTAGCTCATTTGTTAATACAAAATGTCCTTTAGGCAGAATTTTTTTTAAAGAATTAAATATTTCTTTTTTTTCGGCTTTGTATCTAGATTTTAAATCTATTAAATCAACTTTCATTCAAACTCTCTTATACTTTTCTTTTTTACCAATCCAATCCAAAACATCTATAAAATTTTTTTTATTTATCAATTTTCTTAATAATAAATTATTAAAAGCTCTGTATCCTTTATGAGGGATTGGTCCATTACGTCTAATAAAAGATAATCCATTGCCATAAGTTTTGGAAACTTTTTCTGCAATTTTATTAAAGGTACGAGTTTTGCCTGTGACTATATTTACTTTCCCAACATACCTCTTTTTCAAAAGTAAATATAAAATTTCTCCTACATCCCTAACATGTATATGATCTCTTTTTTCCTGTCCTTTTCCAAAAAGTTTAATTTTTTTCTTAAGTTGGCCTAATCTTATAAATTGATTAGGACCATAACCATTGTGTGGATCATTTGAGCCATATACTAAAGTGGGTCTTACTACACAAACATTTGAGACAGTTGATTTAATCATTTCTTCTCTCACCAAATGCATCAAGCCGTGCAAGTTGTTTGGACTTGTAATAGAATTTTCATTTATTAATTTTAAACTATCGCTGTAAACAGCATCAGAACTAATATAAATTAAATGATCTATTTTTTTATTTTTTATAGCAGCTAGTACATTCTTGCAGATTTTTAAATTATCATTAAACATTTTAAATGATTTTACAGGAGCTATCGCAGAAGCAAAAATTAGCTTGTCCCCATTTTTTATTAACTTTTTAATTTTGTTTACTGAATTTTTTTTCGTTAAATCGATTTTACTTTTTTTTGTTTTTAAGTGATGAATTTTTTTTTTTTCAAGAATTTTCAAAAATTCTGATAAAACAAAACTCCCAGAGCCTAGAATGATCACTTTTGATTTTTTTTTCATAATGATTTACCCATCGTAAAATATTTAATTGAATTGTTAATTTTAGATAATTTTAATTGTTGATAAGGATCTATTATATATTTTATATTTCGATATTTATTTATATTAAAGTTTTTTAATTTATTCCATGGAGTAGCTATTATTAATAAATCTATTGGTTTAAGTAAATTGTTAAAACTTTTACAAATTTTGATTTTTTTTGAAATTTTTATTTTTTTAATTAAGGGATCGAATATATTTATTTTAATTTTTTTTTTTAATATTTTTTTTATAAAAAAAATAGACGGAGAATTTTTTACAGAGTTTGTGCCTTCTTTATAAGATAAACCACAAATACCAATATTTTTAATTTCTTTGTTTATTCTAAAAACTTTTTGAAATTTTCTAAATATCCAGCCTCTTCTATAATTTGAAATATTTTTTAAGTTATTTCTAAAATTTCTATAGTTATTGTTAAAATTTGAAAATCGTTTTAACGTCTCTAGATCTCTTTCTAGATTTCCTCCAGTAATACCTAAACCAGGATTTAAATATGCGTATTTGCCAATTCTTCTATCTAATCTTAATGACTTTGAAATCAAGTTCCAGTCTGCATTCAATCTTTCACTTATTTCAGATAGCATATTTGTTGTGGTGACACTAGAAATTAAAAACATATTTATACTGATTTTAGTCAACTCAGCACTCCTGATATTCATTTTAATAATGGGACAATTAAATTTTTTTAGATAATATAAGTACCTCTTATCAATACTTTTAAAAAATTTACCAATTATAATTCTTTCTGGATTTAGAGCTCTTTTTTGTGCTTGGGAAAATATCAAAGTTTCAACCTGATAATATAGTTTTTTTTTATACCACTTAATTTTTTCACAGAAGCCTGGGGGAACTTGACATAAAATAACTACACAAGTATTTTTTTTAAGTTTTCTAGTTACATCTTTTATTAGTTTATTTATAGAACTTAAATCACTTTTACCTGACGCTGATGTTGGTATATCCTTTGAAATAAAAATAATATCGCATTTTTTTAAATCATTACTTTTATTTGTAAAAGAGATATTTTTATTTTTTAAATTTTTTTTTAAGTTTTTTTCAAAAAAAGGTAATTTTCTTTTTTTTAATGAGGAAATTAATTTTATATCTTTATCATAAGCAACAATCTTAAAACCTTTAACAGCTGAAGCTGCAGCATAATTTATACCTAAATGACTCAAACCAACATATCCAATTGTTAATTTCATTAAAGACTCTTAAGTGTTTTATTAATCCAAATATCTTTTGTTAAATTTGTTTTTCTTTTAAGCCTTATAAGCTCAAAGAAAAACTTATGCTCTAGTTCCCAAGTTGGATCTTTCTTGCAAATAATATGTTTTTTTTCTTTAGGTGGACCAGAGGGTAATTTTCTTTTTCTAATTATTAATTTAGATGGTCCCCATTTACATAATGAATCTAAATGCAATGATCCTTTCGAGCCAACAATGTCACATTTGAGTGTATTTTTCCACATGCACATTGACATTTCTAAATTTACAAAAAAATTATTATTAATTGATTGTAATATTGCATGATCTGGAGCTTTATTTTCAAATTTATTATATTTGATTAATTTAAATTTAATTTTTTTGTTAAACCAAAAATTTGTAATATCGAATAAATGAGGGGCCAAATCCTGAACTATTCCTAATCCTTTATCTCTCCATTTATTTTTTTTAACTAATTTTGCTGTTCCATTTCCATAGAATAAATGACAATAATAGATTTTTCCTATAATTTTTGAATTGATGATTTTTTTTATATTTAAAAAATGAGGCTCAAATCTATGATTATAAGCAGAGTATATTATTACATTAGATTTATTTGCTCTATTCTCTAGTTGTTTTAATTTTTTTTCTGATTTAGCAATTAGTGGTTTTTCAACTAAAACATTTTTTTTATGTTTAATGCAATAATCTATTATTTTAAATTTAAAATTATCGGGAGTACAAATAAAAACTGTATCATATTTGTTTAACGGAACATCTTCAATTTTTTTAAAGTCAGCATTTTGATTTTTTTTATCAACAGAAGCAAAATAAATATTTTTTTTTAACAATTTTTTCCTTTTCTTGCCTTGTATGCCTAAACCAACAATAATGATTTTCATTTAATCGTGAAGATAATTAATCTTTTTTTGAACTTCTTTAATTTTTTTTGTAATTTTATCTTTATTTATTACTATATTTCCTTCAACTTCACACTCGCATGCAGCTGCAAAAGAACCTAAGATAGCTGCAACTACTAAAGAATTTGAAACTTTTAAAGATAAAGATGCATAAGAAAGAAGTGCATCACCTGTTCCAACTGCATCAACCATTTTATTAGAAAATGCTCCGACTGAAAAAGGATGCGATTTTTTTTTATTTCTTCCGTTACAAAAAACTCCTCTTTCCCCAAGTTTTAAAATTAAATTTTTATATCTTGTTTTTTCTAGTAGCATTCCAGCCAATTTCCCAACAGTTGAATCTTGATCAGCAAGAGAAAATCTAGCTTCTCTTTCATTTGGTGTAATTAAATCAAAATCTTTAAATTGAGTAATATTTCCCCACCTACTTGCCACTTGGCTATCAGCGATTTTTAAATTATTTTTGGGTATTGCTTTGATTAGTTTTGTAATGCTTCCTGGATTAAATATACCGTGTCTAAAATCACTAAATACAGTTATATCTGATTTTTCATTTTTGATTTTATCTATTATTTTTGACAATGTGTCTTCTCCAATAGGTAAACTGCTTAATGTATCAACTTTTAGAAGCCTATAGTTTGAAGATATAAATGTATTTTTATTAGTTGTTGGTCTATTTTTCTCCTCAAAATAATTACATTTTATATTGCTTTTACTTAGTTCTTTTTTCACAAATTTTCCCGTCTTGTCATTTGATATAAGAGTTGTGAATTTTACATTTGCTCCTGCTGCTTTCATGTGCTGAGCAACTATAGCTGCACCACCTACAAAATTATTTTCTTTTTCGTACAATACACTAAATGTAGGTGTTTTTGTTTGACCGCCGATAAAATTAGTTTTTGTGTAAGTATCAACTATTGTGTCTCCAATAATATGCACTTTAATATTTTTAATTTTTTGTAAAACCTGAAATAAATTTTCAAAAGTTATTTTATTAGTTCTCATAGTTAGTTCTAATTTTTCTAAATCTAAATTTGGTGGACTA
>MDTA01015627.1_pt1 | contig 11345 bp, 9 predicted proteins | sample 811151 | NCBI WGS metagenome assembly MDTA01 (sample SAMN05326648, study PRJNA326480) | marine metagenome | isolation source: seawater | place: Indian Ocean: South | collected 2010 | reverse complement strand
TTGTCACCATTGTATGGACTCCACTTCATTATGACATGCCAATACATCTCAGGAACCTTACCATTGGTCAGCGTTCCATTGACATTGGAGTAGCCATTGTAATCCAAGACGAAGTTGTTGTCGAGACTAAACGGGTTGAACATCCATGTCATATTCCAATACATTGGGTGGCCCAAATCCGCGGAGTAAATTGCCCCGTCGTCTGAACCATCAATAGGATCTCCATCACTATGAGAATAGGACCAGCCGTTGAATGGATCAGTCTGATCAGAGTCTACGATGCCACAGTTTCCATCATCGGGATCGTAATAATCGGAGATACCGTCGTTGTCGTCATCCCAATCGAAGTCATTGGAAAGACCGTCTCCATCGATGTCAGTATCTATGCTGTTAGGTCCGTCATCGCGGAACAAAGAGCCATTGAGCATGTGTAGGTCGTTATCATCATCAAGATCGCAATTGTCATCGATATCGAGCCAGTCTAGAATTCCGTCGTTATCGTCGTCGACATCTTCCCAGTTGTTGATTCCGTCTCCGTCCCAATCATTGTTTCCAGTGTACGACTTTCGCATCAGAATACAGTTCTCGTCCGAGTTGACGGGATTGGGATTGGCTAGGCTTGGACAATTCCAAGCCTGTACCTCATCATTGGTTGACATCATGAATGGGTCTTCTTCATTCTCAATGCCATCATTGTCCAAATCAAATGGGAAGTCGTTCGGATCAATGGATGGTCCACCCAATGGGTTGTCCGGAACCGGAGTACCGCCCATGTCGGGATCTAACCAGTCCCAAACCAAGTCGTAATCCTGGTCAATAGGTCGATACCTGTCATCGTCTAGGTCTCTATCATAATCCAACTCACAATCGATACCCGGAACTTGAATCTCCGTGGATGCAACCGGATAGTCTCCATTACCATCACCATTAGTATCTATTTGATGACATGTATCAGGAATACCATCGTTATCATCGTCGACATCGTACATGTCCAACAGGCCGTCGTTATCATCGTCGGTATCTGATGAGTCAGGGCTTCCGTCGTTATCATTGTCAGGATCCAAGAAGTTTGGGATGCCGTCACCGTCAAGGTCGCCATCATAGATTTCGGTGAAGGTTTGGTTCCTGGGGTGCCATACAGACTCGCGCTCCACATAGTCGACTCCTCCTACGAATTGTGAGTACGGAGAAGCATTGGAGCCGGTTGACTCTACAACGATTTGTCCTGAGAATTGTTGGAACAAGCATGAGTAGTTGTATGTCCCAGCGGTGGTGAAAGTGAATGAGAATGTACCACCGGGAGTAATTGGGAAGCTATCGAATCCTCCATCACTATCAGTAGCGGTGTGATCTGTGGTATCGGTATTTGTCCACACCACAGTATCCCCAGCATCTATTGTGAGAGTATCGGGAGAGTATCCACTGCTAGCGATGATGATGTTGTGAGTTGTGGCTCCAGCGGTCCACTCAACAGGGCCGGACCAAAGAGAGGCGGTTGCAGTGATGTTTGCTGATTGAGAAGAGTCCCATGGGTGCTCATCCCACAAATCGGTGACCCCATCGTTGTCATCATCAAGATCGAAGTAGTCCTGTAGACCATCTCCATCGAAGTCACATGGCCACTTGAATTGGTCAATTCGGCCGTCGTTGTCGTCGTCCTCGTCGTATGAACCAGGTCCTGTGCCGTCGGTATCATCATCGGTAATTCCGTCGTTGTCGTGGTCCATCGGATTCTGGTCAACTCGGTAACCAACTCCTACTGGAGTTCCGGTCCATGGGTGAACGGTGGATGGGATAACATACCTATCTGCGCTGACATTTTTCGGGTCTGCACCTTGAGAATAGTCGATTGGTCCCTCTAAGATTCCATCGTTGTCGTCATCCCAATCAAATTCATCGAGGATTCCGTCGTTGTCGTGGTCGAATGGATCGGTGCCGTAGCATCCATCAAATCTCTCAATCAAATCGACGATGCCGTCGTTGTCATCATCAAGATCGTTTAGATCATCGATTCCATCGTTGTCATGGTCTTCTGTCTTGGTCTCCTCAAGGAAGAATCCGTACCCGGGGTCTAGGGCAAGGGCTGCGGGGTCAGAAACCCAACCATAAACGGAAGCGGGGTCGTTATACATCAGGTCTGTGAAAGCAACTTGAGAGTAATCGAATGAGGCGGCTGGTTGGTTCTGTCCTTCACCAGCAACTGGACCTGCTGCCTGATTCATCTGTTGATATGCAGTCCTCTGAGCAACCGGTCCCCAGACCGATTCCTCAGGGTCGTCCTGCTCAAAGTTCTGAAAACTGTACATTTGCGAGCTTAGTAGCATCAGCGCTACCATTGCAATTGCAGCATTCCTGCTCTTTCTCTGTTCTACTCTTGTCATTTCTTCTTCCATCTGAAGGCCCCCGAAGTAATTTCTGAGATTCGTGTTGCTTATCAACAGAACCCCTCGCATGCGCGCGAGCGTATCATGGGGCCTTCATCGGTATCATATGCGTGACTCGATTGTTTGGTCAGACTCGATGGTATGGTTTTCCTTCATTCAGGGCGGCGGCTCGGTACAACTGTTCCAAAAGTACCACCGCAGCTAGTTCATGCTGCATAGTCATCTTGCTCAATGATAGAGCCTGATACTCACTTGCAATCTGTCCAAAACCATCTGGAGGTCCGACTACAAGATGGGTGTCGGTTCGAGCAATTCTCCACTTAGCAAATGACTTGCTGAAATCTACACTGTCCATCTCTTCTCCGGCTTCCATTAACAAAGTAAGTTGGGCCTCTCCTGCTTGTCTTGAGACTCGCTTGAGGTATTCCTCTGAAGTGGTCTTATCGCTATGCTCAACCAAGGTCACGCCTGAAGGAGAAAGGCGATTTGAGTAGTCGCTAATGGCGGACTTGAATGCTTTATTCTTTGAGGAACCGTAGAGATGTACCACTACTCTGCCCATGAATGACCCGAGGAGGTTCGCAACTTAGCGATTCGCAAAGCATCAATAGAGGCGACTTGAGGGGCAGACGGGAGCAATGAGTTGGTGGCCATTCAAACGTAAGTCTAAGGTTCTCGATGAAGAGCCTCATCTTAGAGGAACAAGAATGTGGATTCAGGATCTAAGAGAGGTCTGTGAGCGCCATTATGACGATCATGTTGCAGGGCACCAAGCAGTAAGTGACATCCAAAATGAGTGGTTGGCTGCCCATGAAAAAGGAGAGATCGATGTGGCCTTATTTGAGGGACTGCAACGAAGATCTGAGCGGTTACTCGAATCAGAGGAGGAACAGTGGCTGGCCTGGCTCGACAATGAGAGTTTCTGGAACCCAGGTTGGAGAGATTATTCGGAGGAAGAATAGTGTTGTTTTGGGTTTCTCTTTTTGCCCTAATGGGCATAGCCGTTCACTACTATTCGCAACACCAGCCGTTCCCTGAAATTAGTGCTAGATTCGGATGGTTATTACTGACGCTTGCCGCTCTAATTTTGCTATCCGATACAGCGCCAAGAGGAGTTGGTGAGTCAATCCCGCCACTGCTAGCTACTGGTGTTGGAGGACTAGGGGTAATCTATGGAGTAGTTCAGATGTCTCTTACCGATAGAGATGTGATTGTGGCTCCTTTCAGCGGGCTGCTTCTTTGCATCGGGGCAATCAACATGATGGTCGGAAGATGGGATGAGATGGCGCAGCCGGAGCAGATTGGGTCATTCATCGTTGCATCTATCTTAGTGGCTCTAGAAATCTACCTAGCGTTCAGAGGTTTGGTAGTTGGGATAAAGGGAGTTTCCTGGTCCAAATCAGGGCTCAGGCAGATTCACCGTGGCTTGATTCATGGCCCAAGAGGGGCAATTTCTCACTTTGAGAGATCATGGGACATGGAAGACCCGTGGATCAACGCAATGAGTCATGCCGCGTTGGTCCTTATCCACCGCCACACAGGCGACTCCGAAGCCGAGAGAGAACATCTAGCAGAGTTGGAGAGAGAGGGCGGATGGGACTCAATAGACGGGTCTTGGACTGAGGCAATCGAGGAAGCGTTGAGGAATATCGATTCTGTTGCATCGCGGCACGATTGATAGGAAGTGACCCGGTCGCGGGTGCATGGTCCGCATCAATAGAGTCCATACCGGAGTAGGAGATGGTGGAGAGACTCACATGCTTGACGGTAGCAAGGTCGGTAAGCAGCATCCTCGTGTCCGGCTCTACGGTACTATCGATGAAGTGAACTCGCAAATCGGAATGGTCCGAATGGAGTTGAATCGTTTTCCAATCCCAGAGATTAGAGAAATGCAGCCTCGTTGGGCATACGCTCACACAATGGCTGAAGATGTCTTGGGTCGTGTTCAGCAAGAGTTGTTCGATGTCGGTGCTGAGTGTTCCTGTCCCCCAGAAGGACTTCCTGAACAGATGTCTCTAATTGGCACAAACGAGTGTGAAAGACTGGTCAGCGAGATGGACTCGTGGATAGAGGATACTGAGCCATTGGAGTCATTCATCATGCCGACCGGATCTCCTCCGGTTGCTACTCTGCACATCGCTAGAACCGTTGCACGTAGAGCCGAGAGACATGCCTGTTCACTGAGAGAAGAGGAGGGAGAAGGTTCAGTTAGAGATGAGGTCATTGTTTACCTCAATCGGCTCTCAGACTGGCTATTTGTCCTCTCTAGATGGATTGCCTTAGTGACCGGAGAGAAAGAAGTTCTGTGGACTCCATTAGGTAAGCGTGAGGAGTGATCCACTGTGTTTTTCTTTACAAAATACTTTGAGGTTCTAGAAGAGATAATCAAGAGCATTGATGATTCAGAACGGTTTCCAATTCTGAAAGGAATGGGTAAATTTCTCGTCACTCTCAAAGTAATATTTGATATGGTATTTACCGTTGTTATTCTTCTGATCGCATTGGAGTGGTTAGGTGTGCTGATACTGTAGGATCAGACTGTTTTGCCCATCTGCTGCATGTGTTTTCTCGCTGAGCGTAGCAGTTCCTTCTCCTGATCGAAGGTGAGTTGTGCCTGAGCATCATCAAAATCGAGCCACATGTAATTGGTGTGCTCGTGCGAGAGAGTGACGCTGAGCTCCTCGGTCTCAGCGATATACCAGAATACCTGCTTTGGAATGGTCTTGCCCTTTCGCATGAATGTGTAATGAGTGCGGATGCTCCACTCATCATCTATGGTGACATCTGCAATTCCGGTCTCTTCGGCTAACTCTCTTGAGGCGGTGATGTGATGATTAGCATCCCCCTCTTCGACATGCCCCTTAGGGAAGCTCCAATGGCCCTGAGGATACTGTAGGAGCAGTACGCTATCGAAATTGACCAAAACGAAGCCGCAGGATGTTTCCATAGGGTCTCGCACGGCGGTCGTCCATATCTCAATTGCCTACACAGAGGGCGATATCGCGTGTCAGAAGGCTAGCTTACTGGTCGAAAGCACAATGAGGGGATGGCAGGGGGTGGCGGTGGATGGTTAGCGAGGCGCTGTCGCTGGATATCAGGAGAATTGTCACCGACAGCGACCTCGATGGAGTTGTGACTGGAGCCATCCTGAGACGATGGTGGCCCGATGCGGAGATTGTATTCGGACATCCTGGTGAGTTGCGAGCTGGTCTGCTGGATGACTGTATTGACCGCCATACTGCGGTATGTGACTTACCCAGACACCCCGAATGTGGATTGAGTATTGATCATCACCAGTCTAACGCTCCTGTCGGAGATGAGGAGGGTGTAATCTCAATCTGGAGACATGCTCCCTCGGCGGCTAGAATCGCCTACGACCTGTTGGTCAATGAGGTCGACCTCAGCGACATGACCGAATTCCTGAATTGGGTTGACAAACTGGATGGAGGAGGAGTTACTCGAGAGGAGTTTCTCTCGGATCATCCAGTAATCTGGCTTGGTAGGTTAATCGATGTCGAGTCCGGTCTAGCCATGCACATTCTCGAGTCTTTGCAGGCGGGAATGAGTGTAGAAGAGATTCTCTCGATAGATTGGGTTGCCTCGGCCTTGGAAGAGAGGAAGGTTCGTCAGGCCGTTTTGAATCAAGCAATCTCGCAGAATTTGGAAGTCGTCGATAGGTTGGCAATCGTCAGAATGGAGGATGCTGGGGTGCGCTCTAACGGTTACCGAATTACAGCTATTGCAGGTGATTCCTGTGATGCTTGCGTAGTAGTGCACGGAGATGTCGGTGCATCCTTCGGAGATGAGGAGCAGTATCCTGTTTCGGCCTCCTTTTACACCAACTCATTCCTACATACTGAAGGAGGGCTGTACGACCTGACTCAACTAGCTACTAAATTTGACCCAGATGGTGGCGGACATGCTAACGCATGTGGTTGTAGAATTCAACCAATCGAGGATGGAGAAAGAGTGGAAAGACAGGTCGAGATTGGAGATATAGATCGAAATCTAGAGGTTTGGCTCGCGATGTGGGCTGAGCGCTAGTTAGAGGATTCTGAGCAGATACAGGAATCCCAAGAAAGCGTGGATGATGACGAGTAGGAGCATAACATCACTGATTTTCCCATGCATCTGCTTGCTTCTGGCAAAGGGCTCGCCTGAGTCTTTCAGTTTGCGAGTTGCTCTGCCATGTTTTCTGAGTGTCAGCATCAGAAATAGACCCAAGAATCCAACCCAACCATGGAAGTGATCTGGAACGATGTACCGACTCCATTCAAATCCGTCTATGCTCGCTCTGGCAATCTGCGCTACAAAGGCCAAGCCAATCACTGCGAAAGTCGCACGCACCATCCACTCTCCAGTGGCCTCGTGGTCTGCTAGGGCCTGCTTCCTCTCAGCGCCCTTCAGGAGTATGTTCTGCTCTCTCCATCTGCGCTGACGAACAAACATCCAGATCAATGCCAGCGCCGCAATTGGGTGCAAGAGTAGGATGGTGGTTCGCAGTGGGTCCACGCTCTCTGCTAGGGCTCTGGAGTCTTGAGTTCTCTCTCTGACGCCTTGCATAGCAAGGCGATGTGTTGATGAGTGGAACTGCATCGGGCGAACTCACGGTGGTATGGTGGAGGATTACCTTCTCGAGTGCATCGATTCGCTTGATAATGCGGGAACAGACCTGCAGAGACGAAAAAAACTGGTACAACGCCCAAAGGCATGGGCGCTGCTACCGAATGAATGGCGTGCTCTAGCACTGTTGGCGGCTAGCAAAGCCAGCGTAGATGCTCCCTCAATTCAAGCCGGAGCAAATGCGGGTCGTAGCAGAATAGGCAGGAGAGGGGGTCGTGGAAGGATTCGTGGCACTGAGAATTGGTTGTCGAGTTCTGCCGATGCATTGGCATCTGAGTGGTCTTCCGCATACCGGCTTGCAGTGTTACTAGTTCATCGCAATAGAGGGAAAGAATGGGATTCAAGCCTAGATTCTCGATTGGAAGAGTTGCGGGAGGAGTGTATCTCAGGAATCCATCCAGTATGGGAAGTTCTGGCCAAAGAGGCACCGATATTGGCGGAACTTGGTAGATTCCCGGTAATCGAGGCCGAAGTTCCGGAGATGGACATTGAGAGTTGGATTGATTCGTCTAAGATTGACCCTATGGACCCTGTTCAGCTCAAAGATTGGTTATCTCTTGATTTACCATTCAGAACTGACTCCGAACAGGACCATGCAATTCACGCGATTCGTAGAGACCTCGCAGATGGTAAGCCCCGAATGAAAATGTGGATGCGTATGATGAAGTCGTCGCTAAGGGGTCTGCGAGGTGAGGCTGCTCTTCTCGAAGGAGTCCTCCTTGCAGCCAACCCGAACGATCAGGCATTGCAGGTATTCGAGGGTATTGAAGGTGGCCAGTTAGGAGAAGTTGCATTGCAGCATGCACGGTTGATTAGGATTCGATCTGGTGAGATGACCGAGTGGAGGATTTGTGCTTTGGGCGAGGGCGAAGATGATCTGTCTACAGCAATGCGAGTTGCCGCTTGGAGAGAATCTGAGCATTCTGGAGAAGATTTGAGCGCTGATGAGTTGTTGAGAGGTTCGAGTGTTCTCGCCGAGATTGGAGAGGTTTTGCCCAATGCAATGAGTTGGCAGTTGGCCGAAAAACTCGTCTCTGAAAATAGATTCTCTGAGGCTGTGAGTATTATCGAAGAAGTAGAAATAGAAAATTCTGAACATATTTCTACTGCGCTAAAGCTACTATCTTCAAGTCAATCTGATTCAATTTCTCAAGCAATTCTGTCATCTATTCCCGAGATGGATGAAGAGGCTGTAGTCTCAATTATCAACGGAGAGGGGGTACCAATTGATACAAGGGCAGAGGCTGCAAGAGAGTTGCTGAATAGAGATTCAATTCGGCATACAGATGTGGTTCTCAACACGTTCGTAGAGGCAGCGGACATAGACGGTATGCTGGCGGTATTCGAGGAATCGCCTTCACTCGCAGGGGTTTACCCTCAACGAGTTCTACTTTGCTGGCACTTGTTTTCCAGTGGCGATATTGTCGACAAGAGCAATCTCACTAGATTTAGGAAGGTCGCTCTTTCTTCGATAGAGGGGTCCACCAAAGACCCTCATCTGAGCGATACCTCAATCGCATTGATTTCTCTACTAGATGGTTTGGCGCAAGAAGTTGAGTCGATTCATGAGAAATTGGACTCTGATGGTTTGCGCTCATTGAATGAGGTCAGGAGGGCCTTATCTGTCGAAGGTGATCGTGTAGTACGAGAAACCAGTATCAATAATCTAAGTGAGTCTGTAAGCAAAGCAAGCCTGTCAACTCTGGAGAGGCGTCTGTTTGAGGCCCTGATTGTTTCCTTACAGTTAAACAGGTCAGCCATGGATTTGCAAATAGGTACTGCTGAGAGAATTGAGGAGGCGATTCAATCACTAAGCGGTCTATCATGGCACAATGGCGTGACGATGAAGACTGTCGGGACAGTTACCGACTTAGTAGTGGAGTACAACATCGGCGTCCCGTCTCTAGAGGACTGGTATAGACAGCACGCGAAGGCGTCGCCAGAACTGCAGGTTGTTCGTGCAGCGATACTGCGAGAGAAAGGCGATCGTCTGAACGCTGCTAGGGCATACAAGGATGCTGCGGGCAAACTCAGTGATGATTTCGAGAAATCGTCGTTAATCATGCGCAAGGCATTGATTGAGTTCGCTCATTCCGCTGGATGGAAGGAAGCTGTCTCAATCATTGACTCTAACCCGGCTCTTGCAAGTACGGTAACTAGTCGGTTCAAACTGTATCTGAGAACCGGTGCTCATCACGATGCTGAGAGAAGAGCGCAAGCCAGTTCTGAATTGCTTGCTTTTGCAGCCGACCAAAGTGGAACGAATGGCGATGCTGTGGCTTCTATTGCAGAAAGTAGAGAGGCCGTACTAGAGAGTCTACTGAGATATCCAGAAGAGCATGGACTTCCTTCAGAGCCGTTTGTTGGTAGATTAAGGGCTGCTATGAAGGATCTCAAGTCGGTTGAGATTGGTAGACAGAGCGACATAGAGAGAAGTGTGTTGTTTGAACTTAGAGGTAGGCGTGAACCGGAGGTAGTTGCCAAGATGGCAATGGATGTTGCAGAGGAGGACCCTCTTGGAGGACTCAGGATTCTCGAGAAGGCGATTTACTCTGGTTTACTTGAAGAAAATGAGTCTGAGAAGTTGAAGAAGAGCCAGAGGGCCCTATTCACCAGTCACAGCAGTATTATCCCGGTCAAAGAGAGGAGGACTCTGAAAGGACTCTCGCTCAAACCACTCATTATCGTGGATACGAATATCTTGATTGAAGCTCTCAAGGACGATTTGCTACGTGAGCTTTCTGTTGACAATTTAGGTAGTCTAGATTGGACCGTTGAGAGGGCTTTCCACTGGATGTTGCGGCGCAGAGCAGAGGAGGGCAGAGTGGTTCTGTATGTTCCACCAGCGGCCGAAGGCGAGTTCATGCATAGAGCGAAAACCTCCCAATCGGTACTGAGATTATTTTCGGATATGTACATCGATAAATCGGTCTGGGAGGAGAGGATCAATGATGAGTTCCTAGTCGAGCGTGCGAGGGCGGTGCTCTCTATCTTCGATACTTGGAGCAAAGGTAAGGGTGGGGGCAATACTGTTGCTCTGGATGAATTCCTAGTCAAGCACAAGGATGTATTCTTCCTTATTGATGAACAGAAGAGGAAAATTGGCAAGGCGCCAGCAAGGACTACAATAAATGGAGATGAAATCTATCCTGAGAAGGGTGACCGCGACATTATGTCCGATGCTGCCAGTATAGCCGCTGCATGCCACGCAGACATCGGTAGCGTTCTGGTTGCAACAAGAGATTCGGATTTCCGACTGGTGTCGAGGGCATTGGAAGAAGAGTTTGGATTCGGGGTTGTTGGGGATGCTCAGCAGTTAAACGACAGAGTCTTGTGAAGTCTCAAACAAATGCGGCCATCTGAGTTTGATTCTTCGAAATAACATTCTTGAGAATACCATTGAGAATAATAGGAAGACGATTGAGGTCCACCATGGTGCCTCTCCGCTGGTGGCCAAGAACCAAGTCACCACTACTATCCCGGCCCCGTAGAATGCCCTGAAAATGGAGAATACAAGGAACGTCCTGAATAGAGGATTGGAGAGTACTCTCTGTACAATTGAAGTCGGCTCAGAGGACATACTAATCCAGCCGATCTTTGAGATTCGGATTGTTGTTCAGCGATTCCCCTAATCTGCTCATAATTACAGTCGCTGATTCTATGCTATGTACAGTCTCAACACTCTTGCCAGCTGACCAGAGATCCTTGGCCGACTTCTTCTTGCCACGAGCCAGGGACCTCATTCTGAAAAATGAAATTCCTGTGATTAAGGCCCTTGTCCTATGTTTAAATCGGCTATTCAGGAGTCTTCTGACTAGCCAGTTGTTATGTTGTTTGACGCCTTTACCATCGATGATTGCTATTGGTACCCCTGTCAACTTAGTTGTCCAGGTGATATTTTCTTCTGATGCATTCACTATGGCATCCTTGTAATCCTGAGGTGTTGTGCACTCATCGGTAGCGATGAATCTGGTGCCCATCTGAACTCCGTCATAACCTATTTCAAGCGCTGCATTCAATTCCTCCTCACTACCAATTCCACCAGCACAAATAAGGGGCACACCCAAGTCTGATAGTTCCTCAAACATCTCTTCCATTGTCTGATCTCCTAGATGTCCTCCGGCTCGGTTGTTTACACAAATCAGGCCGTCGGCACCGCATTGGATTCCCTTTTCTGCGTGAAATCTGTTCGTAACATCGTGATAGACAACACCACCGTAAGCGTGGACCTTTTCACAAACCCAATCAGGCTTACCCAAAGAAGTGACAAAGAATCGTATGCCTTCTTCGAGAGCAATATCAATCCATTGAGACATTCTTTCGAAATACTTCTCACTG
>MDTA01218159.1_pt1 | contig 11347 bp, 7 predicted proteins | sample 811151 | NCBI WGS metagenome assembly MDTA01 (sample SAMN05326648, study PRJNA326480) | marine metagenome | isolation source: seawater | place: Indian Ocean: South | collected 2010 | reverse complement strand
TGCCGAATCGCACCAGCGATCTCTTTCCAGCGGCATTCCGGAAGGTCGTGACCCATTTCAGGAAACATCAACAACCGTGCATCTGGAATCGCTCGCGCCGTTGCTTCACCACCAGAAGAACGAACGAGCGGGTCGACAAGACCATGCACCACCAGAGTTGGTGTTCGAACAAGTCGCAGGGCAGCAGAGCGATCGCGACTGGCAAATATTGCTGCCGTCTGGCGCTCAATTCCTTCAACGCGAAGCGCACGGTCAATACCTGCTGCGGTGAATTCGCGTGCCTCAGCCTCGTCGAACGTTGGACCAGAAATCCACTTCCATAACTCGACCGACTGTTCGATCATCCCTTCACGGTCGTTTGGGTTTGGGTCACCCTGTCGACGGAGTTTCAGCGCCAACTTCGGATCGATCATCCCGTTCTTTCGATCACCGGTATTCGACATAATCGACGTGAGCGACTGCACACGACCTGGCCAACCGATAGCAATCTCCTGAGAAATCATCCCACCCATCGACGCTCCCACGATGTGTGCCTGGCGGATAGCAAGGGCATCAAGTAAGCCGATCGCATCAGCTGCCATATCGTTCAGTTTGTAGGGCGATGTCACGGGTCGCCGAAGTAACACTTTCAAGATGTCGCGACGCTTCAGTCCGGACCCGGTCATTTCGGTCGACAAACCGCTGTCGCGGTTGTCGAACGCAATGACCCGAAAGCCCTGCGCAATGAGTTCATCGACGAAACCCTCTGGCCAACTTATGAGTTGGCCACCTAATCCCATCACCAACAGCAACGGATCACCGTTGCCCCGATCGACGTACTCAAGTTCCACTCCGTTTGATGCAACCTTTGGCATTCCACCAGCGTACGTCAACTCACGATTACCGTACATCTGAAGTACTCACCCTCGACTCACACACCCCACATGGTCGGCTTTCGAAAACAAACTTCACAGCGCCTCAATCAACTCGACGACATCATCACAACTCTCAGCACGCGCGTGCGGATTCTTGAAGACGAACGAGCAGCATCGGCGCAAACGCTGGACGACATCGTCCAACGCACCGATGCTCTCGATGCTCGGATCACTTCAACGAGCACCGAATTGGCCCGACAACTCGATGAACTCGGAACCGAGCTTTCAGCCGTTACCGATCAAGAACCAGTCGATGTAGCCGGCATCGTCAACGGGGCACTCGATGAGGTCCGCAGAAGCCAAACGCGCCTAGCCAATGAGCAAGCCCGATACCAATCGGCATTTCGAACCGATATCGCTGTGCTCATTGAGCAACTCCGCCAGTAGGCGAAGTTCGTTTCGGAGTTAGTCGTCAGCAGTCAACGACTCGAGCGCTGCCTGTACGAATGCCTCAGCACGCACAATCGTTTCTTGGTACCCACCAAGGTCTCCGTCGCGGAGTAGCTGGTCGGCCTCAGCAAACAGCGACTCTGCCTGCAAGAGCAACTCTGCGGTTGACGCACGCTCGTCGGGTGAGTCAGGCACGGTGAGACTTGGCTCATCAGTAGTTGACTCCGCTGGGTCGTCTGGGGCGTCGTCGGTCGATGAGCCATCATCGGATGCCGGAGCATCTGATGCCCCCGTCGTCTCCTCAGTGTCTGAGCGCTCTGGCAGGTCGAGGTCGAGGCCAGGGAACAAATCGGCGAGAGCTTCCGACATCGTTGCGGCAAATGTCGCTCGGTTCTCATTCGACACGATGACAAATCGGTATTCGGTGATGCCATCGATTGCCACGTAGAACGGTCGAACGTACACAAGGCCATCAGCGACAGGGACAATCTGCATGTCTCCGAACAGAACGTCGGTGCCTGACTCCTCGTTGTCTTGCAGCGTGATCTCCCGGCTGATGAGCTGCTCTGATTCGGCCTGAGTCGCGACCCGGTACGGTCCGGCCGGCAGCGGTTCTTGATCGACGAGGTAGGTCGTGAGACGACCGTACGAGCCAGGATCGCTCGACGCCGTGATGTACGCCTGAAGTTCGGTACGGCCGTCATCGGTTGAGAACGGCACGTACGGACGCAAGATCACAAACTCGTTCTCGCCGGTCGACGGATTTCTCATCAGCGTGTAGTAGGGGACGAAACGCTCGGTGTTGAGCTCAGTTGCGAATTCGCCGCTACCCGCCGCGGCGGTCGACCCCACACCATCGGTAAATGCGCGTGGCTGAACCGATGGCGCCTGAGAGACCGACCACGCACCGGTGCGCTGGAAGAAGTTCTCAGCGGAAATCTGGTATTTCGAGTACAACTCGGTCTGCACTCGGAAGAGATCTTCTGGGTACCGCAAGTGCTCGCGCAACTCATTTGGCATCTCCGCGACCGGAGTAAACATGTCGGAGAACGCTCCCTGCCATGCCGAGATAATCGGATCGTCACCATCAAGCACGTAGAACTTCACGTCACCGGTGTACGCATCGACGGTTGCCTTCACCGAGTTGCGCACGTAATTCGCGTCACGTGCAAGACCCGTCGACCGAGTCAGCTGAACGTTTCCGATGCTTTGCGCATACGGGTACTGGTTCGTCGACGTATATGCATCGATCACCCATTGCACTCCCCCGTCAACAACGACCGGATATGGGTCACCGTCGTAATCGAGGAATGGAGCCAATTTTTCGACGCGATCACGAACATCGCGTATCAACAACAGCTGTGAATCAGAATTCACTGCACCCGACGCAAGCAAGTTGTAGTCGAGGAAAGACAGCGCAGTCACCGCACGACGGAAAATGCTCGACATTTCGATTCCCGATCTGCCGGAATAGTCGCTTGAATCCCCACATCCACTTTCGGTGACCGAGGTATTCGCAACCGCATAATCGGTCATCGACGGCGAGAAATAGAGTTCAGGACGATCAAGATCGACCGTGATGTAATCAGGCCGCAACGACGATGTCACTTGGCTCACGGGAGCCATCACAAGTCCACACCCACGGGTAGAGACAAGATGACGACCCTGCCATGACTGGTTCGGAATTCCGTCGAGGTCAAGTTCACGGGCCGCAACCAACACCTGCTCACGCTCACCATCGAGTTCATAACGGTCGACATCAAGGTCGTCGACTTGCAAACCTGCGACCTCGCCTCGGTCGATGGCAAAGCGAGACAACATGAGGCCAGGGCTCAGCAGACGAACATTTTCAAATGGCTGAGTGTCTGACTCGATGTCTGCAGCCGAGAGTGCGTTGAATTGAATCGGCTCGGTAACGACGGAATCAAGTGCCATCGCTGCACGGGTCGCCTCCACATTACGAGCGATGTACGGAAGTTCTCGCTCGGCTTGGTTCGGACGAACGACAAGCGACTGAATCAACGACGGGTACACCGACCCACCGCCAATCGACACCACCAACCAGAGCGCTGAAGCGATCAAGGGGAATCGCCATCTGTCGGTGCGAATCGTCACAAGGAACAGCACTGCGGTGAGGAGCGCAATCAGTATGAGCAACATCAACGCCGGCAATTCCGCGTTCACAACCGCATACGTTGCGCCTTGCACAACTCCACGGGTCTCATTGGTGAGGTCGAATCGAGCCAGCCAATAGTCACCCGCTCTAAGAATGGCGAGTATTGCGAGTAGCACCGCCATATGCACCTTGGTCGCTTGCCGCACGGTCGGAATCATTCCCGCAAACAGCACTGCGCCATTCAACACATGAGTAATTGCGGTAATGATGATGATGAGGAGCAGTGCGGCAAACAGCCAGTCAGACAAAAAACTGATCAGCGGGAGTCTGAACACGTAAAAGCCGACATCGGCTCCAAATTGCGGATCGGAGACGCCGAACGTTTGAGAATTTCTGAAGAGGAGAAGGTCTTCCCATTGCTGAGTCGCCGGCAACGACACCAAGATTCCGAGCAGAGTTGCCACCCCATAGCGGACGAGTCGCATGCGGCGACCAAACACCTCATGGAAGCGTTGCACGACCGGAGGAACGTTATTTTCCAACCGAACCGGTGCCGTACGGTCGGCAACCCATAGGTTGACCCACCCGAGCAGCAAGAACACGAGGAGACAAACCCCAAACATGGTGAGTTTGGCGGTGAGTTGACCCCAGAAAATGTCGCTCCGACCGAGGGCGCGGTGCCATAGAAGGTCAATCCAAAAAGAGGCAATACCTCGCCCAAATATCAGAACGAAGAACGCGATCGCTCCGACAACAATCAAACCCACACGGCCCTTAAGGCGTCGTTGGGCTGGTGGGCGAGGGATTTCCGACTCTGGTCGCATTACTCCTGAGGCTACTCGTCAACGAGAGCGAGTTCGCATTGACATCCAAGATGTCCGGGGGATTTACAACGCCGGTTGGAAAACGGTCACCCAAGGCATCCGTGCCAGCCGGGGTGTTGTCTTCGCGCTCGGCGCAAGGACGATCGTTACCACCGGCCGCCCATTTCACCTTGATGTCTACGACAATTACCGCTGAGCTGTTTCGTAGGCAGCGGTCATTGCGGCAAACAGCGCCGACTCGACGCGTTCACCTTTCACTTCTCGGTATGCCGCTCTTACCGACTTGACAATCGCACGTTGATCATCACCATGGTCTTTGATTGTTTGCATGACTTGCCCACGGACGAATGAAAGCAACTGTTCGTCAACCACTGCAATGGCAGCCGCACATGCCGCCTCGCCATCAACGGAATCTGAGCCTAGGTCAGCCGCCCCTGCCTCTGCAGCAGCCGTAAATGCTGAGGTCATCAATTTCACGTGACGCTTACGGTATGCCGCAGGACCAGGGAGCGGCGTCCGCCGCTTCTTTTCATCGTCACTATCGAGTGCAGCGAGCACCACATCGAGTTCATCAGCGAAGGCCTTTTTCACTGAACGCACGACACCTGCCAACTCATTGCCGATGACCTCGTCTAGTCGTGGAGTCGAGATGCCAACATCAACGAGCACGTCTTCAGTCTCTCTCTGCCGTCCGGGAAACAACGGAACAACTTCGGCTGACGGGCCGTCGTCGGTGACACTCTCACCAGATGATGGTTCAGCGCCCGCAACAGCAGATTCACCGTGGCCGTCACCGTCGGATTGACCGTCGAACACATCGCTCAATGCGTCTGAAGCCATCATCGGCATTTCCTCGATCGACGCAACATCAGCGACGATCGACTGCGGGTCAAGGACCGCAACGACATCTGCCGCTAGCGCCCTCGCGCGGTCGAACTGTTCTGCAAGGCGACGCTGATGCAATTCAGTTTCTTCAGCCCACAAGCGAGCCGACTCGCGGAGACGAGCAATCTTCAAGTTTGCTTGTTCGACATGACGGTCGGCCTCTTCAACGATTTCGCGAAGGCGAGCTCGCATCTCGGCTCGCTCAACACGAGTCTCTTCGCGGGCTGACACCAGTGTTCGAGCTTTTTCTTCGCCAAGCAATTCCTGTAACAATTCATCATCCATCTTGGCAAGATTCACCGCACGCCTCTCGGCCTCATCGAGTTCACTTGAAAGTCGCGCATTCTCATCGATCACGACCTGCATTTCAGCTGCGACTGCAACCAAAAATGCCCTCACCCTCTCTTGATCAAAACCCTTTCGGGAAGGGGGAAATGTGGCCTGTGATATCGAATCGGGGGACGAAGGGTTGGGGGAAGACGCGTCCATGTCTTGAGAGTAGACAGCCAAGCGAGGCTGACGCTGTCACCCCAGGAAATTTTTTACGACGATGGCTTCGGTCGCTCACCACCGAATGCCACCAGCACGTCGATCGATTCATCCAGAGTTGCAACTGCGACGATCTCAAGATCTGGAGCAGCCGCTCTCGCTGCTGCAATCTGTTCATCACCTTGCCGAGTCGGAACGAGGAGCAATTCGACACCAGCTTGCTCAACCGCTGATGCTTTTTGGGTAAGACCACCGATAGCTCCAACCGAACCGTCCAGGTCGATCGTGCCGGTCACCGCAACCCGCTTACCACCTGTCAACTCACCGTCAGACAGACCATCAATGACCGTCAAGGTGAATGCAAGACCTGCAGAAGGCCCGCCAATAGAACCGGTATCGATACTGATATCGAACGGAAGTTCAACACGGCGAGTATCAAACGGCAAGAAGCCGACAATCGTTCGGTTCGGATCGTCCGGTGACGAGGTGAGTTCGACATCGGCCTCAAATTCTCCCTCGCCTCGTCGCTCAATGAGCAACGTGATGATGTCGCCTGGCTGCTTGCCCTCGAGTGCGCTCGTCAGGTCACCAACACTCGTCAACGAAACACCATCAGCCTCTAACAGCCGGTCACCCGGATCGAGAAGCTCATCTGATGGGGGCCAACGAACACACTCACCGGCGTCAGAAAATTCGAGACACGCGATCTCCGAAATGAGCACATCACCGGGCACGATTGCGGCATCAAAGCCAAGCCACTTCAATGCGACATACTCTGCAACTTCCTCTGCCGTGCGCATTTGTTCAAGAGAGAACACCCGCCGCTGCTCCGCTGTCTGAAAACCAAACTTGTCTTCTTCGGTCAACATCTCAACTGCGCCCTCATCACGGCCGACCCACCATGACAGCACCGACTGTGGGGGTTCGGTAATGGTCACCAACATGAAGTCACCGATTGCAGGAAACACCTCTGGTGGAAGTTCGTCACTCTCTTCTGAGGCACTCACCGACAGGCGATCACCAACAGGCTGAGCTGATCCCGGAACTCTCGCATACGGCGCAGGCTGCAATTCACCAAGCCGTTCATTCATCTCACGAGCGATGAACGATGAAGGGACAAGTGCGGTTACCGCCACCGCAGCAACAGCACAACACGACAACACCGCCAAAGGAATTGCCCACTTTCGGTGATGGCGCGAAGGAAACACATCGGTTCGATCAACAACTCGTTCACCGACCGACGACTGCTCTGCATCAAGCGGTGGGAGTAGGTTTGTCTCAGAGATTTCCATGGATTCTTCGTACACTGTCGACCTGCTCACAAGCCGCGCTGCTGTCATGCTGTGTTGCGCACTGCTTGCACTGCTCTTCGCCGGTTGGAGAAAGACTGCCAGAGCCTCAACAAATTCACCACGTCGAGCGGAGGCTTTACGCCCGCGTCGATCACCTACCGGCGTGCCAGTCGTGCAGCAGCCGCTCACGCCATACCGGCGGCCAGGAGTGCTTCACCGGCTTATTTCGCTCAGCCTCATCGGGGTAATCTCTGTCATCGTTGGCGCAGTCGTTGCCATCTTCACCGCCTTCATCGCAATAACGGGCGTTATTCGACTGACGGATCTTCTTGGTTGAAATGGGCCTAGATGACCTCCGCGCAGTGCGTCGAACTGTTGTGGCATTCGGCTACAAACAGAACGAATCTGAAGCTCGTCCATTCCTTCAACACGAAGACTCCGTCGTGCGTGAACTCGCTCTCGGAGCGCTCCATCGAATGCAGTCACTTACCGATGCCGATCTAGAGCTCGCATTACGTGACGACGATCGACTTGTTCGCCGTCGCGCCGCTGAACTTGGAGCGCTCCATCCCGGAGTCGATTTAGCCCCACTACTCGTAGACCTCGAACCGGTTGTCGTTGAGATGGCGGTGTGGGCATACGGCGAACGAGAACAGGTCGATGACAACACACTCCAGACGATCATTTCACTCACGACAGACCACGATGATCAGCTTGTCCGCGAGGCAGGCGCTGCCGCTCTCGGAGCGATTGGCGACGATCGTGGAGTGCCCGCGATCCTGAGCGCGTGCGAAGACAAACCGGCGGTGCGACGACGGGCCGTTCTCGCTCTCGCTCCATTTTCCGGTCCAGAGATCGAGACAGCAATCGATACCGCTCTTAACGATCGTGATTGGCAAGTGCGCCAATCAGCGGAAGATCTCAGACGCTGATCGTCTTGCGATCTTCACCCGAAGATGCAGCCCCGTCACCCTCGCTCGAAGATGACACAACCTCATGCGATGTTCCTTCAACGTTGAGGTTAGGTAACGCACGATCGAGCCACTGAGGAATCCACCAGTTTCCACGACCAAGTAACGCCATCGTTGCCGGCACCAGCAACATTCGAACCAAGGTCGCATCGAGCAACACTGCAACCGCGAGGCCGACACCGAAAAGTTTCACGATTCGATCGTCCTCAAGCAAGAACGCTCCGAACACGACCACCATGATCGCAGCCGCAGCGGAAATGACTCGGGCTGTCGCCGCAAGCCCATCGGCCACGGAGTTCGTTGGGTCGCCAGTGCGATCAAACTCTTCTTTCACCCGGGAGAGCAAGAACACCTCGTAATCCATCGACAAACCGAACACAATCGCAAAAAGCATCAACGGCAAAAACGGCTCAATCGGTGCTGGCTCCACTCCAAATACCGACGACAACCAACCCCATTGGAAGACGGCCACCGCCACTCCATAGGCCGAGGCGATCGAGAGCACGTTCATCAACACCGCCTTCAACGGCACCAGCACCGACCGGAAGACCATCATCAGCAGCAAGAATGACACGCCGAGCACCGCCCCAAAGAAGATGAAGAGGCGACTCGCCAAATACGAGGTGAAATCGATATTTGAGGCTGCAGCGCCGGTCACACTCGCAGTAATCGACGAACCTGACAATGACGTCGGCAGAACCTCATCTCGCAAACGGTCAACGGTTGCCGCCGTCGCTTCGTCTTGCGGGGAAGTCGTTGGGATGACCTGAATAATCCATGCCTCTGCTTCGCCGGGATTCGTCATATTGCTCGGGAACGGCGGCGCAACGCGGTCGATACCGACATCGGCTCCAAGCGAGGTAGTAAGACCCTGAACGTAGGCAACATCTCCAGGATCACTCGTCTCGAGAGCGACGAGAAGTGGACCGTTAAACCCTGGGCCGAACCCTTCAGCAATCATGTCGTACGCCCGACGCGCCGAGGTCTCCTCTGACAGGTTTCCTTCGTCGGAAAATCCGAGTCGAAGCGACAACACCGGCAACGCGAGCATGATGAGTAGCCCCCCACCGAGAGACGCATACAGCCACGGTCGACGCTGGATCTGGCGGCTCCATCGATATGACGACGTTTCTCGAAGAGGACGCTCACGTCGGGGAGGAACTTCGTTGCGGAGGGGGCGAATCGCGATGCTGCCGAGCATGGTCAACACAGCGAAAACTGCACCAATGGCCGAGAGAGCCGGAAGGCTGAGACCTACTCCGAGAAGTGCTAACGAGACACAGCCCGCTGCGATCAAGCCGCGCCATCTCGTGACCTCGACTTTTGAATGGAAAACACCGAGCAGAGCTGGCAACAGGGTGATCGACGCGAGCAGCGTCACCGCAACCGTTGCAGCGGCAGCAATGCCGAGACCGGAAACAAACCCGAGGCCGACGGTGATCATTCCGAGAAGGGAAAACACAACCGTGATGCCTGCGAATACGACGGCGCGCCCTGCGGTGTTGAGCGAACCTGCGGTTGCATCCTCCGGGGAGTAGCCGGCCCGGGTGAGTTCCCGATAGCGGGTCACCATGAAGAGGGCGTAGTCGATGCCTACGCCAAGCCCGATCATGATGCCGATCAGCGGCGCAAATTCAGGAATTGATATGCCGTGAGACATCAGCGACACCACACCAAAGCCGCCGGTGCCAACTCCGGCAAGGGCGACTGCGATCGGTAAACCCATTGCCATCACCGAGCCGAAGGCAACGATGAGAATCACGATGGCGAAGGCAAGGCCGATCATTTCTGATTCGGGTGGGGCGAACTCTGAGAACACTGCTCCACCAACTTCGACTGTCACGCCATCAATGTTGGGAGCCATGCTGCGAATCTCCGCTCCGATTTCGGATCCTGTGGTCTGATCGATGCTGTTCGCAGCATTGACTTGAGCAAAGGCGACCGTGCCATCAGCAGAAATCTGGCTCGCACCCATCTGTGAATATGGGCTTACGACCCCGATTTCTTCGATTCCGTCAACCTCGAGGAACATGGCGGACATTTGCTCGACCACTTCCGGGTTGGTGACACCCTGTTCGGCCTTGAACACGATGTTTCCGCTGAACGCACTGCTCGAGCCTGGGAAGTGCTCGTTGAGCACCGCAAAGCCTCTCGTGCTCTCCGACTCGGGGGTTGAGAACTCAGCGGAGAACGCAGTGCCGATAGCGCCAGCAATTGCGTTGACGCCGAACAGGATGATGATCCATGCAGCAATAACAACTTTTCCTCGACGGAAGGCCCAACGGGCCAAAGAGGCATACATATTTGACGTCAGCAACTTTCTTTTAGGGGGAGCCACGATGGCGGCACTTCATTTCTAACGTCGGTTGACTGTCATTTCATTCCGAAGCATGGGTGACGATTGCCACCCCTCGAAATTTTTGCTGTTTCTATTCCCTGACTGTGTAAATATGTCCACGTGTCAGTGCCACCTCCTCTTTCTGCAACAACAATGCAAAGCCCAGTGGGAGAACTTGTCCTCGTGGCCTGTGACACCTCGCTTCGGGCTGTGCTCTGGGGCGACGATGACAACGAGTGGAAGCGGGCTGCCATCGATCGCCGTTCAGTGATATTTCAACAATCCGCTGTAATCGAGCACGCCATCGCGCAGCTCAAGGAATATTTCGCAGGGGACCGACAAGTGTTTGACCTGCCGCTCACGCCAATCGGGACGGAGTTTCAGAGCACCGTCTGGAAGTCACTCACCGAAATCAAGTTCGGATTGACAGTGAGTTACTCAGAACAAGCAACAAGCCTTGGTCGTGCGAGCGCAGTTCGTGCTGTCGCTTCGGCGAACGGCCGTAACCCAATTTCGATCGTGATCCCTTGCCACCGAGTCATCGCGGCATCTGGTGGCCTCGGCGGTTTCGCCGGCGGTCTAGATGCAAAACGCTGGTTGCTCGCACACGAGCGCGAGCTCACAGCAACTCGCTCGTGACCACCGTGCCCCCGGCGAACTAACCCGCTCGGGAACTAACGTGACCCTTATGGCCAACGCCGTTGCACAACGCTGGGCTGACGACCTTGCGTCATGGGGAATCCCCGACCACATTCTGAGCGCGGCTCCACAGTCACCGTGGATTCACCCGGTGGGCAACTTTACTCCTGACGGCAACCTCTTTGTTGACACACCGTCTCGTCATCGAGCGCTCGATGCACTCGATGGCATCGACTCGCCATCGGTGCTCGACGTTGGATGCGGTGGAGGACGCGGCGTGTTTGGGCTCACTCCCCCTGCAACCCATGTGGTTGGTGTTGATCAGCAACAAGAAATGCTTGACGTCGTCAACGCTCAAGCCACAGATCGAGGTCTGTCAGCTGCGACTGTTCTCGGCAAGTGGCCAGCAGTGGCTGATGAGACCTCTATCTGTGATGTCGTCATTTGCCATCACGTCGTCTACAACGTCGGCGATCTCGTTCCATTCAT
>MDTA01060894.1_pt1 | contig 11350 bp, 13 predicted proteins | sample 811151 | NCBI WGS metagenome assembly MDTA01 (sample SAMN05326648, study PRJNA326480) | marine metagenome | isolation source: seawater | place: Indian Ocean: South | collected 2010 | reverse complement strand
GAAAACAACAGTCTACGGAATGATTTCCTTTGTATTTTTCCAAACGATAAAATGATTCAATCAACGTTTCAATAATATCGTCAATATTTTCGTTGAATAAATCAAGAAAAGAAGGAAAAAATTGAGACACAATTGATTCCAACACCTTAATGACAATATATTTTTTGATGGAACCTGATGTATCTTTCATGAGTTCCTCGACGACATAAATGACGTTCAACGTAAAGTGTAATAAAAAAGAATAAAACGAATGTGATTTTTTATATTCTTCTTGAATTTGTTTTTCCTCGAAAACATGAAGAATATCATCGACTGTTTCGGTTACGTTTGTTATTGTTTCTGGTAAAGATGCCATTTACAATACTATTTAAAAGAAAAAAATAAATAAAATAAACAATATGTTACATACAATTTTAGAAACGATGTATCGTATTCTCCAGAAAGATTATTTTCAAGATAAATTCAAAAAGTCAATTGTATCGTTTGATAAGGTCATCCAAGCAACGGTACCGATTGAAGTTACACCAGGTGAATACGAGATGATTGAATTTTTACGAGTTCAACATAATAATTGGGCAGGACCGTATAAAGGTGGTATTCGATTTTCGGTTCATGTTGGTGAGGAGGAGTGTAAAGGATTAGCCTTGTTGATGACGTTGAAATGTTCGTTAATGAATCTTCCATTTGGTGGTGCAAAAGGTGGAATTGTCGTCAATCCATCTCTGTATCCCGAACGAGTCATGAAAGAAATATGTCGAAAATTTGTCGAGTCTTTTTCTTCGGATATAGGTTCTAGTTTTGATATTCCAGCACCTGATATTGGTGTTCAAACAAAGTATATTGATTGGATGTGTCAGACACACATGAACATTACCAGAAAAATGGACGACTGGGGATGTTTCACGGGAAAGACACCAACGTTTCATGGATCGACGGTACGAGATTACGCCACTGGATTAGGGGTGACTTATTCCTTACTTTTATGGTACAATAACATTATGGGAGAGAATTTACACCAGAAAACCTTTTTATTACAGGGATTCGGAAATGTCGGAAAGTGGACCTATTATTTTTTAGAAAAACATTATCAATCGAGATGTATTGGTATTGGAGATGCATCTGGATATTATCTTTTGGATTCTGTACCATTTTCCACCATTTACGAACACAGTTGCCGACATGATGGATCCTTGGTAGAGTTGGATCGATGTTTCCCGAAAAAGGTAATGAAAATAGACTTTGATGAATTCTGGAAAATACCCGTCGACATTGTAATCCCGGCTGCACTAGAATTACAAATTACACCGACAATTTTAGAATCGATGTCATGTCACGTCATTGTTGAAGGTGCAAACAACCCGTGTCATTATAATGTTGATCGTCAAGCAAAACGTCAAAACATTGAGGTAATTCCAGACATTTTTGCAAATAGTGGTGGTGTTATTGTGAGTTACTGTGAGTGGGTTCAAAACAAATCAAAAGATGTTTGGTCCAACAAAAAAACCGAAACGTACATTATGGACATTATGAGACAGACGTTTAACGAATATGTTGAATTACGAAACACTCATAATACGGAAACCACTCGGGAAATTCTCTATGATATTGCGTTACTTCGTCTACAACGAAAATCAACGAACTTTGTCTAATTTTTATCATGGTTTAAAAGGAATTTTGGTTCTAATAAACTTGAAAAACGTAATAAATGAGAATACTATCGTTTCTGTTGTGTATGATATGTAGTTATGCATTTCAGCAACGAATTTATTACCCTTTTCCGATTGACACAATTTTTTCCGATGACCAATTGTGGAAACAATTTGAAAAAAAAAAAGATTTTAAAAAATGGCAGAAAGGACTTTACAATATCGAAATGTCCTATAAAGAGTCTTTATTAGGGTATCATTATCATTCTCGTTATCAAATTATCAAAGAGGATGATTTTATTCGTATTCACTACGAAAACAAATTTATTCAAAACAATATTACCATATGTACGGTCGATCAAGATTCGATTGACGTTTCGATTGATTCCCAAACGAAAGCACCGATTCCAACACATGTTGTCAACCGAATTATTTCCTCAAAATTGCAAAGTTTATTCCGTCTTTGACTTTTTTTTACGAACACAAATCATTTCAAACGGTGTTGTGACTGCATATTCTTCCCATATGGCTACCGGTATATCTTTTCTACAAATACCACTTCGTTTTGAGGACACAATCGACACGACACTATCACCGTTATCGTATTTTTTTTGTGGTAAATCTTTTACGTAATCTTTCATTTGTTTCTTTAATTTTTTCATTTTCCGTTCTACTAAATCCATTTTCGTTTTATATTCCCAATAATGAGTAATTATTTCATTGATGGATGGCATTTAATCTACTTTATTTTTTTTTTTATTATGTCAGAAAAAAAATTCTTTCTTACGACAAACTCTGTTGGAAACATGAGATGAATTTTTCAAAGGAAACATCAAAATTGACAAAATAAAAATAAAAACATAAATACATTCGTTCCAAAAAGAGTTTAAACATGATACGGTCATGGTTCGTTTTTAACAGTGGTGATTTTTTGGAAAAAAACATGATGAGAAAGTTTTTACATTTCTTTCGATGACGTGTTGGAATACAAGGAAGAACACTTTTTTCCAATGATTCTTGGACGTCCATCGTTTGTTTTCGAAGTAATTTTCGAAATTCTTTATAATCCGTGGGGGTTTGATTGGTGCGAAAAACGAGATTCCACAGCAGTTGAAACAGGTCTTCGTTCCACAAAAGTGTTAGTTTATCGTAGGAGGATAACTTTTGAGGGTCCGGACTTAATCCATAATCAATGAGATATACTTTTTTTTTTGTTTTGGTCATCATGATATTCTTGAAATGAACATCACTATGTAAAATATTGGATCGGTGAAGAATGGACAACTGATCCTTTATTTGTACAAAATAGGAAAAAAGTTGTTCTGTCGTTACTTTTTTGGTTTGGAGGACATCGTAGAGTGTACACGGTAGTTCTTCCCAAAACAAGGTTACTATTTTTTTTTTATTATTTTTTTTTGTTTTGACTGGACAAAAAAGTGTGTTGGACGGAGATATTTTGGAGAGTTGATGGTTGATATAAGACTCATTACTATCAAGGGTTACCGTTTTCGAAAATAATTTCATCTTGTTTTTTATTGAACAAAAATTGAAAAAATAAACATTCTTTTTACAAGAATGAATAATTATGGTAGTTACATTATCCACGTTCCAACCCAACGTTGACGAAAAGTGGAAACAACAATTTCCATTTGAGTTGAGTCCATTTCAGAAATTAGCAATTGTTGGAATTCTGAATGGATGTCATTCTCTGAGTTGTGTTCCAACAGGTTCTGGGAAAACTGTCCCAGCCCTGTTTGCGATTTCCTATTTTACGGGTCTGGGAAAGAAGGTCATTTATACATCGCCCATCAAAGCACTTTCCAATCAGAAATATGAAGAGTTTCGATTAAAGTTTCCCAACATTACGATTGGATTATTAACGGGAGACATTAAGATAAATCCAAATGCACAAGTCTTGATCATGACAGCAGAAATTTTACAAAACAAATTTATTAGTGGACAATCCATTGAGATGGACATTGAAAAAGAAGTTGGATGTATCATTCACGATGAAATTCATATGATTAACGATAAACACCGCGGACATGTATGGGAACAGTTGTTGATGAAGTCTCCGTCCAATATTTCGTTGGTGTTGTTATCTGCAACGTTATCCTCTCCCGATGTATTTGCATCATGGATCGAGTCCATTGGTACGAAGGAAGTCTATTTAGGAGAATCGTCTTTTCGAAACGTACCCTTACGACATTTTGGTTTTCTGACCTACAATTCCACTCTGTCAAAATATTTACGTGGACAAGACAAAGATTTACAATTTTTAGAAAAGTACAAGACAGAATTTTTACCCATTTACGAAAGTAATGGAAAGATGGACCAAATAATGCTGGAAAACGTTCGAAAATGTCGACGTATTTTTGATAGAAACCGATACAGGGTCAATACTGTTTTTTGTATAGAAACTGTATTATCTCAATTGTTCGAAAAGGACATGTTACCGGCAGTTTGTTTTTTATTGTCCAAAAAACAAATTGATAGTCTCTCTCAAGATGTCACGGTAAATGTATTACCGTTTGATTCAAAAGTTCCGTATACCATTGAAAAAGAATGTCGTTCAATACTGAGAAAAAAATTTCCAAACTCGGATGAATTTTTTCTTTTACCAGAGTTTACATCCTTTTTAAAATTAACCGAGAAAGGGATTGGTACTCATCATAGTGGCATGATTCCAGTGTTACGAGAATTGACAGAAATTTTATTTCAACGAGGGATTATTCGAGTTCTCTTTGCAACAGAAACTTTTAGTGTCGGTTTAAATATGCCAATACGGACCTGTTTGTTTACGAATATTTATAAATTTGATGGGGATCGAAAACGGTTGTTTCATCCTCATGAATTTATTCAAGCAAGTGGTCGTGCAGGACGACGGGGTATCGATACTGTTGGAAATATTATTCACTTGTTTAATTTATACGATGATTTTGAGTTGTATGAATTACGTGGATTGTTAACTGGGGGATCACAAGATTTGGTCAGTAAGTTCAAATTTTCGTATCATTTATTTTTTCAAGGAAAACAAGTGACATTGTTTTATGAAACGTCCTTTGATGAATCACAACAAAAAAAGAAGAGATATTTACAGTCCCAAATGATTCAGTCCAAAAAGGAGACTCTTTTGCAATTAGAGACTCGACAATTACAGACATCCAACGAAGTCATGGAGGATTATCGTTCACTTTCGTCAGCAAAATCTTCTAAAAAATTAAAAAAGAATCGTAATCGACAAAGTTTATTGATAGAAGAGTATCCTTCCTTACTACAGGATATAGCACATGTAGAAAAAATTGCAAACGAAAAAATCCGATTACAAGAATCAGAAACGAAGTTACAAGAAGAAAACGAGTGGCATACAAAAGTTGTACGTTCCATTCAAGACATGTTATTACACTTTGACTTTATCAATGACCGTTATGAATGTTTATCCAACGGTATTATTGCATCCAAGATTCATTTGTTACCGTGTATTCCTCTGACCAACGTCATGTCCAATATAAAAGAGCTATCTTCAAGTGATATAGTAGGATTTCTTTCGTGTTTAATACCAATATCGGTACCTGATAACAAACGGTCCATGACATTTCCATCTCAAACAGATTTTGGTTTCGTGTTGGAACAGTTGATGAAAGAATACGATCGAATGGAATTGTTTGAACAGGATTTCGAGTCGGGTGAAAATTATCATGTACAGTACGATATGTTTCCCTACGTCTTGCAATGGATTGATTTACAAACAAGTGAAGAATGTGTTCAACTCCTACATCGAGTTCAGACCGAAAAAGGAGTTCATACAGGGGATTTCATGAAATTTTTAATTCAAATGAACAATGTTGTGGAAGAATTTCAAAATATTGCAGAATACATGGGAGACATGACGTTTTTACGAGAACTGACAAATATTCCACCCATGATTATGAAATATATCATTTCCAATCAATCGTTGTACGTCTAAGATTTCTTTTTTCAAAAGGGATATAAAGAAATAAAAGTAAATATGAAATTATGAAAGAATGTCATATTTGTTGTGAGAAGTGTATTGTACCTGTACAGATGAAATGTTTTGATTGTTATGATACGGTGAAAATGAATTGTAATTCATTACAAAGGGTTTGTCTGACGTGTTATCTGAAAGGAAATTTTAAAAAGTGTACTATATGTCGTGCAGAAAAGGTAAACGATGAGATTGAAATTGATTTTGATAGTATTCATAATGATAGTATGTCTATTTATACGTGTCCTTTGTGTGATACATTTGAAGGGAGTCACTACGATCTGTATCAACACATGATGAATACGTGTCTTTTTTTTTGTGAATGTGGTTCATGGGTGGTGAAAAAGAATACAAAAGAGCATTATCAAGGATCCTGTTCGGTCTTTCGGTGGTGTGAAAAATGTCAAAAACCTGTCAAAAAGTGTAAACATATTCCGTGTTCTCGTTGTGGAAAACATTGTCCATCGGAACACCATTGTAGTTATGAAATGGTAGAGTGTAGTGATTGTCATGAGAAGATTCCATTTCATGAATTGGTCAATCATTTTCTGAAACACGTCGAACAGTCCAAACAAAAAGTGATGTTTCTAAAATCGATCCTTGCACAAGAAAGAAAACGGTATCATCGTTTGCTAAAAACGATTCCGGACGTGTACAACGATGTTTACGACGAATCCTTTGTGATTGACGAATCTTGATTTCCAATCAACCGAAACCCATGAAGTCGGTTCTTTCCGTTCAAGAAAAGTGTGGAGGAGGAGAGATACATGCGAGAAAAAACGTTTCGAACAGGAAGTCTAATTTTTGTTACAAAACGAGGGTAACTTTGATAACTTTGATATTGGTGAACATGAATGTGGGAAGACGTTAATGTGTAGAGGTATCGATCCTTACAAAACAGTAAATCTTCTACAACCTCGTTTTGAAACGAATATCGGTTCCAATGAAACACTTGAAAGAATCCATACGGTTTATTTTTATAAATCACCAAAAGACGTACGTGACCGTTTCGGAACAAAATCGTAACGTAATACAATTCTTCAATTTTTTTCACCATGAATTTTTTGACAATATCACTGTGGTGGATGTTGTAGGTGTATTTCAAGTCAAAACCGACATTGGGGTGAAACTCGTACATTAACAATTCGTTTTGGTCTGTGATACAAAAGGTCATGTTGTCCAACATGTATGATGATTGTAGAAAGGATGTGGAATCTTGGTTTGTCCACGAAAGGGAATATTCTTGAACGTTACCCGACGACTTCAGGTGACTTATTTTTCCAAATACGTTTAGACGGAGATAGTTCTGATGAACATGAGTGAATTCGTTCAATGTTGTATCGTCCCATTGGATCTGGAAATGTTTTTTTTCCAAGGGGAACGTAATATTGGATGTTTCATGAGAAGATTCGTAATATCGAGACAATTCGATGTGGGGTGATTTTTCGTAATGTAATAAGAAGGGATGATGATAGGAACGAACTGGTTTCGTTCGATTTGGAAACAGTTCTTGAACATTATTCTGTGTGTCAATGATACCAATTTTTTGTTCGTTGTTCCAAAATGAATGAATATCATGACGGAAATGGGGAGTGGGTTTCGAAAAATAAGTCAAATATAAAAAAAATGACAAGAATTTCATATTTATTTTAATTTAAACAAATAAAATATACATGAAAAAAAATGTCGCAAGAAACTAGTACCATTGAACTAACATCTCGTCATCAACTTGTGGATTTGAATAAGAAATTAGTCAATTTCAAATTAGATTTTCAAGTCGTTTCACATGAAGATAAGGAGTTTGATGCAGTTGTTTTAGACCAGAATCAGATTAATGACAATGAAAATTTTGACAATATTGAAATGAAAAATTCTCCTGGAAAGATAAGTGGAACCATCATTGCTGATAATAACAAATATAAAAATTACTTTATCATTTTAAAATCAAAGGAACCACAAAAAGTAGATGTTATTACGACAATTGAGGAAATTCCACCGAAAGAAATTGTCGAAGAAGAAGTTATCCCCAAAACCCTACCGGTCGACGAGGAAATTTTGACAGATATTGAAAAAGAACAACCGTTTTATCGAACCCCTGGTTGTTGGGTTCTTTTGGTGTTGGGAATCTTATTATTTTTATTTTATTTCCGAGATTATTTGTTCAAGAAGAAACAAACTCCTGTCATACCAAACACGACGACCACAACTACGACAAATTTCCCAACTTATACTGAAACAATGGATAATATGGTAGGGAATTAAAAGAATTTAAAGAAATTAATTCTTGTAAAAAAAAAAACAAAATGAGTGGAATTTATTTCTTTAATAATAACGACTTTACTCTTCGTCAAAGTACGAAAGGGAAATTGTTAGGATTTGCAGAAGACTACAAGGGAATCTATTTAGTCTTGTTTTATTCAAAGGAGTGTAAGTTCTGTGATGAACTCATGTCCGAATTCAAACAATTACCAAAGATGATTTTAGGTTGTAAGTTTGTCATGGTAAACATCAATCAGAATCCCGAAATTATCGACATGTCGAAACAGACCATATCTGCCATTTCTTACGTACCCGATTTAATTCTATACGTCAACGGATTACCCTACATCCGATACGATGGTCCAAATGATTTGGATAATATCAAAAATTTTGTGTTGGATATTTCTACGAAATTGGAAAAGACGTCGTTTCTCTCCGAGGAGGTTTCACCACCACCTGCACCCGTTGATTTTCAAACTCAACAAGTTTCCATCAAACCGGATGATATGATTCCGGAATACACGATTGGGAAACCTTTATGTGGATCCAGTAAAGATGTCTATGGAAAATGTTATCTTGGATTTGAATCTGCGTACATTACGTCTTAATTTTTTTTTCTTTTTAGTAAATGAATCATTTGGAGTCCGTCGATTTTTTTAAAGAAAAACTGGAATCGACCATTACACTTGAAGAAATCTACGAGATACAAAATTTGTGGTACAAGACACCATTTTCTGAAAAACGAATGTATCAATTCAAATTTTTTAAATTTTTATTTCATTGTCATTTTTTTAGTAAACTCATGACATTTGCCTATTTTTTACGATACATTGACTTACATTTTCATCATTTGTTTCAGAAACTTTTTCATCGTTGTGACATACTTTTGTTTTTGGAAAAAACAATGAAAATTTTTGAAAGGAAAATGAGGAACCCTATATTTGTCATGAAACAGGGTCAAATGGAAAATATTAAATATGTTCGAAATTTATATCTACATCTCCGGGATAAGAAAAAAGATTTTGATTTTATCCGTTATGTGTCGTTGTTTTATTATCCTACCCCGTTACAACGTATGAATTGTATTGATTTACGTCGTTATATTTATATGTTTTTGACTTAAAAAAATATTTCTTGATAATAAAATGAATCGATTACAAGAACAATTTGAAACATGTGAAACTTTTGAAGAATGTAAAATTCTTTTAACAACCTCTCAACTGGAAGATGATGCTTTTCAGGTATTACGAAATTTTCAATTAGATTCCGTAGTTCGTATACGAATTTTTTTGTCCGTATTTTTAATCCATTTTTTCCCAAGTGAAACATTAGGACACGACACGACAACAACATCTTTGGTAGATTTAGCATCGAAAATTGTCGACTCGACGGATTACTTGGAAAGAAAGAATTTAATTTTGGAATTCACTATTCAGTTTGAAATCTGGAGAAATAAGGATTTGGAACAATTCAAGACGGATCTATTAAATCATTACCATGGACTCACCGTGGAAATGTTAAACGTAGAGGATGAATCTGTAAAACAAAAGTTTCAACAAACAAAATCCATCATTCGAGAATGTGCTAAAAAAATTGGGTTTGAGGATGAACTCACGAATTATATTCCCATTATTTTTGAATCGAACGCATTTCTTCGTCAGAGTCAAAAAGCATTCTATGATGTCTTGCATCAAGATATTGAAAATATTTCTTTTGTTCATTTAAAGGAATCTCTCCTTTTTTTCCGTGATTTTTTTTTAATGTTTCTCAAATCAGATCGAAAAGAAGAGATTTGTTCCTCCTTGGACATTCCGTTCATTGAACAACAGTTTATGAACCAGGTTTATGAAGAGTCCGATTATCGAAAGTTACTTCAGTACATGTTTTTCTTATTGAAGGAAATACAATCCCATGCCCGTGATGCATTCGTTCATGAAAAATTGGAGGAATTACAGAGTTCCCCGATTGATGTTCCAAAAATGATTCTTTCTCTTTATGAAGGGGTAGAATATTTTATAGAGGACATTTTGGAATTTGAAAAAACAATCACGGAAAAAAAATAATATTTGTAATAAATACGACATGACATTGACAAAAAAAAAAGAATTGAAAAAACCCACCAAAGTAAAATCTCTCCCAAAAAAAGAACTTTCCTTATCCAAAGAACAACAAAAGAAACTCGGGGACATCTTTGACAAATTACCCAAATCAAAACAAATGAAAATGTTTCCTGAATTACCACTCAAAATGCAAACCAAAATGTTTCCTACGTTACCTCCTGAAATACAAACCAAACTTCTCCCATCTCTACCAAACCTTGTTCAAACCAAAATGTTTCCTACGTTACCTCCTGAAATACAAACCAAACTTCTCCCATCTCTACCACCCACGATTCTATTTCAGGACCAGATAATCGAGAAATATCCATCATTTATCGACAAGAAACAAGATGATTTACTAGAGAACATTAATCATGTTACCAATACAATAAATGTGTTTTACGGAGCACGGGATTTTGTGATTAAACATAATGATTAAGACTCGAAAAACAATGTCGAATAATTTCATGTCGTCGTTGAAATCGTTCTCTCCAAAATCGATTCTCACACAAAGACTGCAACTCGACGATCTCATCAAAATTATTGTTCCATACTTGTTCTAAAATCACATTAATACAAAGATCCACCAAGGACAATGGAGAATACGTAATCATTTTATTTCTACCTATGGAAATAAAAATTAATATCATCATTACAAATCATCAAAATCGACATTTGGTGGTCTCATTTTCTTTTTTGGTTCTTTGGGGGGTACACGAGTATGATTCATCATATCCATTAGGTTATTTCCTGTTCGTTTCAAAATCATTTTGGAAATGATAAAAATGACAGCATTCAGAATAATTAAACCAACCAATCGAAATTCGACAGGATATTGTTGCCCTTCTGGTACATATGACTTTTGACCAAGTTCAATCAATAATCTCTCATATTGTGACATGTTCAAAATTTGTTGTTGTGTAAAACCGGACATATCAAAACGTAACCACACTCCGAATATAAATTCAAATACCATGAAGCCACCGACGAGAATATTCTTGTAATTTTCAACACTCGAATCCAACGACAAATGTCGTAACTGATTTTCATATGTCTCGTTCATCTTCTTCAACGAAGAGTGAATCGTGAATTCGGGAATGTTTGCGTTTTTATACGATTTCTTTAACAATTCAAATTTAAACAACAGTTCTCGTTTCTGATCCTCTTCATCCTCGTCGTTCATATCTTCCAAATAATCCAAATTCGGCACGGTTCGATTTGGTCGAATCATTCCATCTCTCTCCAATTCGGACAATTTGGGAATGTTTTGGACCATGGGTTGTTCACTTTCCAACATTTCTCGAATTTTTGATTTGGTTTCATTTTTCTCCGATAAATAG
>MDTA01052920.1_pt1 | contig 11350 bp, 14 predicted proteins | sample 811151 | NCBI WGS metagenome assembly MDTA01 (sample SAMN05326648, study PRJNA326480) | marine metagenome | isolation source: seawater | place: Indian Ocean: South | collected 2010 | reverse complement strand
TAACCGGCGTTTCGGCGGCGGTTGAGGAACAAAATACCACAACAACAGAGATCAGCCGCAGTATCGTCGAGGCCTCACAAGGGGCGCGGCAGGTTTCGGAAATCATTCTGAATGTACAAAAAGGCGCCAGTGAAACCGGATCATCTGCGGACGCCGTTTTCGAGGCCTCGACAGAGGTTGCAAAACTATCGGATGGCCTCAAAAGTGCAGTGGATGCGTTTTTACATCAGGTGCGTTCTGACAATTCTGATGGTAATGAACAAAACCAGGATGTCAAAGACGTTGCATAAAGGCGCCCGCTCTGTTGATTGTTATCTCTGTCCTTCTTGGGCTTTGTTTACAACCCTAACGCGCTCGGGCCCGGGGGTGACAGTCACCTAACGTGCGGGGCGCGAAAGGTTTCCGCGTAAGGCATTGAAAATAAACGCAGAATAAGGTTCGTCAGTTCGTTAGTCATTTTACCGGGGGTGGGGGGCTCCCCTCATACGCAGCGCGTGCTTCGTAATAGGAATTATATCCTAAAATCTCCGGTAAGCCAAGCAAAAGAATTAATTTTGGAGCGCGCTTGCAATCATTGGTTTTATCAGAAATGATATTCGCGCTGTTTAGATTTATGAGGAATAGATAAAAGATATTGTGATTTTCAATCAATTAAACGGAGAGGTATAAAATATGCCGGGCTTAGCCAAAGGAAGCTGTCAATGTAAAGCTGTTCAGTATGAGATTTCTGGGCAGTTCGAAAGTTTTTTTCTGTGTCATTGTACACGTTGCCAAAAAGATACGGGCTCTGCCCATGCTGCAAATTTATTCTCTCAAACGGCAACGATAAACTGGGTGTGTGGCCAAGATAAGATTACGACCTATCACTTGCCTGAAACACAGCATCAGAAAAGTTTTTGTAGCCTGTGCGGCGCGGCAGTTCCAACCATGCAAGCAGAGGGGACATTATTGGTTGTGCCTGCGGGAAGTCTTGACAGCCAAGTTCCCATCCGCCCAGATGCCCATATTTTTGTAACGAGCCGGGCAAGCTGGGATCATAATCTTCATGATATACCCGCAATAGACACGCTTCCGGGGTGAGGCTTTTGGCTTATCGAAATGATTGAAAAATACCAGGCACGCCCGAAGTCTTAAATTAAAAATGGACTTATATGTAAAATTAGGCTAATATCTTTCCTGATTTAAAAAAGCAGTGCATTGTATTGGTGTGGTTTTGATGGAATAAATTAAGCCATGCTGCATGGCTTAATATATAATAACGTAAATAAATACAGGGATATTAAAATGACAGATAATAACGATCAGGGGTCCCCGTCCGGCGATGATGGCGGAAAAAGCGGGAAGGAGCCGATTAACTTTCATAGCCACGCCGCAAAACGCAATCGTAATGTGGCAGGGGAACTAAAGGAAGTTATGGGAACCGTGACGTCGTTGACTGATTTATCGGCGCAGGCGGCCGCGGCCTTTCATGTCAAGCACGGCGCAGAAGAAACGCTATTCTGGATATCAACTGAAAGCGAAGAACACCGCAAGCCGCATCTGAATGACATGGTGACCATATACTTTAATGACAATGCGCGCAGTTTGGACGTATTTGGCGAGAAAGCCTGCGGCGTTGTCGAGATGACAAACCAGTCACTCAATTCTGAAGATGCGGTCTTCCAGTGGTTCAGAGACCAGGCCAGAAAAAAGAAGGAAGATGCCGTCGAACTTCATTTGGTGTAGAACCGCGCTTGTACAAAATATCCTCAACTTGTCTCAAGCTGAGTGGATAAGGCACGTAATACATGATAGCAAGATACCAGAAATCACTCAAAATCACGATTTAATCTGAGAAGGCCCCTAGAACTGCGGGGTGGGTGCGGGCATTTCCGCTTCGTGGGCGGGGCCTGATTGTCGCTGCCTGTGAATTTGTTCTTCCTGCCGCGCTAACTCGCCTAGCTTGCGGCCTATCATCAGGGCGCGTTTTTATGTGGCAGGACATAAGCGCTCTTGTTGGCATTGCTCAGACTATCCAAATAATTCTGTTGGTCCGCCCAATCAATTTCCCCATGCGCGCGAATGGTTTCATTCAGGTGATAGAGCAGCGGATCGTTTACAAACATTGTGCCCATTTGTTTGGTCGAGGCGATCTGCGCGTCCGGCGCGATATCCAAAAGCCGCGATACATTGTTAAACCCGCCGCAAGATCCGAGGACCACAAATACGTTATCGCGGGAAAAATAAGGCATTGTATTGTCCAGATTGTAGCTATGTCCACGATGAATCACCGCCTCAATCTCGACATCGTCCATGGTTGCGCCTTTTTTTCCAGCCAGATCATCGATAATTTCATCGGGCGATTGATCCGGATGGTTAACATACAGCTCGATCTTATAAGCCCCCTGAGCCGAAGATATCTTCTTATACGCCCCCTTATCCTCAACGTGGTAATATTCGTTGCCTTGATAATATCGCATCATATGAGCGTAAGAACTATGCCCGTCCGCATCACCCGTGAATACATGTCATTTTTTCTTACTAAAGACGTAACCTCTAAATCACAGTCATCAACACCAGTTCTATGCCTTAAAGCATTATCCTATTGCGCTGCAATCGCCGCAATAAGTGCCTACAGTATGGGCATGCATTACGAAGATGCGGACCCGCTATTTGGCGGTGGGACGAGGGTTGTAGATTACGTACCCAGCGATCAAGATAGGGCGGAGCGCTTCTGGTGGGTATTTTTGATATTGGCACCATCAGCAGTATACGGAATCCATAAGGCAAGAGAGTTTTCTCATTATGATAAAATAATAGAGAGGGCCAAAAAGAAAAAACACTAAAGCACGAGATTTATTTAATGTTCAATTTTGAAACCGCATTAACTATTTTTACTTAGGCTGCGAAATTCCTAGTAAAATTTATAACTGTGGACGGGAAAGGATACTGCACTAATATGCAATAGTTCCTTAGAATGTTTTTTTATTACAATCATAAGTTATTGACCTAAATAGAACAAATGTTCTATTAATGTTCACATCGAAGGTATTTTAAAGATTGGATTTTAAAAAGATGTCACAGCCGAAAATTAATAAAAGCATGGTTTTTAAACGGTGCTATATGCCCGAAGGTTTCAACGGGTCACTCGAAGAGATTGTTACTACCATCAAAGAAAAACTTCCGAATCACGCAGATCGTGTATTTAGGCCAGAGTTATTCAAATCCTATCTTATTGGTAACATAACTCCAAAAGAGAACGCCGATAAAGGTGTTTTCGTATCAGTGCTATGTCAAGATAAAGGAGCTACTGGTTTAATAAACTTTGAAAAATCTCAAGAAAGTGCTGAGGTTGAGGAGCATGAGGCCCCGGAAAATCGCGCGTGGCTGGATAATCAAATTCTGCTTTATATCGTGGATAATCATCTGGTTTGTTGCAATCTAGGTCCTAGAGATAGTTTTGTCGGAAATATGCTTAAAGACATCGCAAAAGTAGCAGATGCGGTAAATGATGATTTTAATTTTACAATTGCCGATGTTCCAAATAAACCTGAACTTGAAAAAGTTAATAACATTGGCGTTAAAGAAATTGATTTATCTTTAACAAGTTATTTATCAACGTTTGATAATTTTAGAAACACCTCCATATCCAGTGAAATCATGCCGGTACTTGAGAGAGTTTTTGGCGAACCTGATGAGGTATCAGGTTTAAAGAAAAGGGCTTCCGCTAAAGGACGGCTTTTATTAACACGGGGCGGACGTTTCAAAAAAGAAGAAATTCCAAAAGACGACTGGCTGACGGACATTGGTTCAACCGTAATTGAGCAAGACCTGGATGAATATAAAATTAAGCTAGAAGATGGAACAACAATCTCTTCTTCAAATTTTAAAGTTATGAAATCAGCGAGGCTAACACGACATGGAAATACCTTCTCTGTTGATGACGCAAAGTTACAGACAGCCGCCTTTTTTGAAGAACTGAAATCAAATGGTAGTTTAGACTGGTAAAAATGAAAATATCATGGACTAAAATTGCTTGGTTTATAATTAGCGTGTTCATATCAGGCTTCGCAGCCTATTATGCTTATTATAATCCTATGAAATTTGTTCCATTCACTGATTTACTAGCAACGATAATTTCCATTTTAATTGGGATATCGCTCGCTATATCTGCAATTTTATCCACCAGACCTAAATTATCAAACCAATACTATGAAGATGACACTGAAAAAAAACGACTGGAAAATCTGATTAAAGAAGACGACCTTAAACTACAAGATGGACAATTTTTGCTGTTTTGGTTTTACTACATCTCACTTTTACTAGCTGTAGTTTTGAAGTTTCTAGGCATTGAATGGACTGACGCGGATAAATTAGAAATTGATGCCAATATTATCCTTAAATCTACTTCTGCTTTGTTTGTATTTATAGCCAGCTTGTCTCTCCTTTGGTCAGCTACACTCCCTTCTTTGCTTAAAAAAATCAATTCACAACGCGCCCGGATAAGTTAGTATTCCAGTGTATTCTAAAGTGTTATTGTGTGCACTAAACTTGCAAACACACGGCAGACACAAGCCATGTTAGTAGATTATAATATTCGGGAAAGCGCGGCGTTCCGCGGTTTAATGGCAGGGGCAGCAGGACTTGAACCCGCGACCTACGGTTTTGGAGACCGTCGCTCTACCAACTGAGCTATACCCCTTTATTCTTTATAATCAATGGGTTAAATTTTTTAAATTTTACAATTATTTTATAAAGGCGACGCATAGGCGACAAAAATAAAAATATAATCTAAAAAACTATCCGACTATATGGAGGTTTTAAACAATTCTAATTTGTTTGTAAACTCATTTTACTACATAGGGGGGAGAGAAATGGGGGGCTATGATTAATTTGAATAAGGGAACTGGTAAATTTTTAATGTATTTCATTGCCGTGTTTTGAGGCTTATGAGGGCATAACTCATTCTTGCAAATTGGTATTACATAAAAATACATCTGAAATACATGTGAGATGTATTAGTGTTAAAAATAATAAAGGGGTTAAGCGTAGGTTATCTGTAAATTAAGCCTGTAAAATGCCCCTGCCTTGTAGGAAATTAATGTATTTTCAATATGTTACAATAAGTTTTCTTTGTTCTATTTATTATCGGTAATTGACTCTTGGTTGTGTTTGTCGTTTATTTCTATATTTAGGGGATAAATGATGCCTGATATAAATTTAAGCCATTCATTAACATATAATATACAAGGGAATGCCAGCATATCAGATGTGGCCAGTTCATTATTGGCAAATGAGCAGATGATAAAATATGCGTTTGATATCCTTGAAGAGTGTATTGATGGATTCTGTGTTACAGATATTAATATTAAGCTCAAAAAGGTTACTCACGAGTCTCCGTTAAGGGAAATTTTGGCTTACTCTCTTGTGGTCGCTTTTCAAAAGGACTTAGAGGAAGAGGTTCCTCCAATTATAGAGGGGCTCTTAAATATCGAGATAACAGATGATTATAATAGCCTTGTGACTGTCATTACCATGTTAGTGGCAATTTATGGTGTAAGCACTGTTTGCAAAAAGATTTTCCCAGATAAGAAGCAGGTAAATTTAGACGACGACTATGAGAGGCTTGTATACATTGCAGGCGATCAAATAAATATATCACCTGATAAAATTGAAAAGGCTATAGAGAAGAAGTTTTCTGCTGGGCATCTTAGGCCATTGCAAAAGGCATCCTTAGATTTTTTTAAACCTTCAAAACGTGAGGGTGCTCGTATTGTTGGAGCGGATGGCAACTATATTTCTGAAGGTGCGGTAATGGAGTGTCCAAGTGAAGTTGATTTGAGTGGTGAGGACGATTTGGATATGTATCCATTGCAGAATGTTGAAATTGAAATAAGGGCAACTGATAAGGATAGTAAGAAGCAGGGGTGGGCAGCAATCGTAAATGATGTCACAAAAAAACGATTAAAAATGCATATTTATCCCACGATTAGTGTTGGAGAGATAATAGGCGAGGATCGTATTCGGGGGAATATAATTGTTGTAAATAAGAAAGATGCAAATGGAGATTATTTGCCCAAAATGTATCATCTGGTAGAGTTGCTTAATGAGATCTGAGGTGGGGTAGTAGGTGAGTGTTTTATGTCGTTATAAGAAGTCAGGCTTCGCCCAAGAGGTTTTTAAGAATTCCTATTTGGAAGTTCTATAATAAGAAGAAGTAGGTAGTAGAATTATTGTTTCTGAGAATGATAGTTCATCCAAGGAAGACATAGATTTATCCCCCCCCCTGATTAAATACTAATTAAAATAATTAATCATGGGAGAGATTATGATTTGTCTATTTCACCCGAAGGTTAGACACGTCATCATGTAATTGAACTCAAGCGGCATAGGGCGGCAATCATTGTTCCCTTTCCATCGTTCAGTATCCACTATTGCGGTTATGGTATTTAATACCAAGCAGGCTTACTGGCTATTACAAGCAACCAAGTAAACCTCCAAAGTTGTTATATGAAACATAGCTTTGGTCTTTTCTTCCTGTGGTCTTGTTTGTTCTTAGAGGGGAGGCGGTCTATGGCTTTTGCTCTTTACCCACCGTTTATATTTATACAGGCACTAGCCCTCTGTATTAGGAACATATATTTAGGAATTATATCATATTTTATTTAAAAAGTCAAACCACTATGAAAATAGACATGTCTGTTTAGATGCTCTGGTTCAGAAGGTGTCTTTAGAGAGATCAACAGTTTCATCGGCCTTATCTCGATCAATGGACAGCATAAAGTCTGTGATGGGGTCTACAGGGTGTGTTTTACGTATTCTTGTCTCTTTGGGGGCTTTGATTTCATTGCATTTGGAATTGCCCAAGATAACTTGAGCGGCAACATTATTCTTTGCCTTAAACAATTCGTCTAGCCTTAAGATGCATTTTGCTCTTTTTACTTTGTGCTCTTCTTCTGAAAATAAATCGTAACAAGCGCCATTTACAAAGCGAGCTGCTGCATCGGAGTGAGTTTTGGGCATATATTTTAAAGCACATTCCTTTTGATTAGATGGCCAAAACCATCCAGCATATGCTTTCGATGAGATTGGGAGCAAAACAAGTAATATTAGTAAAAATCTAATCATGTCTCGTCACTCTACCAATTCAAATTCTCTGGATCATAAATATCTCTGGCATAGTGAAAGCCACCATTTCCACATACATTATATGCTATCAGTAAAGGCTTGCCCTTATTGAAGAAGGTGGGTAGCCAGCCGGATGCGGCATTGGATAAATCGCTGGTATCAAGTCTAATGAGTTTAACCTGCTTATCTACACTCATATCCTTATTTATTTGCTTCACACGGATACCACCGATCATTTCGCTTACACCTTCATAGGCAATATCATCAACCATGAACTTGCCAAAATGTGTTGAACACATATCACCGTCTTCAGGAGCCTTATCAAGCCCAATTAATGCTATGGGGTAATTACTATCATTGTATACAACTGATGCCTCTGCAAAGGCCTGAGAAGCTGGAATAAGAAGAAGTAGACCGAGGGTGTATTTTAGTATTGCTTTCATTTTATGTGCTTGTATCCCCTAACGCCTCTTTGACTAATTTTTCGCTAATGTACATAGAATAAATCTTTGATTTATCGTCTGTATTATCCCATTCTTTGCCGAATAAGTTTCTATGCAAATTCTGGTTGTTGGCTATATAATTTTTGATATCTACAAAATCTTCATCGTTATCGAAGGTCTTTCTTCCAACATACAATTGTAACAGTTTTGCAGCCCTTTTGTGGCCTAAAAGAAATCTGTCGGAGGGGGATCGAAACTGCTCTATAATTTCAAAGGCAATTTCTTGCGACTGGCTGGTGTTATTTGTTACCAAATTACTGTTTTCCAGATTGCGAACGGTATTATAAATGCCAAGGCACAGAGCCTCCCCTTCTGCGCGTATACCTGATTCATGTATAGCAATCTCCGTAAATCCCGCCAGTATTCCCATAGTGAAATGATTATGCCAGAAAGACTCTTTATTCTCTAAAAGGCCTGCACTTGCTTGATAGGCGTTAGCATAAACTAAAAAATGAGAAGAGGCATCAACTGCTGCAGAGTTAAGAACATCCATTGTCTTTTGTTCTTTGCTTTTAAAAAATCCAAGCATAAATGTTCCTATTTTTGAGGTTTAACCTTCTTAATTAGGGTGTACATACACCGCCATAATGAGCACATTGCCCGCCTGCTGTAATATGAAAGCAGGTTTGGTATGCATTTGCTTGAGCGTTGTACATGCAAGGTTGATTGTTGCTGCTTGGTGCGGAATTGTAAGCTGAAGCCCCCAACATTTGCATTCCAAATTGTCTATATGCGGCGGATTCTTGTGGGGTTTGAGCGCACGCGGTTAGACCTATAAAAGAAACTAAAAGTAATTTTTTCATGAAATTCTCTAAACGTTAATTTTGTTCACGATCGTGTACGGCAATTCTGTATACTATAATGAACAATAGCCCTATGGCAAGTATGGAATCCATAGGGAGAAAAATTGCGAAAATTAGAGCCTCAAAGGGGGTTTCGCAAGAGGACTTGGCTGGTTTGGCTGAGGTTAATCGAGGCTATATATCGAGAATTGAGAATGGTCATGTTGCTTTTTCTGTTCCCGTATTATTAAAGATTGCTGCTGCTTTGAAGGTTAAGCCAGAAGAGCTTTTCAAATAAACTAATTCTCCCAAAAATCATGGTCTGCGTATGCCTGATATTCGGCGTCTTCTTCCAATGGATTATCTAAAAGTTCTGGTGTTAGATCGCCTACATTGTAAAGGCAGAATCTTAGCGTGCCGCTAGTGAATTTTGATACGCCTTGCCCTTGAGTGAAGTGGGGTATTTTGCGGTCATAAAAATCAACCACCTTAAATAAATGCCCTCTGAGCACTTCAATGTTGGGCTGGATGTAGTGACTTAGAGTGACATCCTTTTCTTTGTGGTTCATGAGGTGTTTTTGATCGGCAAAACCTACTCCAAGGCTGTTTAAAGTTGTAGAGAAAGTCCTTCGCATATCATGAGGTGTTACGGTCTTGATCTCGGCTTTAACACAAATGTTTTTTATTGTTTTTCGAATGTCGGTAACGTGTGGTGACTTTGTGTTTCCTTTAATTCTAAAAACGTAATCGGTTTTGTCTGGCAACTGTTCTCGCATACGGAACATTGTGTAGGTAAGTGGGGTCATTGGCACTACATGAGGTCGTCTATTCTTGGGGTCGGGGATGGTGAAGCGTTTTCTTGCAAAGTCGATATTTCCCCACTTTAAAGATCGGGCTTCTTGTGATCTAAGGCCAGTAGTAAGAATAAGAACTATCACGTCTCTGGCTGTTTTCTCACTGTCTTTGACAAAGTTGTATTGGCTAAGCGCGATTAAAAATGGTTCGAGGTCGCTATTGATCTCCAGATGCTCGGTGCGTTTCCTTATAGGTCTTCTAATCTTTGTATCCGTGACCATTTGACATGGGCTTTCCTTGATTATCTGAAGTCCTCTTGCGTATACCATGAGAGCATTTAAAAGTCTGAAAGCATGTTCCGTATTTACTGGTCTACTTCTTCCCTTAACATACCAGTCTGTTACCTCGTGGTTCGTGATATCAATAACGCGATGGTTAAGCCATTGGGTAAGCCTTGTGTTTGCAAGTTTAATGTAGTCATTCTTTGTGCGCTCTTTTAGAGTTTTCGCATCCAAGTACTTCTGTAAAAGGTCTTTGAGCAATATCCCCTCATGCAATTTTCTTCTTTTTTCAATGAGAGGGTCGATACCGCTACGAATATTTTGTAGTGCAATAGAGGCATTTTTACGTGCAGTATCCAATGGCAATGACTTGACGTTACCAATCTTAAATTTCTTAACTGCACCTTTGCCCCCTAATCGGGCTTCAACCTGATAAACTAGTTCGCCTTTTGGTGGTACTTTGATTTGAAATCCCCGCAATGTGGTGTCACGAACAACATAGTCTTTTTCACCAGCTTTGAGTTTACTAATTGCCGTTGGTGTTATACTTATTTTTCTGCTTTTTTTTGCTGTCATTTTGGCCCCATTCTAAGGTGACACATAGGCGACAAAAATCGTCTAGGCGACATGTTTGTGACAGATAATATATCATGAAGTGATTGATTTACAAAGAAAAAATAGATAGATCAAAGATTTTGGAGACCGTCGCTCTACCAACTGAGCTATACCCCTATCGCAATGAATAGTCTTTCTTACACAATTATTTCGTGTTTGACCATAGAAATCTTGACGTCATATAATTTTTGTCAAGGGTATGACTATTTATTCAAAATTATCGGGCAGGCCGAGCGGATAGGTATAATTGGGGTTTTTTTCTTTCTTTAAATCGAAAATGCGTTGCATGACTTCGCTCAGGCGGGTGTAGATCTTGAATGGCTTGCCTGTTTCCCGGTCTTCAACAAGGTGAATGTGATAATATTCGCGTCCGTTATTAATTACCTCGGTATTAATCACTTTCACATTGTGATGCGAAAGGATCAGGTTTTCCTCTTCCAGGCTGAATATCTGATAGGCGGTATTTAAAACTTGCCCGTTGCCCGATTTCAGAAGCCTTTGCACCAAAAGATTTTGCATCCATTGTAAGAGTTTGGCATCGCCGAGGGCGGCATTTTCCCGCACAAGCGGTATAGCTTTGCGCAGTATTGTGTAATTCGGGTAGTGCCATTTTAGCACGGTTTTAAAATCTTCGGCGGCCCGAGCCGATGTGTCCGGGTCATCCGCACTGTCGGCGATATAGGCAAGTTCATAAAGTTCATCGATGGTTTTTTCGCCGAATGGGTCGTAAAATTCCCCTCGAATGTAGGGTTCAATTAATTTGTAGATGGGGTAAGTCCCCGGGCGTCCATTATAATATTCCAAAACCTCAATCAGACGTTTTTGATATAAGTATTTATTTTGAATATAACGCTTAAGAATAAGATGTTCCTGAACGCGTTCGTTCTTGAGATCGTATTGCGCAAAGGCAGATGGCGGAGCCAGCACGGCGCACAAAAAAAACATAACGGTAAAAATTATGGGGCGCATGGACATGGTTTTAGTCTAGCATGGGCCCGTTATAAGAATAAAGCACAGAAAGCACAGAAGGAGAGTGCCGCCATAAAAAAAGCCCGCATGATATGCAGGCTTTTCTTGTATTTGATATTGTGTAATTGAGCTTAAACTTACTTACTCAATAATTTTTGACACAACGCCGGCGCCGACTGTGCGTCCACCTTCGCGGATCGCGAAACGCAGACCTTCGTTCATCGCAATCGGAGCAATCAATTTTACTTCCAGATTGTTGATGTTATCGCCAGGCATCACCATCTCTGTACCTGATGGC
>MDTA01029077.1_pt1 | contig 11350 bp, 21 predicted proteins | sample 811151 | NCBI WGS metagenome assembly MDTA01 (sample SAMN05326648, study PRJNA326480) | marine metagenome | isolation source: seawater | place: Indian Ocean: South | collected 2010 | reverse complement strand
GTGCCCCTCCGGATCGATGACCTCGATCACCTTCTGCTTGGGCAGCACAGCATTGACCACACCGCGCAGGTGCGTGACTTCAAAACCAGCCAGCTGCTCTGGGCTGAATCCAGCCCTGGAGGGCATGTCGACCGCCAGGGCCGATACAACGGCCGCAGCACCAGCGGCCAAGACACGGCTGATTCCAGAGCAGCGGGTCATGGTTCAGGCATGAGCAAAGCGACAGGGTGACGCTAGCCCCTTTCGAATAGGTCAAAATGCCTGTGATCGCCTGTTGCGCAAGCCGATGCAGCTTCGTTCAATTCTCTTGACTGCGGCGTTGGGCCTGGGAGCCATGGCCGTTGTTCCAGCGCAAGCAGAAACCTCGATCAAGATCAGTCTGAAAGACCGATACCTCACCCTGTTGGACGACGGGAAGGTGATTGGCAAGTATCCCGTTGCCATCGGTGCACCGGAGTCACCAACGCCACCTGGCAGCTACGCCGTGACGAAAATGGATCCCCAGCCCGTTTATCACAAAAAAGGCAAGGTGATTGCTCCCGGCCCGAAGAACCCCGTCGGGGTGCGCTACGTGGCTTACGTGCAGATCGGAACAGGCGAGTACGCCATCCATGGAACGGCCTGGCCCAACTGGGTGAAGATGCGGGCCGCAGTGAGCCTGGGCTGCATCCGCATGCTCAACACCGACGTGATTCAGGTGTACAACCGCATCAAGGTCGGTACACCCGTCGTCGTCACCAGCAACTGACCCCCATCACCTCCCTCTCAAGTCCCATGCTGCGCTTCCTACTGATCGCTTGGGTGGTTGCTGTTGCACCCCTCCATGTGCAGGCCAACCCAACAGCGGAGATGCAGGAAAATGACTTTCTTGATCTCGTTGACGGTGACGGAAACGTGTTGGTTCAAGGCCGCGGTGTTGATGCTGTCAACGCAGAAGCCCGTGCCCAGGGCCTGGCATTCCCTGCACTTGGGTATTGGTCTCCTGAAGGCCACTGCTTTGTGAAGCCTGCTCCAGGAGACTGCAACGGCGTGTTCAAGCGCTGATCGCCACGACCAAAACTGAACAAGCAGCAGGCAATCTGAGTCCCTGCAGTGCATGTTTGGCAACCGGTAGCCGCAAAAATGGCTTCAGGCATCTGAACAACAAGGTCGTATGGAGATGCATAAGTCCTGTCAATTCACCAGTAAAAAATTCAGCCATTCGATGACGGCAACGACATCGCAATAGACCTCAAAAGATTGGGCAATGAGATCACAGCCATCAACGGTTGTGCCCGAGGTCAGCATCAGACCCCCCCCCGTTGGACGATGCGACCTGTGCTGTTGTCGTCGCTGATGGTGGTATCTGCCGAATTACTGCTTCCCTAGCGGTTGGCCAGTGCGTTCAATCACTCTTTGCTGAGCACGCTCAGATCGGACACTTGAACACCTTGAGCCGGCGCCCCTCATGAGTTTGAACGTCACCTGAATGGAAGCAACCCAACTCTGCTGGGGGAATCCGCAAACCGATATGGGTCGTGAAACGCTCAGAACCCTTGCCCCCAGTCGCGAACACGAGCGAAAAAGCAGCGAGTGAGAGGAGAGCAGTGAGAAGCACTCGCATCCGCCTGTCAGACCAAGGGATTCAAGTCTGGTCGGGAGATCCCGTCGATGGCGGACCTCGGAGAAGAAACTCCTTCTTAGGCTTGTCCAGCGAGACCAAGCCAATGGACACAACCAGAGAGCCTGTTGGTCATCTCAGCTGGATCGTCGGGATCGGTCTCTTGCTTATGGGCCTCATTGTCTTTGGACTCGTCGAACAGAAGGCCTGGAGCCATCAAGCGGAACTCACCAGAAGCTTTGAAGCATGCATGGAGAGCGCTCCATTCAAAAGGTCTCTACGTGTTCCCAGACCAGAGGCTGTGCTGACAGACGAGCAACTGCAAAATCACTTTGACGATTTTGCTCAGATGCTCAAAGAAACCGGTTTACCTCCAATTTGGAATGGCCAAACCTTGGTTCCTTGGAAGGAATATCACAAAAACTCCATTGAATTTGCAAGACAATGCCATGTTCAGCTGGGCATCGATCAGCCTCAAAAACAACTGAAGGGGACCTACTCCAAATCCGTATGGGATCCAAAGTCGCAAATCTGGAAGCAGACTGATTGATGAGCAATCCACGATTCAAAGGCCTCTACCTTCAAGCCACCGGTGACCCATGCTCCTTTTCGTTTGTGACTTACACACCACAAACCAGAGACCAAATGCTGGCTTGCGGAGATCTGGACGCGAGTGAGGAATATTTGAATCCAGTAATTTTTGACTTTCTCTTGTTCGCATCAGAAGCTGCACTTGAAGTACCAGCTGGCGACAATTTCCCCATCGCATACGATGATGTCTCAATTATCACGTCTCGAAAAAGAGGCTCCGGGATTCAGCACGAATATCTGATCAGACTCTCACGCCACGACTGGAATGACGCAAAGCAGACTGCCATCGATAAGCTCCAAGGCGTGTTAACAAGCAAGCGATGGAATGGTGCTCGGCTCACGGATTCGTGCGAGTAATCAATTAATAATGGCGTCCCCTTTTAACTGGGCTGAACAGCGTCGAGCCCCACCGGGCAGCTGAGTCCTTTAGCTTGCCGGCTTGCAATGTCGTTCCAATGATTCCAGAGCCCCACGAGCCCTTTGATTCCAACAGAAGGGAAGACACGATCTTCCTCCTAGGATCAACGTTCATTGTGATCTTCCTCTTCCTTCTTTAAAAAGGGAAGCACTGGTCCCGAGCAGCAAAGGAAAAGCACCTGGACAACCCAACAGGGTCTTACATATTTTTCTTGATACCACTGATCAGCTGCCACGCGGTCAAATTTCAGCGGCGCGGCAGGCTGACCTGATACATCGTGTCTTCGGCGGGTTTCCATTGCACAAGATGAAGCCGATCGATTTGATTGTTGTCCAAGCAATCCCAGATTGTGGCTCCCGAAAGTGTTGCCATCGACCACACATCTCCCTGGCTCTTCATCTGCTTGCGGTTGCGATCTTTCCATTCAGACCAACTAATTGTTGGATATGAGCCAACCTGCTCACTCAGAATCACCACCGTGAATTCCACCGAACCCGAACCAAAACCGCTCAGGACTATAAGTTGTTGAATCGCAATTCTCGGCTCAGGAAGCTGGTTTGCGCCAGATCCGCCAGATGAGCCAGCCCGTCACCCCGAGCCAGAGGAACGCCACGGCCGAAAGGATCGGCACGATGATTAGATAGCTCCAGACTCCCAGGGCCACCCAAGCGAGAAGGGACGTGATCAACGCCTTCTGAAAGTTGTTGGCCTCGGCGAGACGTTGCTGGAGAAGAGATCTCACGTTGCTCATCGATGCTCCACCTCTTCCATAGCCATAGCAAGAACAACCACCACCACGGTTGGTCGCCCCTTCAGGCACGCCTGGAGCTGACGCCATCAGCCACCGCAACGCTGAAACCCTCCTGCACCCAAAGGCTGAGCCCATAGCTGGAGCCATGCAGCCATGCCGTGGTCAGACCCGGCGCAATCATGACGTTGGCGAGACCACCTGAAAGCCCCATCCCACCTGCCTTCAGCACAGCTTCCTTTGCTGTCCAGGCCTGAATCAGGGTCCAGTGCTGCAAACAAGCCAATGCTTCGTCGGCCGTCGCAAACAGACGTTGTCTCAACAGTTCGGGAGCCACGCGAATCGTTCGGTCCAGTGCTTCCACATCAATGCCAATGGGACCCGGTGCCAACACCCCGATGGTGAGTGACCCCGTATTTGCAACGCTGTGGTGCAGCGCGTGATGACGTAACTGCGGCTTGCCATAGATCGTGCGGCCAAAATCATCCACCGCAACATCGATTCCCGCATCGGCGAACAGCCTGCAGGTGAGGCTGTCGCTCAACGCCCTTTGCTGGGCCCGCGTCGGGGGCTTGGGCAGACGTGCCACCAGGGCCCGGCGCTCCAAGCCAGGGATCTGCCACCAGGACCAAGCGACGTCCAAGAATCAATCCGTCACAACAGGGAGAGGGACCGGGGGTAGAGGGGGCAGATCCGGCGGCGGAGGCGCATCCTGGAGGGGATCAGGAGTCGCTGAATTGGCCGGCTCAGCCAAAAGAACCTCAGCGGGATTGACCTCTGGCTCATTCAGGAAAGTGGGCGGTGGCAGATCGGGGGGCAACGGCGCGAAAGGCTTTGGCTCGAAAGGCTGTGGCTCGGTCCAGCTGTCATCCGGATCGGGCTCAGCCGGTTCCAGCTCCCTGATCAGCGCCGGCTGCTCCCGCAAGACCAACGGGTCAGCGGTGATGGGCGGTTCCCGCAAAGGCGAACGATCCACATCAACACCCCCATCCCCTGCGTCTTTGGAACCCCCAGGCTTCGTTGGCGTTGATGGACCCCAGATCATCCGGGCCAGTGGTTCGACGCCCTGTTCCATCACCCTGTTCAAACCAGCAAGTGCTCGATCAGCGAGATGGTTGCCGAAGGACGACACACAGGCGACGGGGCCATCGCAAGCCTCATCCATCGCCAGTTTTGGGGTGAGACCGGCGATCAGATTGCCCTGCAGAGGGATCTGACGGGGACTCAACCGAAGCATGTAGGGAACATGCACAAAGCTGGTCGCCCCGCCACTGATCCAGTTGGCGTCCTCTTCCGTGAATCCCTTGACCCCAGGAATGATGAACCGACTCTTGGAGGCATGGTCCGGCATGTAGGCCGCTAGGTACCCCCTGCGACGGGCCAGCTCCTTGCTCTGCTCCAGGGTCAGGCCATCACGGCTCATCAGCACTTCCATGTAACCGTCCTGACGCAGCCCCATCACCATGCGGATCCTCGGCAGGTAATAGCGGATGCGCTGGCCCATGCTGATGCTGTAGGCCCCCTTGTAGCTCTCGGGCGGGGCCTCGATGTCGTTGTAGAGACTGTGGAGGCCACCGATGAAGGTGTCGTAGGTCCGGCTGCGGGCATCGGTCAGCTCCCCATAGCCGAAATCAATGCTGCCGTCATGGCGGATGCCGACATAGGCACGTTGCCTTGAGGCCGTGCGGTTACGCCCACGCCAGACCTTGTTGCCGAATTTGAGATCGCCCAGAGGAACGGTGATCTCGCGGCCGGCGTTGTCGACATGGCGCTCATACATCGGGCCCGACACATAGGCCAGAGCAGCGCTGTCTTCGTAGGCGTCCTGTTCACGATCCCAGCCTTCAAGCAGCCCGAACCGCACCCGCCTTGGATCGAGATCCAGGGCGTAGACCTCGTCGTCTGGGATGTAGCGGAAAGGATCAGCATCCAGCCCTCTCTGCTGGGCCGGGCTGACATCCAGGGCATCGAGGTCGGAACGCTCAGGAGCGACAGGTGCCAGAGCGATCAATCCGCCGAACACAACGAAGGGCATCGCCAGCAACAGCCACCGCTTGCGGAGCCGCCTGCTCCGCTGGGGTCGAGTCCGCAGCTCAGCAGGCTGAGTCACGCGAACCTTCGCTCTCGGTTTTGGGGGAGTGGATCGAACCAAGGAACGATGGAGCCGTCAGCAACCAGCCATTGCCGGTAACGCTCGCCGCAGTCATGGCCTCCCGTCAACTGCCCGAATGCAGGGATCACCAGACGCGGACCTTTCGGATCGAAGGCGAAACAGGGCAAACGCAGCTGATCCGCACGACTACGAAGCCGGGTCATGGGATGCAGATGTCCACAGACGTTCAACAAACCAGGCTCGGGAACCGGTTCTGGACCATGGCTCAACCAGAGATCGCCAAGACGCTGTGAGGGCTGCTGGGGCAACCCTTCAATCCAGCTGCCGCGGTCATGGTTCCCACCGATCAGCTCCACCGGGCAACCACAGAGCTCAGGCAAGGCGAGCAGCGTTTCGCGCAGAGGAGCTGTGATTCCACTCCGAGCATGAACGAGATCACCCAAAACAAACAATCGTTCAGGTGACAGGTCATGGCAGAGGTCGAGCAGGGGATTCAGGGTTCCTTGATCACCGTCACTCGGTAGTGGCACGCCATGGGCCTGAAACACCTCGGCCTTGCCAAGGTGCAGGTCAGCCACGAACAGTTCACGCCCCGCAGATCGCCACAACGCCCTTTGCGGGAGGAAGGTCAATGGGCTCTTCCCCCAGACCCAGTCCATGGTCGTCATGGACAGAAGACATCACTGATCTGTAGCGCACGCTGCATCTGACTCCCCACGTCGTGCCTCAAGCTGCCAAGGCTTTTCAGAGGTGCATTGTGACGCGATCGGAGCGTCCAAACCAGGTAGCAACCGCCACCTTGCAAACACTCGAACAACGGTTGACGGTTCTGGAAGAGGCCGGTCGCTATGAATGCGCGTATGCCCTGAGGATGGAAATCGCCGATTGGTTGCTCGGTTCCAAGGATGCCAATCTGGCGGCACCAACCCTGTCCTGACCTTTCCATGACCATTGCCCTGCTGATCGCGCTGGCGGGTTCCCTGGCAGCAATGGCCGTCATTGTGCGTCGCATGGAACAGCGCTGATGCCAACAGCGCTGATGCCAACCCTTCGACGCTGGTCCGTCGTGCTAGCGCTCGCCTGCGTGAGCAGTGGGGTGTCCGTACATGCCGGCCAAATGAGGGTGGGGATCAGTGGCTCACCTCCCTTCGTCATCAAGGACGGAAGCCACTACAGCGGCATCAGCGTTGACATCTGGGATCGCGTCGCCGAAGACAACGACATCAGCTACAAGCTGATCGAGCAGCCGACGCCCAAAGCCGGCATTGAAGCCGTAGACGACGGCAGCATCGATCTGCTCGTCGGCCCGATCAGCATCACCTCCCGCCGCCTTGCCATCCCAGGGATTGACTTCACCCAGCCCTACTTCCTGAGTAAGGAGGGCATTGTCCTTCCCCTCAAGACGCCATCCATCTTCAGCCGTCTGCAGGTGTTCTTCGGTTGGGCCGTGATCTCCTCGGTCTTGGTGTTGATCGCCGTGCTGCTCGCGGTCGGCAGCCTGATCTGGATAGCCGAGCGGGAGAAGAACAGCGCCCAGTTTCCCCGTGACTGGCTGCCCGGTATCAGCAGCGGCATGTGGTTTGCCCTGGTGACCTTGACGACGGTGGGCTACGGCGACAAGGCACCCATCACGCGAACCGGCCGAAGCATCACTGGAGCCTGGATGGTGATCTCGCTGATCGCGGTGTCCTCCCTGACCGCCAGCCTTGCGTCAGCGTTCACCCTGTTTCTCTCGGGAGCCACCGAAACGGCCATCAACACACCTCAACAGCTCAGCGGACGACGGGTCGCCGTCGTGGAAGGCACGGATGGCATGGAGCTGGCCGAGAACCGCGATATGCGCGTCGTACCAGCTCCCAGCCTCGACAGTGCCATTGAGTTGGTGCTGTCGCAAAAGGCCGATGCCTTGATCTTCGACCGACACTCCATTCGCTACCACCTCAAACAAAACCCCGACCTTGCAGTACGGCTGGCCCCGTTCACCTTGTCGGACGAGACCTACGGCTTCGTGCTCAAGCCGACGAGCCCGCTGCGTACGCCCATGGGTGTGTCGATCCTGAAGCTTCAACAGAGTGGAGAAGCAGAGGCCATCGCCAACAAGTTTCTGGATTGAATCCAGTCATTAGCCCAACGATCGATGACGACGCAGGGCGTCTTCCAGCAGATAGGCGGCCAAATTTCCACAACTGCGCCCCTCGGCGAGAGCATGCCGCTTGAGGTCATCCATCACCCCCCGGGGGAGGGTGACGTTGATGCGCTCCGAACCGGCCGCATCCGCCACCGCAGCCGTGCTGGGAGCGGAGGCCTGCCCCTCGATCCGCTGCTGCAACTCATGAACCAGATCCTGAAGAAGAGACACGATTTCGTGCAGATATATTCACTAAATATAAACAACATCGTGCAAGACAAGATTGCGTAATCTTGAACACCCTTTTGAGGCCCCATGCAATCACTGCCGCTGAAGCTTGCTCCCGGCAGTGATCTGCGCCTCAGCCTCGAAGAGCTGGCCCGACGGGACGGCATCAGCGGCTTCGTTCTCGGTGTGGTCGGCAACCTCACCAAGGCGTCCTTTCAGTGCCCCGGCCAGGCCGAGCCCACCGTGTTGGAGGGAGACCTTGAAGTCATCACCCTCAATGGAACCTTTTCTCCTGAGGGGGTGCATCTGCACCTGAGCCTGTCGGATGGCGCCTGCCAGGTCTGGGGCGGCCACCTGGAGCCCGGCACCATCGTTCAGAAAGGGGTGGACCTGCTGATTGGTGTCCTGGAGCAAAGCGAAGGCAGCCTCAAGCAGCAGGCCTCGACACCACGGCTGGAGATCGCGGTTCTTCCTGGATGCCCCTGGTGCAGCCGAGCCCTGCGCATCCTGCGGACCCTCGATCTGCCTCACACCGTCACGACGATCAACGATGACGCTGCCTTTCAGGCCGTGCAACAACGCAGTGGGATGACCACCTTCCCGCAGGTGTTCATCGACGGATCAGCGATCGGTGGCTACGACAAACTCGCTGCCATGCAAGCCGCCGGTGAACTCGAAGCCCTCCGCTGAACCATCGGAACAGTCCCCGTCGGAACAGCCCCCGTCGGAACAGCCGCCGTTCTGGTCGCTGAAGCCCTGGTGGTGCCAGCCTTGGTCCATCGTCAGCACGGGGCTGCTGGTGGTGGGAGGGTCCTGGGCACTCCTGCAGCGCCTGTGGATCAGCCTTCCCCTGGCATTCGGCGTGTTGGTCTGGTGGCTCCTGTTTCTGGTGCTCGTCCCCACCGCATACCGCTCCGCTGCAGCGGAGCGTGACTGATGGAGGGATCGAGCTTTAAGCGCATCGACCAGGACCTGTTCGACCGGATTGCTTTGCAAGCCAAAGGCCATCCGCGTTTGCGTGTCAATCACAATTTTCACGACGCGCAGGATCTGGTTCAGCGCTTCCTCAACGTGCTGCAGCCCGGCACCTATGTGCGCCCTCACCGCCACCGGCGCAACGGTTCAGGCACAGGCTTCGAATGCTTCCTGGTGCTTCAGGGATCCATCGGCCTGCTGCTGTTCAACGGACAAGGCGACATCCAAAGGCAACTTCATCTCAGCGCCGCTGGGCCCATCCGTGGCATCGAGGTTGAACAAGATCAATTCCACACCCTGGTGGCCCTGGAGGCCGACAGCGTGATCTTCGAACTGAAACAGGGGCCCTATCAGCCTTCACAGGACAAGGAGTTCCTCAGTGGGTGTCCTGAAGAGGGCACAGCAGAAGCCCAACTTCAGGAGCAGTCCTGGCGTGAGCTGTTCTCAGGATCCCGCGTGGCGTGAGGCTTCTCGGAATCGCTGCTTCTCTTCCAGCAATTCCCCCTCCAGCTGTTCAATCAGTCGACTCACCAGGGCTTGAAATTCCGGCTGGCAGCCACGAAATGCCGCCTTGTGACGGATCGGCTCGTTGCGCATGCGCAGATCCGTCAGCATCAACTGCAGCGAATCAATCCGGGCGTTGGAATCCATGGGCTGCGACCGCTCTCCGAAGGGAGGTTATGACGCAGCTGTTTCAAAGCTCCAGATCACGCAGAAGACGGTTCTGGGTCTCCCGACCGAGGACCGCATGGGCCGCCATGGCACCACTCGCCGCCACAGGAGGGATCCCGATGCCTGGGAAGGTGCTGGCACCACACAACCAGAAATTGGCGAGGGGAGTCGTCACGCCAGGGAAGAGACCTTCAGCCGCTGAAAGCGCAGGGCCATAGCTGCCTTGATGCACGTTGAGAAAATGGCTGTGGGTCAGTGGCGTTCCCTCCATGATCAGCTCACAGCGATCGCGAATATCCGGGATACGTCGTTCAAGCACGCGCCAGAACACAGCGCATCGCTCCTGTTTCAACCGCTGATAGGCCGCACTGTCACGATCCAAGTCAGCCCAAAGCTCCCACGGCTCACTGGCAGGGGTGTAGGCATGCAGCACATGGCGACCGGGTGGCGCCATGGCGGGATCCAACACCGACGGAATCGACAACACCACGGCATTGCGCTCGGCATCGATACCGCGCTCCCAATCGTCGACCCAGACGGTGTGAATCGGCAAATCCTCCAGACCGGTGGCATCAAAGCCCAGATGCAGGTGCAGAAAGCCGTTGCAAGCCGGCGTGGCCTGGCGCTGACGCTGCCAGTTCGGTGCCACGGACGCCGGCAGTAAATCCAGGGTCGACCAGATATCGGCATTGCAAATCACCTGACGCGCGTTGATTGGCGTGCCATCGGTGAGCGTCACACCCACCACGCGATTCCCCTCAACCCGCAACTGTTGGACTTTGGTCCCCGTGCGAAGGGTGCCCCCATGGGCCTTCAAACCCCGCACCAAGGCCTCGACCACAGCTGCACTGCCGCCAACGGGGTAGTCGAGATGGGCCTCAGGTTCGAACCACTCGCCAAACAGGGTGGCCATGGCCGCCGCGTTGGTATCCCCCATTGGCATGCCGCTGATCAGGAAGGACAGAAGATCCACCCAATGGCGCAGGAAGGGATCACGGAGGTGACGATCCACCAAGGGGCCAAAGGAACCGGAGAGATGACGCATCGCCGCTAAGTGCGGCAACAAACGTCCTCCGCGCTTCAGGAGTTGCGCCATACCGTCAACCCCCGGACGCAGGGCCAGCAGAGGCAGCGCATCCGCGGCGGCGGCAATCGGTCGCAGCACCTCAACAAATCGTCGCCATTCCGCTGCGACCTCTGGCCCGCGCAGATTGCCAACCAGGGCCTCGAAGTCGTCGTGACCCACGGCGACGCGCAGATCCCCTTCCGGCAACAGCACATCCCAACTTCGGTAGGGGATCACCTCCACCGTCTGCCCCAACGCCCGCAACACCTGGGCCAATGGATTGCTGCTGGGCCAGCGCCCCAGACCGCTCCAGAGGGACGGGCCGGATTCGAAGTGATAACCCTGGCGTTGAAAGCCATGGGCGGCCCCACCGGGTTGGTGATGGGCTTCCAACACCAGCACCTCGCGGCCGGCACGGGCACAGAGGCCAGCGGCACACAGTCCGCCGATGCCGCTGCCGATCACGAGGACGTCGACGTCGCTTCTGATCATCCGCCTGGCATGCGCGTCATCATTGTGGTCAGTGGCGCAAGACGATGCGCGGACGACTGCTGCTTCCCGTGTTGATCCTGGCAGTGGCCTGGGCTCAGGAGCTGATCGACCAGCTGATCTTTGCGGGGCAATGGAACCTGCCGATGGGGCCGGGTCAACCCTGGTGGGGGGTCCTGACCGCCCCGATCAGTCACGCCGGCTTCGGGCACCTGATCTCCAACAGCCTGGCGTTTCTGCCCCTGAGTTGGCTGGTGCTCAGCCGAGGGATGCGCGATTACCTGAGCGTCTGGTTGTCGGTGCTGCTGATCAACATTCCGGT
>MDTA01089460.1_pt1 | contig 11351 bp, 5 predicted proteins | sample 811151 | NCBI WGS metagenome assembly MDTA01 (sample SAMN05326648, study PRJNA326480) | marine metagenome | isolation source: seawater | place: Indian Ocean: South | collected 2010 | reverse complement strand
TGGAGGATTTAGGATATAGCAATACTGTGGTTTTAAGCGGTGGTTTAGAGGCATGGAAGTCTAACAACCTGCCATTAACTACTAAAAGTGATAACAAATATGATTATCCAGATGATGTTTTTGTACACCCTCTTGGGAATCGTGAACTTATGCTTAAATACTTAACATGGGAAAAAGCTTTAGTTCAAGAAAATGAAGATTAATTACGATAGTTCAATTTTGTAAACTGAAAAACCATTTTTATAATAAATTTTCTTAAATCCTTGCTGGATCATCAAATCAAATTTATCTAGACCCTCTTTGGGATAATAAATTTTTTCTAATTCCCCAACATAAATATATTCAATATTATATTTTTCTGCTATATCTTGGGCCAATTTTTTATTTTCTGTTGAAAAGAAAACTTTTACATCTTGGATCCTTGTGTTTATTTCTTCAATAGACTCTCCGGATGTTCTTTGTTGTGTTTGATGCCATCCCCATCCGATGACTGTAGGATTTCCCGTATATATTGATATGCGGTTACCCCACATATATCTATGAGGTTCAGTAGTAGCTTCAGCTATAACAGGTGATCCTGGTATATTATCTCGTATCCACATAATACCTTCTAAATCATGGTTTAAATTTAAACCATCCATTTCAGGATTCCAGAGAGGTGCTTTAGTATCTGTATACGATGCGTATTGCATAAATTCCATACCATTTAAACTTTTGAATTCTGTGGTAAATCGATTATTTACTCTTGAGGTTGTACCAAATATAGCAAATAAAGATGCATTTATAACAAAAAATCCAAGTAAAAATATCCAAAAGAATGTAACAATTCGGTTATTAAATATTAATTTAGAATTTATAGATTCGAGTAATATAGTGAGTAAAAATGCAGAGCCAATAGAAAAGAGAATCCATGCTTGATTGTAGAACTTAAAGACTGTGTTCATTCGATTTATATCATTATCTATAGTAAATATGTCAACAAAAATACAAATACTCAACGAAAGTAATATGAAAAACAGAGGAAATAAATAGTATCGATTTCCTAAGGAATTTATATATAAATCTGGAATCATTAATTTAAGGATTATTATTAAAATGACAATAATACCAACAGTAAAATATCCAAAATATAGTGTGAAAGATAGGATCACCGTAATTGCCGAAATAAGAATAATACTAATTGGGATAATTAGGTTTCTGGGGATAGGTAAAGATGTGTAAAAGCTAAGTGTTTTCAGAAGAAAATATGAAAGAAGTATGAAAAGAAAAAATCCATATATCGATAGAAAATCAGCAATATTTGTTTGTTCATTACTCAGATGGAATCCTGACGTGTAGATTGTATTATCCAAATGATATGGTAGATATAACAGGTATGAAATAGTAATAAGTGACGAAGAAATTAAGATGAGTTTTGTAATTGTTTGTTGAATCGATGATAGTGAAGTAAAAATCCCAATAAATATAAAAAATAAGGATATAACTAAATAGGTTGGATAATCCCAGGTGTTAATCACGGAAAGAGATCCCAATATTAGTGCAAAAGATAAAAAACTCGCGATAAATTTTTTCGAAAAAATTCTCTCCTGTTTTAGTAAGTTAGTACAAAAATTTAAACCTACAAGTATTGTAAGTATGGTAAATGGCAGGGCGATTAAATGAGCATGTAAATCAGCGAATAAAAAGGTCCAAAAAGGGAATTCTGTGATACTAAATTGTGGTTCCATCATTCTGCTTGGTCCCCACCAGTCAAATCGCGTTGGATTCATGAGATAACTTGGATTATCAATAATTTGAAAAAGTATTCCAAAATTACCTGATAATGTTATGAGGAATAGAGACATTAAACCTGCAAATACTGATGATCTGTTGAAATTTGTTTTCTCTCGATACAGCGAATAAATATTATATCCAACTGAGAATGAGAGAACTGCAGTAAAAGCATACAAACTTGGGATAGCAAGATTGTATGCGATTTCTGGAAGAATACCAGAAAGGATAATGTAAACAGCTATAAAGAACTGTCCAAAATAATAATAATTGATATAACCACCGGCAAACCATGGATCATACGGAGGCATGGTTGTTGATTTTATAATTGCATTAAGATAGGCAAAATCCATTGGTTTTTCCCCTCCTAGATATGGATGCCATAAATCGGGATTAAACCATCGAATTAGTACAAATAATGCAAAGGCTGAAAGAAATATCAAATCTTCTAGAACAAATATTTTGATATTATTTTTAGTTGTTGTGATTATATAGTCTTTATTTCTAAAAAATAATCTTATCGAAATAGCACTAAGTATAACTGTGATTAATATGATCGAGAATATTGTAAATGTAAGGATATTTAAATAAACAAATATCCATGTAATATATGCGATTACAAATAGTGAAAGTAATTTGTTGATTCCAAATCCTTTATCTGGTAAACCCCGAAAGATTATTAGGGAAATAGGTAACAAAAGAATTGATAGAATTTCTAATAGGATAAACCATGATAAAATTGGCAATTTTTGAGCTAATATATTTTCAGAGAAAATATTATTCCAAGTTCCACCGTTACTATTTATTATTCTGTCTTCAGTATTAAGCACAGAATTTAATTCGGACGGGTAATTTGTTCGTCCACTATAAATAGTTTGATATATTCTATCTGGTTTATATTTTTGGATATTTTCAAAAACTAATACTACTGGATGATCATAATTTACAATGTCGTTGTCACCATAACCTAGGTTTAAATTAAGTCCAGATTTGTCATCTGTTGGAAAGCCAATAGGTGTAGGTATATCATTGATGGAGAAAGTATCATGTTGAAAATGGATACCTGCAATTTCTGGATATTGAGTAAATGATTTAACGAGTGAATATCCTAATTTTTCATTAAAAAGACTATCGTAATATGAAGCGCTAATTGGATATCGGGATGAATTATTAAATATAGCATTGTATGTTCTATTACTATAAAAGATTAAGTACTCAGAGGATGACAAATCTATCGCTATATTAAATCCTTTATCTTGTGTGTCAGATTCAAATATAGGTATTTGTTTTATTTGATAACCATAAATATCAGGGATGGATTCATCCCAATGATTATCATTAATAATTTTTGTTCCTTTTGGAATATTTTCATTAATCCATTTACTCGCTTGAACAGCTGTATGGTCGTTTGTATAGATATTTGTATATGCTAGACCGTATAAAACTGACGATGTGGTGAGTATTACAATGAGTATCGAAAAAACTGGATGAAAAAGATTCTTTTTTTGACTTAGATAATATTGTACTTTGAATAAATATCCTGAACCTATAATTATCATTATTGGTATAAGAGGATACATATATCGAGAAAATTTAACTTCTACTGTTGCAATAGTTATGAAGTAAGCAAATCCCCAGACTAAAAGAAGAATTTCATTAATTTTGGGATATCTAAAGTTATAAATTATTGCTGATATGAATAATATCCATAGAAAGACACCTGTAAGTAATCCAATGTTCCATTTCGTTGTTTGCAGAAATTCATAAATAAAATTTGGTGTATTTAAATATTGAATAGTATATGGAACTATACCTGCAGTATTTACAATGTTAATTTCCCTAGTATTCCATTCCCAAAATTCTTGAAAATCTAATATTGAATAGGGATTTATAATCACATATGTAGATACTATGACAAGTCCTGTTATTAGGAATAATTTGATTTGATGTAACTGCAATGTAATTGATGAAGAATTAATACTAGAGATAAGAAACAAAAGAAACAAAATAGAAAGCGGTATCCCTAGTGATAGGGCACTGATTTTGAATGAAAGGGCGAGACCTATACTAAATCCAACATAAAGATAGTGTTTGATGGATTGTTTATTATATAACTTAAGCATAGACCAAAAACTAGCTAGAATGAAAAATACTGAAAATGGTTCAGGTCGATAGTAGTGACTATGCTGAATACTTGTTGGTAAGAAGGCAAATAGAACAAGAGATAACAACGCTGCTCTGCTTCCAAAAATGCTTTTAGTAATTAGATATATAAATACCATTGAACCTATATCAGCTATTATTGAAAGTGGTCTTCCTATAAGGTAAAGATCATAAACACCAATTGTGAAAAATGGAGCGAGAAGGATTTTGAAAAATAATAAAAGATAAATTATTGCGCTTCCTAATGGAAACCAGTGTGGGTTTAAAGGACTTTTATCGCTATTAAAAAACGTTTGTATTGAAGGCAATCCAGGCTCTGTTAATTCAAATGGTGGCGCTTTTATACAATCAAGATATCCCAAAGAATTCATGAGGACTTTATACATGCAGTCTACACGCATATATATGGAGCGTTCGTCAGGGTGAAAATAATAGCCACTATCCCAATTCACGCCATACAAACGTATCAGAAAACCTATAATTATTATTGTAATTATTATAGATTTATTTATGAATCCGGCATTGTTTTTAAATGATTTATTGTTCCAGTTAATCACCAGGTTTTATCAAGCTTAGGGTTTTTGGTTTATTTATTAGCAATAAATTTTAACATTTCGGCTGTTCTACATGAATATCCCCATTCATTATCATACCAGCCTAATATTTTAACCATTGAATTACCTAATACCATTGTAGATAAAGAATCAAATATACAACTATAAGGACTGCCTCGGAAGTCACTAGATACCAAAGGTTCATCACAATATTCTATTATTCCTTCCATGGAAGTTTCAGCAGCATTTTTATAAGCTTGATTAATATCTTCAGATGTTACTTTTTTATCTAATGTAGCTACGAAATCAACTACAGAAACTGTTTGTGTTGGTACACGTAACGCAACACCATGTACCTTCCCTTGTAATTCTGGCATAACAACAGCGCATGTTTTTGCTGCACCAGTAGAGGTAGGAATTATATTCCCAGCAGCAGTTCTTGCTCTTCGTAAATCTTTATGATTTCCATCAAGGACTTTTTGATCATTTGTGTAGGAATGTACTGTTGTCATTAAGCCCTGATTTATTCCAAAATTATCATGTAGTACTTTTACTAGTGGAGCTGCGCAATTAGTAGTACAAGAAGCATTGGATAATATTTTATGGTTTTTTGGGTCATATTCATTTTCATTCACTCCTAAAACCATAGTCAGATCTGCGTTCGATGCTGGAGCTGTAACTAGGACTGTTTTTGCTCCATTGTTGAGATGTGTTGATGCGCTTTCTCTATCAGTTAAATTACCTGTAGATTCTACAACTATATCAACGCCATATTTAGACCAGTCTAAGTTTTCAGGGTTACGGTCACTCGTTTTAATTATTTTATGACCATCTATATCAAGAATGTTTTCATTGTGTGTAACTGTCCCATTATAGGTTCCATAGGTACTATCATATTTGAATAAATGAGCGTTAGTTTCAATATTGCCACCATCGTTTATTGATACCACTTCGAGGTCATTTCGGTATTGTTCCATTATAACCCTGAGTATTTGTCTTCCAATCCTTCCAAACCCATTAATACCAATTTTTGTTACCATGATTTAATCCTTATTATTATGATAAGAAAGGAAATGCAGATTTCCCTGCGTATGATACACTTCCTTTTAACTCCTCTTCAATACTTAATAATCGATTATATTTTGCAACTCTTTCACTTCTTGCAGGTGCTCCAGTTTTTATTTGTCCAGCACCGGTTCCGACAGCTAAGTCAGCAATAGTTGTATCTTCAGTTTCTCCAGATCTGTGACTAATAACATTGCTCCATTTTGCATTCTTTGCTAAGTCGATCGCATCAAAAGTTTCAGTTATACTCCCGATTTGATTAAACTTGATAAGAATAGAATTACTACAAGTTTCTTGTATACCTTTTGTTAGCCTTGCAACATTAGTGGTATATAGATCATCTCCAACTAATTGAATTTTATTTCCTATTTGTTGAGTTAAAGTAGCCCATCCATCCCAATCATCCTCAGCTAATCCATCTTCAATACTTAAAATAGGGTATGAATTTACTAAATTGATTAAATATTGGACCATTTCGTCACTATTTAGATTTAGATTATCTTTTTTTAGTTCATACTTTGAATCAATATAGAATTCAGAAGCTGCTACATCTAGACCTAAATAACAATCTCTTCCTACCTTATAACCCGCATTTTCGATAGCTTTCAATATAATTTCTATTGCAGCTTGATTAGATTTCATTTCTGGAGCAAATCCCCCTTCGTCTCCAACATTAGTTGATTTCCCATCCTTAGAAAGTAAAGATTTTAGAGACTGGTATGTTTCCGCACCAAATTGTAGAGATTCACTAAAGGAGTTCAGTCCAGAAGGTATAACCATAAATTCCTGAATATCTGTGGAGTTTGAAGCATGGCTACCTCCATTTAGAATATTAAACATTGGAACAGGTAATGATATTTTGTTATTGGTTATATTTGAAATGTATTGATATAAAGGAACTTGATTTGAACTTGAAATTGCATGAATTGTAGCAAGAGATACTCCTAAAATAGAATTTGCACCTAAATTAGATTTATTTTCAGTTCCATCTAGTTCGATTAAGGTTCTATCAATAGTATCAATATCATTAAATTTCATACCTATTAATTTCTTTGCAATAGTATTATTGACGTTAGCAACTGCTTTCAATACTCCTTTACCTGAAAATCTACTTGGATCATTATCTCTTAATTCAATTGCTTCATGTGCTCCTGTACTTGCACCGGATGGTACGTTAGCACTACCTACACTATTATCTGACAAGGTGACTGACACTCTTATAGTTGGATTAGATCTGGAATCTAAAATTTCTTTAGCAATTATTGATTTTATCTGAAAGTCATCTGACATATTTTCCCTTATTTATCTTATAAATACTGAAATTGAAGCGCTGTTAATAGCATCCATAATTATGTCAGGATAAATTCCTAAACCAATGACGCCAATTAATGAGGTAATTAACACCAATTTTTCTATATTGTTTGTAGAGATTGCTAGAACATCATCAGGTTCATTTACGTACATTTCTTTTATTACCATTAAATAATAATAAAGGGAGATAAGGCTATTTATAAGAGCAATAATCACTAACCATAATAAATCTTGTTCTACTGCTGCTAAAAATAGGTAAAACTTAGATATAAAACCTACAAAAAATGGCAAACCAGCAGTTGATAACAAGGCAATAGTTATACTGACAGCAAGGAATGAATTGGTTTTGTATAGTCCTGACAAATCATTAATATTTTCTTTATTAGTTTGATTGTAAAAACATATTAGAACCCCAAATATTACTAAACCTGAAAAGGCATATCCAATTGAGTGCAATATTATTGCCGTATAGGAGTCTACAGTGTTTGTAGCTAATCCAACAAGAATATATCCCATATGGCTGATTCCTGAATACGCAATGAGTCTTCGATATTTTGTTTGTGCTATAGCTGTAATATTCCCTATCGACATAGTTAGAATCGCTAAAATAGCAACAATAATGACAAGACTTGAGTGAGATCCTTCAAAAATTTCAGAGAAAATTCTGAGAATTAAGGCTATACCAGCGAGTTTTGATGCGGTAGCTAAATAACCTGCAATTGGTAATGGCGCTCCTTCATAAATATCTGGAGCCCAAGTATGGAATGGTGCTGCAGCAATTTTAAATCCCAGGCCTGTAATTAAAAGAAATAGTCCAAACACGAACAGTGGAGGAAAGGTTTCGTATTGGGTTGCATAAATACCTATTGATGAAAAGAAAGTCGGATTAACAATATCATTTTTTACTAGTTCAGTATAAATTTGACTGATACCGTAAAGTACTAAGGCTGAAGTAAATCCACCGAGTAATATATATTTAATACTAGATTCATTTGTTTTTTCTGGATCATTCCCTAATGAAACTAATATGTATAAACTGAAACTTAGTAGCTCTAGACCAATGTATGCAGTCAATAATTCATTTGCTGCTGACATTATCATCATTCCTGCGATTGAAAGGATAATTAATCCATAGAATTCACCTTCATGATTTACATGTTTATCAACATAATCGATAGACATAAGGATTACAAAAATACCTAGAATGATAAATATAAATTTAAAAAGTAATGAGAATGAGTCTAATTTTAAGAGCCCACCATATATCAATAAGTCTTTCATTTGATTATGGTCAGTTGTGGATAGAATATGAATATTACCAATGTCAAAAAAGAAGGTTATGTATATTGCCGTAAAGATGAGTCCAGTAATTGAGGCAAATGGTAGTATAAATTTATTTCTGATGCGAGTAAAAATTCCTATACCAATTATTATAAATCCAAGTGCGATTATTATAATTTCTGGTATAAGGTATGTTAAATTGTTTGTTATATTTTCCATGAATTATCCAGCCACAAAATTTGACAAATATGCGTTAATTAGTTCTTTTACTGATTCATCGACAGCATCAATAAAATATATCGGCAAAACGCCCATAAATACGATAAAGAATGCAAGAATAACGGATGGTATCAATTCAAATCTACTAATATCAGGTAAATTTGCCCATTTTTCTGAAACAGTACCAAAAAATATTCTTGCAATTAATCGAAGGATATATACAGCTGTTATAGCAGCACCAATTACCCCTAATATTGCCATAAGTGGATTTGTTTGAAATACTCCGATAAATATGAATAATTCTGCTACAAAACCGCTTAATCCTGGTAAGCCTAGAGATGTTAAACCTGCAATAACAAATAAGGTACCGGCAATGCCCATAGGTTTTATTAAACCATCAAGTGTTTCAATGTCCCTACTATGGGTTCTTTCGTATATCACTCCAACTAACGCAAAGAATAATGCAGTCATTATTCCATGAGAAAACATTTGTAATACTGACCCAGCTACACCAATGACATTTAAGGTTGCTAGTCCCATCAGCACGTATCCCATATGGCTTACACTACTATAACCAATGACATATTTCAGATCTTTTTGAGCCATTGCTGATAAGGCACCATATACTACATTTATTGTACCTAGAATGAGTAACAGCCACATCCATTCTTGTGCACCTGCAGGTAAAAATTCGATACTTCGTAGAATCCCGTACGCTCCTAATTTCATTAATATACCTGCATGAACCATACTTACAGAAGTTGGTGCAGCAACATGTCCGTCTGGTGACCATGTATGAAAAGGCCATAAACCAGCTAGGACACCAAAACCGATTAAAAAGAATGGGAAAATAAAAATCTGAAAATCGTTTCCAATATTAGCATCTATTAAATCTTTAAATAGGAAACTATTTTGATTAGCAACTACAAATGTGGATAAAATTCCAATCCAGATAAGTACGCTACTTGCAACAAGTACAAGCATTAATTTTAAAGCCCCATATTCTTTGGTTCTATTAAATGTTTCGAATTCTGAGCTGTGACCCCAGACAGCAATTAGTAAATACATTGGAACAACTGCTAATTCGTAGAAGAAAAAGAAGAAAAAGAGATCTTGGGATATAAATACACCATATACTCCGATAATTAGCAGGATATATAAAATAAAAAACTCTTTTATTCGTTCAGTTATTTTGCAAGAAATAAGCGTTCCAGTCAGGTAGACAATTCCAACTAATAAAACCATCAAAGCAGATATACCATCTACTCCAAAATCAAGACGGATTGATAAATTACGAAGCCAAACCATTGAAAAATCAAATTGATTTGGATCTCTGGTTTGCGCAAATGCCATAAAGACATATAAGGAGAGAATCCCTGAAATTGCAGAGCCAAAAATAGTTATATTTTTTATGGTTTCATCGTTATTTTTGGGTATAAATAATATTGCCAGTAATGTTATTACTGGTACGATAAGTATTAAAGGTAATATCCAACTATCCAATGAGTACTCCTATAAGATTTTACCTGTTTCAAGAAATATCCAGATAAGAACAATGACAGATATACTAAGCACAATAAAGAGCGCATAGTTATATACTTTTCCTGTTTGGATATAACGTAATTTATTTGAAGTTGCCCTAATAGCTTCTCCAGGACTATTAATTCCTATGTCGTTTACAAATGCTCGATCAATATAAGATACAATAGCAGTTACTTTGTTAACTACATTTGAAACTATCCAATTATACGCGTCATCTAAATAATATTTCTGAGAAATAAGACTATTTAGAGATTTAAATAATCCTGAATTAAATACAGATTTGTTTACATAATTTTCTTGATATAAAAAGTATCCAGCAATAATACCGCTTAATGCGAATCCAACTGAAAGTATGGTTAGTATCAAATCAAATTCAAAGTGAAGAGGAGTATCAAGAAAACCCCATGTTACTAAATGCATAATATCAAGGAGTGTGTCTTGATATATTAAACACGTTATTATTCCAAAAACTATGCTAAAGAATGTGAGTATAATGATTGGAATATTCATTGTTTTAGGTGCTTCGTGAATATCCTTATATTCTGTTGTTGACTTAGACCAAAATACTAATATAAAAACCCTTGTCATATAAAGGGAGCTTAGAAAAATAAATCCTAAGCTTAATAAGAAATAAATATTTGTAAAATCTATTTTCCCGTGTGTTACACCGTGAAGTAACATATCTTTACTAAAGTAGCCACTGAGCGGGGGTATACCAGAAAGAGAAAGGGCCCCAATGAGGAAACAAATAGTAGTTATGGGCATGTAATGTCGAAGATTTCCCATTTTTCGTATATCCGTTTCTTCATGTAAAGAATGCATAATATTGCCAGCAGAAAGGAATAAGAGGGCTTTAGAAAATCCATGAGCTACAAGATGAAGCATAGCTGCGGCATATCCTCCTGTACCTATACCAAAAATCATTAATCCTAAATGGCTAACTGTTGAATAGGCAAGAATTTTTTTCAGATCATTCATTACCAATGCCATAGATGCAGCAATGATAGCAGTAATAAGACCTATAACTGTTACAACAGTAAGGGCGATAGTAGAAATTTCATATAGCGGGAATAATCTAGCGGTCAGATATATACCTGCCGTAACCATTGTAGCTGCATGAATTAAAGCACTAACTGGTGTTGGCCCTTCCATAGCGTCTGGTAACCATATGTGAAGAGGGAACTGGGCAGATTTACCCATTGCTCCGAGGAAAATTAGGAGGCAACCCCAATTGAGTTCAGAAGTACTGTACATACCTTGTTGTGCAGCTAAAATAATGTCAGGGATATGAAATGTCCCGATTGCCCCACTAGAAGTTGTGAAGCTAGTGCCTAAAATCAAAATACCTACCATTAAACCTACATCGCCTATACGTGTAGTGATAAATGCTTTTTTGGCTGCATCAACTGCGGTTTGTTTGCCATACCAGAAGCCTATAAGTAAATA
>MDTA01222163.1_pt1 | contig 11352 bp, 13 predicted proteins | sample 811151 | NCBI WGS metagenome assembly MDTA01 (sample SAMN05326648, study PRJNA326480) | marine metagenome | isolation source: seawater | place: Indian Ocean: South | collected 2010 | reverse complement strand
TTCAGGGCGGAATGATTCCTAAAATAAAAAATTGTGTAGATGCTGTTCAAAATGGAGTGAGAGGCGTGGTTATTCTAGACGGAAGAAAACCTCACTCAATTTTACATGAAATTTTTTCAGATAAGGGATCTGGAACATTAATTAGAGCATGAAAGACTTAACTAACATAAAATTTTGGTTATTTGATTTAGACAATACACTGTATGATGGAGCTACAAAAGTTTTTGATCAAGTAGATAAAAAAATGTCTAAATTTATCTCTCAAAAATTAAACGTAAGTATTAAAGAAGCTAGAAAAATTCAAAAAAACTATTTTCAAGAATATAATACAACTTTAAACGGTATGATTAAACATCATAAGATTGACGCTGATGAATTTTTAGAGTTTGTTCATGACGTAGATCTAAGTTTTTTAAATAAAGATAAAGGCTTAGAGGAAGAGATTAAAAAATTAGATGGAAAAAAAATAATTTTTACCAATGGCTCTAGAGCTCATGCCTTAAATGTTACAAAAAGAATTGGAATTGACAGGCTTTTTGATGGAATTTTTGATATCCGAGACTGTGAATTTATACCTAAGCCGTCTAGAGAGCCTTATGAAAAATTGGTAGAAAATTACAAAATTGAGCCACAATACTGTATATTCTTTGAGGATATTGCTAGAAATTTAAAACCAGCTCATGAGTTAGGAATGAAAACAGTTTGGATTAAAAATGATGAACCTTGGGCAGCAAAATACTCAGATGAGGATTTTATTAACTATAAAACAGAAAACTTGGCAAAATTTTTGAAGGAGATAAATGAACTTAGATAAGTTAGAAAAAATAATAAATGATAGTTTTGAAATTAAAGAAAAAGTAGGTCCTAGATCAGATAAAAAACTACTTAAAGCAATTAATGAAACAATTAGTTTAGTGGACTCAGGTAAAATTAGAGTAGCAAATAAAATCGATGGATCTTGGTTAGTTAATCAGTGGATTAAAAAGGCAATTCTTTTAAGTTTTAGAGTAAATAAAATGACAATGTCAAAAGGGCCTTACACCACTTGGTACGATAAAGTTCCAGGTAAAACAGTAAAGTGGAAAGAAAAAGATTGGAAGAAAGCTGGTTACCGACATGTTCCTAACGGTGTTGTTAGAAGGGGATCTTATATTGCAAAAAATGTAGTGCTAATGCCTTCGTTTGTAAATTTAGGTGCATATGTTGATGAAGGCACAATGATTGATACTTGGGCTTCAGTTGGCTCGTGTGCGCAAGTAGGAAAAAATTGTCATATTTCTGGTGGAGCAGGAATAGGTGGAGTGCTTGAACCGCTTCAAGCTGGTCCGGTTATAATTGAAGATAACTGTTTCGTTGGCGCTAGATCTGAAATTGCTGAAGGTGTTTTAGTTGAAGAAGGCGCTGTAATTTCAATGGGAGTTTACATTGGGGCATCGACAAAAATTGTAGATAGATCAACTGGTGAAATTACTTTTGGAAAAGTTCCAGCTTATTCTGTAGTCGTGCCAGGAAGTTTACCAAATAAATCAAATCCTAATGGTCCTTCTTTATATTGTGCTGTAATTGTTAAAAAAGTTGACTCCAAAACAAGAAGCAAAACATCTATTAACGACCTATTAAGAGACTAATGCCTGAAATCAATGAACTTACATTAGCTAAAGAGCTTATCAAATTTCCAAGTGTTACACCTGCTGACGCGGGTGCAATCAAATTTTTAGCCAAAAAATTAAAAAGACTAGGTTTTAATTGTAAAATTTTAGAATTTAAGGATAAAAATAAAAAGAGTAAACCAATAAAGAATATTTACGCTAGGCTTGGAAAAAAAATTCCAAACTTATGTTACGCTGGTCACACTGATGTTGTGCCTCCAGGGAACATAACTGATTGGACAGTAAATCCTTTCAAACCTACAATCAAAAATAATCATCTGATTGGTAGAGGTGCTAATGACATGAAAAGCTCAATAGCCTGTTTTGTGTCTGCAGTAGAAAAATTTTTAAAAAAAAGAAAAAAGTTTAATGGGTCCATAAGTCTTTTAATTACTGGGGATGAAGAGGGATTTGCAATTAATGGAACAAAAAAAGTAGTTGACTATTTAAAAAAGAAAAAAGAGAGGATTAATTTTTGTATTGTAGGTGAGCCTACAAATCCGAATAAACTTGGAGAGATGATAAAAATAGGCAGACGGGGCAGTATATCAGGCACAATAATTATTACAGGTGCGCAAGGCCATGTTGCTTACCCTCACCTTTCTAATAATCCAATAAATACATTAGTAAAAATATGTAGAAAACTTAATGAACAAAAATTAGATAAAGGTAACAAAAGCTTTCAACCTTCAAATTTAGAAATTACATCTATAAATGTAGATAATAAAGCTACTAACGTTATTCCTGCAACTGCGAGAGCGCAGTTTAATGTGAGGTTTAATAATCTTCATACCTCAAGCAGTTTAAAGAAAAAAATAAATTCGATAGTAAAAAACTTGAGTAGAAAAAATAAGTGTAAATTTAAAATAGATTTTCACGTAAGTGGTGAGTCTTTTATTACAAAACCAAATAAAACTATTTATATGGCTAGAGATATAATTAAAAAAATTACTAGAGTAAAACCTCAATTTTCTACAACTGGTGGTACATCTGATGCAAGATTTATTAGAAAAATTTCACCTTGTCTTGAATTTGGTTTGGTTAATAAAACAATGCATAAAGTTGATGAGTGTGTATCAATAAAAGATTTAAAAAACTTAACAAAAATATATCTAAATATTCTTGAGGATTATTTTAAGTGAGGTCTTACAAAGTGAGGAGATCCAAGATTGATAATCTTGGATTGTATGCAACTAAAGATATCAAAAAAGGAACCAAAATAATCGAGTATAAAGGAAAAATTATCACTAGACGCCAGGCTGAGGAAAATCCTAAATATGATAATGACAAAGCCATATATCTTTTTAATATAAATAAGAGGTATGATTTAGATGGAGACTTTAAATTCAATACTGCAAGATTAATCAACCATTCTTGTAGTCCTAATTGTGAAGTTACCGGCACAGGGTTAAAGGTCTGGGTTCATGCAATCAAAAACATAAAAAAAGGCGAAGAATTTTCTTATGACTATGGATTTAGTTTTGACGAAGATTATAAAAAATATCCATGCAAATGTGGATCAAAAAATTGTTGTGGCTATATAATTAGAGAAGGGTCTAGATGGAGAATAAAGAAAAATAGCAAAATTAAAAAATGAAAAAACTTCTTTTTATAACACCTAGAAATCCTTTTTCTGGAAGATATTCTGGTGATGTTATCAGGGCAAAAAAATTTATAGACTATTTCAAAAAAAAATACAAAATCACAGTTATTACTAGTGACAAATTTAATTCTGAAAAAAAATTACAAAATATTCATTTTATAAATTTCAAAAATGAAAACTTCTTTTTTAAATTATTGTTAATTTTTTTTTCTATTTTTAATCTTAAACCAATGCAATTAGGCTATTTTTATTCGAGAAAATTAAATAGCTATATTTTAAATAATTATCAAAACTTTGATATTATTTTTTGTCAATCTGTAAGAGCTGCACAATATGTTTTAGATTTAGAAATTAAAAATAAAATTCTTGATATGGGGGATTTATACTCAAATAATTATTCTCAAACATTCAAAGCAAAAAATATTTTCAACCCTAACAAAATAATTTATTTTATAGAAAGTAAATTAATGAAGAGATATGAAAATTTATGCTTTGAAAAGTTCAGTAAAATTTTTTTATTTTCAAAGAAAGAAATAAGTTCTTTGAAAAGAAACAAAAAAAAGATTCAACAAATTAATTTTGGAATTGATAAAATACAAAGAAAATTTAAATTTAATAAGAAAAATAATAGAATTTTATTTATTGGAAATATCAAATACTTGCCTAATAAAATAGCTTGTAAAAGTTTTATTAATAATATTTTGCCTCAAATTAATAAGACTCATAAAGAAATCGAATTTCATATCATTGGTGAAATTTCAAAATTTGATGCATTTATTTGGAGTCAAAATAGGTCAGTAAAAATACATGGAAAAATTTCAAATCTAAACAATCTATTATCAAAAACATTTTGTGGATTAGCTAATTTAAATGTTTCATCTGGTATTCAAACAAAATTACTGACTTACATGTCCTACGGAATTCCCTCTGTATCGAGTAAGCAAGTTCTAGAAAATTTTGATGCAATTCACTCTCTATCGTTACCAAAATATAAAAATAAAAAAGAATTAATTCAATTGATACTGAAATTAAAAAATGAAAAAAAGTTTAGTGAAAATATATCAAGAAAAAGTCTTGAAATAATTAAAAGATTTACATGGGAAAAGGTTCTAAAAGACTTGAATAAATTATCGTTTTAATAAATATTATCTTTAATATTTTTTAAATCTGACTCAACCATTTCCTTCACAAGGCTTTCAAATTTTATTTTTGGTTTCCATCCAAGTTTATTCTTAGCGTTTGTAGGATCAGCTAATAGAGTTTCTACTTCTGCTGGTCTGAAAAATTTTTTATCTATTTTCACATAATCTTTATAATTCAGCCCTACATGCTCAAAAGAAATTTTTAAAAATTCTTCAACTGAATGCTGCTCTCCAGTTCCAATTACGTGATCAGCGGGAACTGATTGCTGAAGCATTAACCACATAGCTTCTACATAATCTTTGGCATGCCCCCAATCTCTTTTAGCTTGAATGTTGCCAAGACTCAATTCTTTTTGAAGTTTATTTTTGATTTTTGCAACAGCTAATGAAATTTTTCTCGTCACAAATTCAAAACCTCTTCTTGGAGACTCATGATTAAATAAAATTCCTGTGCTTGCAAAAAAATTATAAGCTTCCCTGTAATTCCTTGTTAATTCAAAACCAGTTACTTTTGAAATACCATATGCTGATCTTGGATAAAATTTTGTATTTTCATTTTGTGGAGTTTCAACAGTTTTTCCAAACATTTCTGAAGAACCTGCAAAATAAAATTTTGATTTAGGTGAAAATTCTTTCATAGAGGCCAACATGTAATGAGTTCCGTTAATATTGGTGTTTAAGGTAGAAAATTCGTCTTCAAAAGAGTTTGCTACATAACTTTGAGCTGCTAAATGATAAATTTCATCAGGCTGAACTTTATTAATTATTTTTGCTAAACTAGGAAAGCTCTCTAAAGAACCACTATGAAGTTTTATCTTGTCTCTAATTCTTCTTAATCTCCACAATCTATGTGTTTCGTCTTCAAGAGCTACTCTTCTTATCACTCCATGTACTTCATAATTTTTTTCCAACAGAAATTCTGACAAGTAAGAGCCGTCTTGGCCAGATATTCCTGTTATTAAAGCTTTTTTCATAATAAAGCCATTTGGTTATATCATTTTTTTTTTTTAGTAAATTACTTTCTTAAGATATAAACCACAAGCAGGTGCAGGAGGTGCACAATTAGCTCGTTTTTTAGATTGGAAGGCTTTTTCAAAATCATTAATACTCCATTTATTAGTAGATAAATACTTTAAACACCCTACTATCGACCTTACTTGATTTTGTAAGAATGATTTTGAAGTTAAGTTAATAAAAATTATATCATCTGATTTAGTTATTTTTATTGACTCCATCTTCTTTATTGGAGATTTTGCTGAGCAAGACGAAGCTCTGAAAGTAGAAAAGTTATGTGTCCCCTCTAATAATTTAGCTCCCTTTCTCATAAGTTTAAGATCAATTTTTTTTTTTACGTGCCAAGCTCTTCTTCGATTTATTGATAAAGTTCCCTGTCTATTAATTATCATATATTCATATATTCTTAATTTAGCGTTGTACCTGGCGTTAAACTTATTTTCTTTTTCTTTTATATCTAAAACAGATATGGATTTTTTTTTTAAAAAAAAATTAACTGAATTTAAAAAACTTTTTCTGTTTGAGATTTTTTTTTTAGTTTTAAAATTAGCAAATTGTGACAAAGCATGGACTCCTTTATCAGTTCTCCCTGAGCCTAATATATTAATATTATATTTAAATATTTTCTTTAGAGCTGTTTCAATGCTATCTTGTATTGTGTTTCCATTTTTTTGACTTTGCCAACCCGAAAAATTTGTACCATCATATTCAATTTTAATCAGATAATTAAACATTTTTTTATAAATTTTGACCAATTTTAATATCATGACCTCTTAGAAATTCCTCAGTTGTCATTTCTTTTTTGCCTTCTTTTTTGAGTTTTAAAATTTGAATTGCATTTTTAGAACATGCTATGGTAAATTTGTTATCAATTATTTGTCCAGGTTTTCCACTATCAACAACCTCTTTTGCTTTGATTATTTTTATTCTGGATTTTGAAAATTCAAACCAACATCCTGGATTTGGATAAAAAGCATTAATTTTTGCAATAATTTTGTTTGCTTCCTCCTTCCAATTTATCTTGGACTCAATTTTTTTAATTTTACTCGCATATGTCGCTTCTAAATGATTTTGCTCTATAAAATTTGCTTTATTTTTTTCAATTAAGTCTAAAGAGTCTAATATTAATTTTGCACCTAATAGTGACATTTCAAAATTAAGTTTCTCATAATTAGTATCTTTTGAAATTTTAATTTTTGATTGAATTAAAACAGGTCCTGAGTCTAATTTTGGAACAATTTTCATTATTGAGACACCAGTTTCTTGATCCATGTTCATGATTGCTCTTTGAATTGGCGCCGCTCCTCTCCATTTTGGCAACAAAGATGCATGAACATTTATAAATAAAATATTATTTAAATTTAATAAATCGGTGGGTAAAATTTTTCCATAAGCCACGACTACAATTATATCAGGATTAAGTTTTTTGATGTTATTTATCTCTTCTTTTTCAATCGACAAGGGACATTTGACAGAGATATTAAGACTTGCTGCAAAATCATGAATTGGTGAATGTTGAAATTTTTGACCTCTGTTTTTTTTTTGAGGTGGTTGTGTGTATACCTCTAAAATAGAATGTTTTGACTCATAAAGCGACTTGAGCACCGGAATAGCAAAGTCGGGTGTCCCCATAAATAAAATTTTGAATGACATGAATAACTAAACAACAATTCTCTCTAAATTTTTTTTTTGCTTAAAAAGTTTTTTCATAATCACACTTTTTTTTAGCTTTGATAAATAATCAATAAATAAAATTCCTTCCAAATGATCCATTTCATGTTGAATGCATGTAGCAAGCAATCCGTTCATTTCTAAGGTTTTTTCATTTCCATTGTAATCTAAAAATTTAATTTTACATTTATTTGGTCTACTTATTTCAGCAAATTGGTTCGGAACCGAAAGACACCCTTCTTCATAAGAAGACTCATTATCTGATTTTGTGATAATTTCAGGATTTACAAAATACAGTGGATTTTTTTTTTCACCATCTTTACTAAGATCTATTACTATAACTCTTTTAGGAACACCAATTTGAATTGCGGCCAAACCAATCCCTGGCGCTTCATACATTGTATCAAGCATATCATCCATTAAAATCCTGATTGAGTCATTAACTTCTTCTACTTTTTTAGACTTTTGTCTTAAGAAAGGATCAGGCTCAGTTAAAATTTTTCTTATCGTCATAACTGAACTTATATTCTAATTAGGTTCTTAATGGTAGTGCAGAATTTATTACTTTATTTCTAATAGTTACTAAATCCATTTTATTTAAAAGATTGGTTACAAAATATATAGTTTCTGGATCAAGTTGGTAAGGTTCATCCTCTCCAATTATTTCTACGATTTTCAATGCTAAAAAAGCTTTTTGTTCATTATCAATTAATTTTAACAAATTTTTAGGTATATCAAATTTTTTTGCAAGTTCGTTATATTTAAAATTTGATGGTAAAGAAAAACCATCTTTAATTAGTGAGTCTGCCATTGCTAGATCTTTAGCAGAAATAAAATATTTTTTATTTTTAATAGCTCTTGAAAATATTTTATCTATATCTTTTTGGACTTTTTTTTTATTTTCTCCGTCCACAAAATACTTTAAAATTTTTGATTGATGTAAAATTTTATCATTATATTTTATTTTTCCTAAACTTACTTTCTGATCTGAAATTATCCTTGCTAACGCTATCTCTTGATATTTTTCTGGTAAATTTTCAACTCCTATTTCCTCAATTTTGTCACTCAAAAATTTTGAGTAAATATTTGTAAAATTAGATTTTTTAAATAATTCTTCTAATAAAAATAAATACTCAATTTTTGATAAGTTATCTTCAGATAATAAATATTTTTGATAAATAAGTGCCCTGCCATCAATTTCATTAAGTGTTTGATAATTATTTTTTGCGTTTATTAATGTACTTAAATTAAAAGGGATTTGTTTATAAATTTCAAAAATTTTTGATTTCTCCAATTGATTGTTATTTGCTGCAATTTCTAATTCTCTAATTTTGTCTTTATCTGAAGCATCCTCCAGTTTTATTAAATTAGCAGCATTTAGATATTTCCATATTTCCGGTTTGGTTTTTTTTGTTGGTTGGTATTCAAATTTATTAACTGTTATGCTTGAAAGATAAAAATTTAAAAGGTTTTTTTCGTTAATTTTATTACTTGTTTTATCTGTAACACCTAAAAGAAAATTTATTTTTTCATCATAAAATTTACTTGATTGTTTTTGTTCACGTAAAAGATCTAATAGAAGTTGAGCCTCTTGTTTTTTATTATTAAAAATTAAACAATAAATTTTGAATTTTTCTAAATATGCGTCTTTAATCTTTGCATCAATAAATTTAATTTTTTCACAGCCTTTTTTTATATTTGCACTAGCAATATTTTTATCAACAAGGTATTGGACTGCTTTACTCTTACTATCGAATTCATCATTTTGTTTTAAAAAATTTTCTATTAACTCTACACGATCATTTTCTATCAACCAATTAATTTTTAAATCAACGAATTCTTTATCAGTCATACCTTGTGGTGGATATGAAAACGAAAACAAGATCATCTCCAAAATTTCATTTGATGATTTCGATAGCTTAATCTTATTTAGTCTTTTTAAACTTGATCTTAAATCTTCTGCTTTAGTTGTAGACCACATGTTCAAATTAAAATTATAATTTGCTGGTTCGTATATACCATAAACTTTTTGCTCGTCTGTCTTCATTGATGAGCTTTCTTCAATTTGAATTTTTTCTAAAGCTTTTAATGTTTGAGATGAACCTGGATTTGAATTTTCTTGGTTATCTTTTTTTTCTATTTCTGAATTTTCGGTTGATGTTTCTTTTTTATTTTTCCAAATATCTATTTTTTCTTCACTTGCAAGTGGTGAAAAAGAAAAAATAATTAATAAGCCTACTAAAAAATTAAAGCTTTTTAATTTCATTTGTTACATCAATTTGAAATTTATTTTCTGGACTTGGAAAGCTTATCTTTTCTATTAAAAATATAATGAAGATAAAAACAACAATAAGTAAAAATATCTTAAATAAAGTTTTTATAATTGAACTTCCTAAACTTGGTTGTCTATTGTATTTAAGTTGCATACTTTGTGAATTAATTTAAACTCAATAAATAAGACATATTTATGAAAAATCAAAACCAAAAAAACGATAATCTTGGGAAAAACCTAACTTTGACAGGCATGATGGGTGTCGGAAAATCTACTATTGGTAAGAATTTGGCTAAAAAGCTTAAATTTAATTTTGTTGATGTTGATAAACTTATCGAGGCTAAAGAAGGACAATCTATAAATTTAATATTTAAAAATAAAAGTGAAAATTACTTTAGGAAAATAGAAAATGATATAACTTTAAACGAGTTAAAAAAAAATAGATCTGTAATATCGTTGGGAGGAGGAGCTTTTTTAAATAATGTAATAAGAAGGTCTGCAAAAAGATCATCTATTAGTTTTTGGTTAGATGTTCCAATTGAAGAATTAGTAAAAAGATTAAGCAAAAGTAAGCAGAGACCACTATTGTATAATAAAAATTTAGGTGAAACTGTAAAAAAAATTTATTTTGACAGAAAAAAAATTTATAATGAGGCTGACTTTAGAATTAGATGTAATTCTTTAAAGTTAGAGGAAATTGTTAATAAAATATTACATTTTTATGAAAAATCAGGAAATCAAATTCAAAAATAAAAGCGGTAGCTATTCCATAATAATTGGAAAAAATACCCTTAATATTTTAAAAAAAAAAATAAAACTTTTATGCCCTAAAACAAAAAGTATTGCATTAGTGATTGACAGAAAAGTACCACAAAAATTCAAAAAAAAATTAAAAGTTCATTTAAGAGGCTATAGTCTTTTATTCTTAAGTTTTTCTGCTTACGAAAAAAATAAAAATTTTAATTTAATTAATAATTATCTAAAAATATTACTTTCTAAAAACTTTAATCGATCCGATTTAATAATAAGTGTAGGAGGTGGTATCACAGGCGACGTGACTGGTTTTATTGCGAGTATTTATAAAAGAGGAATAAATTTTATAAATATTCCAACTACTCTACTCGCACAAGTTGACTCCTCTATTGGTGGCAAAACTGGTGTTAACTCAGTTTATGGAAAAAATTTAATAGGCTCATTTTATCAACCCAAATTAGTTATCAGTGATACATCTTTTATATACTCTTTGCCGAAAAAAGAGATGATTTGTGGTTACGCTGAAATACTTAAGCATGCAATTATAAAAGATAGAAAATTTTTTAATTGGTTAAAAAAAAATACTCAATTTATTCTATCTAGAAAAACTGAGCAATTAGTCTATGCAATTAAAAAAAGCTGTGAAATAAAAATGTACGTTGTGAACCGTGACGTAAATGAAAAAAATTTAAGAATGATCTTGAATTTTGGACATACATTTGCGCATGCCATAGAGGTTAAAAATAATTATTCTAAAAAAATTACTCACGGAGAAGCAGTTTTGTCTGGAATGATTTTAGCAAGCAGTCTCTCACTAGTAAAAAAGATCTGCTCTTTTAAAACACTTGAAGAAATAAAGAATATTTATAATCAAAATAATTTATCTTACACTTTTAAAAGATATTTAAATCCTTTGGCTATAAGAAAATTAATCCCTTTTCTTAAAAATGATAAAAAAAATACAGATAATAAAATAAATTTCATATTATTAAAAAATATAGGGAAAACAACATTGCCAAATAAAAATAAAATTTCTTTAGATGCTTTAAAAAAATTATGTAAGTCTATTTCTCAATGCTAATTTCTAATGCATGAATTTTCTTTTTTAGATCATCTTTTAAAATATTCATTATGAATTTTTGAGCACTGACTCTTGGGAGGTTGTGTAAATATAATGATTTAATTTTGAGATGTAAATGGAATTTTTCTGATGAATAAAATTTGTGTCCTCTATGTTTTTTTGAATTA
>MDTA01186808.1_pt1 | contig 11352 bp, 8 predicted proteins | sample 811151 | NCBI WGS metagenome assembly MDTA01 (sample SAMN05326648, study PRJNA326480) | marine metagenome | isolation source: seawater | place: Indian Ocean: South | collected 2010 | reverse complement strand
GCTTGCACCCTCATAGTCCGTCCACGAAACAGTCGTTTGCACGGTGTAATTCGCCCACACCGTGTGCCCGACGACCTTCATCTCCAAATCGTCGCCAGCCACGGAGCTGTGGGCGGAAAGCACGTCAAGAAACACCGACATGCGCCCCAATTCCTCCCCCGCTTCGTCCTCAAACGAAACGGTGACCTCGAGGTCGGTGACCGCCCTGCTGCCTGAATTGTGGATTTCGGACATGAGGATGTGCCCTCCGTTCTGAATGTAGACCGTGTCGAGGGTCAAACCGTCACGGGGCAGCACCCAGTACCAACCGCTCAACAGCAGACCCAGCAACACAATCAGGCTGAGGCCAGCGAGGGCCACCTTCGCGGGCTCAACCTCGCGGCGCAAGCGCTGGAGCCGATCGGCTGCGTCTTGCGCGGCGCGGAGCACGTCCTCCTCGTCTGTCGAACCGTCACCGTCCACCTTGTCTCGTAGGCGTTGCAGGATGCCCTCCTTGGTGGGCTCGGGGTTGAAGGGAACGTCCGCGCTCAACCTTACACCACCCAAGCCAGGCCGCTGGCCACGGCAGAACTGATCGGCTCAACCACGAGCACGTGACGTGTTTCCACGGCGCCACCGGTCAAGGAACCAATCAACGACAGGTCGCTGGCCATGCCGTTGACCCCCACGCTTGAGGCGGTGGGCAGGATGCCCGTGAACTGGGTGTCGAGCAGCACGCCACGGCCGTCAATCGCCAAATCGGACATGAACGGAACGCCCTCAAGGCGTGGCTCGCGGTCGGCCGGCGTCAACTCAGCGTTCGCCGTTGCGATGACGCGGCCGGTGGTGATGCCGTCGAGGATGATGATCGGATACACGCCGCCCACACGATGCATGTGGATGGTTGCACCCTTCAGGTCCTCACCGACCACTTCCATGGATTGAATCGTCAAACCGGGACTGGAGGGCACGTCCGAGGCGCGGAGGTACAACTGTCCGACCCCCGAACCGCTTGACGCAACCTCGACGCCAAAACGTTCGGTGGTCTTCAATTGGAAGCGCGAGGGCAAGTCTTCGGCGATCATCAGCACGTCGCCTTTGCTGTCGATGGCCTTGCCGAAGGCCTGAACGAAGAGGTCCATGTCCTCGCCGTTTGAGGTGTAATCCATCGTGAACAGGCCTTGGAAGGAGGTCTCCGCGCGGATGTCGTACACCTCGGACGGTTCGGCGACGAGGTAGAGCTGGCCGGGAAGGTCACGCATGAAGACGGTGGCGGGCCACCAGCGTCCGTCGACGAAACGGTGCTGTTGGATCATCAGCGCCTCAGCCGATCTTCCGTCCGTCTGGAAGTCCTGTGGGACGGTGACGTTCAGGATCAGCTTGTCCCCAATGGTGGCCGACACGTCTGTGCTGCGAGGAACACCGAGAATGAGGGCTTCAGAACGGGTTTGCGTGGTGTGATCAATGAAAACGGCGTGCGCCGAATCAAGCGGCACGCCCACGTCATAGCGCATGTCGAGGGTCAAACGAGGGACGGTCAAATTCCGCTCTTGGAAAAACACCGCGTCGAGCAACACATCGTGGGCGTTCTGGGTATCGAATCCAGTCAAGCGAAGATCGACATCCTGACCTGAAATGCCCTTGACGAGGACGGTCATGTCCTCATACAACGGTTGCCATGAGGTGAACGCGAGGTCGAATTGGTAGGTGGGGACGCCCTCGACCATCCTGAAATCGTAATCCAAGTCGATGGCGCCTGCGGGCAGGGAAGGCAGCCACGTACGGACGTGCCATGCGCGTCGTTCGGTCAAATCAATGCCCTGCTCACTCCAGTTGTCAAGGTCGTAGGTTGCTTTCTCGTCCTCGCTCAGGCGACCGTCCGCAAGGACGGTCATGAGGTCCCGAGCGCCGACCATGCCAGCGGATTCGAGGACGAGCGCTCCTTGTTCCTGCTCGTCAGCCGTCAAGCGAGCGTCCTCCCACGCGGTCTCGAGGGTGACGCGCCCAGAAAGCGTCAGCCGTTCCAACCGGCTCAGGTTGAGGGCGACGTCCACACGCTCGTCGGCCTCCACGGAAATCCCGTGGACCCACGACGGCTCAGGTGGCGTGGTGCCTTTTCGCATGTCGGCGGTCAGGTTGAACGCTTCTCCCGTCTCAAGGTCCATGCCAATGGCGAGGTCGCTCTCCGTGCTGACCGACCCACCAAGGTCCTTGGTCAACGCATGGATGAAGTCGTTCGCCACGCGACCGAAGGCGACCAAGTCACCGAGGAAGAAGGACAGGCCCTCAACGCCTTCCTGATCACCGAAGTCAGGAAGTTCCAGCCCATCGGAATCCACACCGCCTGGCACGGCCACCTCGATTTCAGCCGGGAGCGGTTCAATCACGGCGCGACCGTTCAATCCCAGCAAGGGGTCGTCGTACGCCGTGGTGTCCTCAAACAGCAGCCTGAGCGGTGCAGACGACGTCCGCTGCATCTCAACGCGGCTGTTGCCCTCGGGTCCGAGCGCACCTTCCTCCAAAGGAGAGAGGCGGCGCATGCGAAGCACGTCGGAAATCTGCACAGAGAAGCTGGTTTCGTCACCGTCCACCGAGAAACGAACGTGATCACCGTCCATCGTCAGCGGCACCGTGGCGTTGCTGGACTGGATTTCAACCGATTGAATCGGCGTGCTCGCCACGTAACCGACCTCAGAGCCGAGCACCAGTTCGAACTCGGAGGGAAGGCCCACCAAACGAAGCGCGTTGCGTTGGTCGCCGTCTTGTCCACCGTAGGTGATGGTCCCAATCGGGGCGCTGGCCTCGTAAATGAGCCGCTCTGGTTGTTGCACCAAACGAAGTTCATCGGGCCGATTGGAAATCATCGCGGCCTGCTTCTGAGCGGCCGACATGTTCGGTCCATCGTGCGAGACGTGCCCGACGATGAGGGGTTCCGCGCTGGAACCCTTCAGCTCGAGGATGCGCTCACTGGTCAGCGGATCAAAGGATTGGGTGACGCCGGAAACTCCGCTGACGCGGGCGCTCATCGCCACAGGAACCAACGGGTCAACAGGCCCAGAGCGGCCCTGCACCACACCAATGGCGGCGTCGCTGGAGAGGAGCAGGTGATCGCTTTCCGGCAGCCATGGTTGGTCGCTCGACGACAAAGCAAACCCGAGGGTGCCGACCTCTGCCGGTGTCCGCGACTCCCCGGTGGACCATGCGGCCTTGACCTGCGTGTAGCACGCCACTTCGACGGTTCCGCCCGCGCTGCCTGCCGTGCCGACCACGGCACCTGGGATGCTGTTCACGATGGTCCCGAGGTCGAGGATGATCTCAACCAAGCCAAGCAGGGCGTTGTCGAGCACTTGTGAGATTGCGCTGAGGTCGCTGTTGTCCGGCCGTAACCGTTCAACACCGCTGGTTCCGAGTTCGAAACTGCCGGACACCACGATCACCGGTGGGAGGTCTTCGACCACCAGGGTCATCGACGAACGGTCGGGCGCAAAGCCTCCTCGTTGGAAGCTTGAACCGAACTCAAGCATTGGAATCCAATCCACGGCAGCGACCACGATGAGCGTGTTTGGCGGTGATGCAGGGTTCACGGGAAGGGTGGGGTCGTTCACGTTGGTCGTTGCGTCGCCTGAGAAATTCTTGATCCCGATGAACAAGGACAAGCGGTTGGGCACATCGCCGGGCAGGTTGATGCTCCCCGGAGCCTCGCCAATCATCGTAAACACGGCATTGATTTCTTCCTGCGGCAGGGAGCCTGAGGGCAAGCCCCGAATCCAAATCCTGGCGTCGGAGATGTTGCCGAAGGCGGCGTCACCTTCAGGCATTTTTGAGCGGTCCTCGAAGTAGTGAACGTAGACGTCTGCATCTCGGTCGCTGAACACTTCCACTGTGTCGAAGGTGTTGTCCCCGAAGTTGTCGTTGCGCAAGGTCAGGTCAATTTCCGAGGGCAGGCGCCTGCCGGTGTCCTCAGGATGGAATCCGGTGTCAATGTAGGCCAGTTCGAGCACGTCGGGCACGCTCCCGTCGTTCCGGGCCACGTCGAAGTGAACGAAACCGACGCCGACGCCGAAGGAACACCGGTCTTCGTGGCTGTCCACGCGAGGCTGATTCTCAGGGTCGTACCAATCCTCGTCCGAACATTCCGTTTGCAAGCTGCCTCCGGGCGCGTCTGGATTTTGGATGGTGATGGCGTAAGGTGCGGAAATGGAGGTCAGTGAAAGGGTGTCTGCGCCAACGCCTCCACCGAGCAGGTCCAACACCAGTTGGCCCACATCGGTGACGGTGTCCGCGATTTCGAAGGTGATGCGGTCCAAGCCAACGCCAACGCGGAATTCGTGCGGAGGTTGCGTGAAGCGCGTGTCGATAACGATGGAGTAGGACTCGGATTCTTGCACCGCGAAATCGAAGGCGAAGCCCTTGAGCAAACTGACCTCGAGGAAGGCCATGTCGTCCCAAAGCGGATCAGCGGCGTCAATTTGATGCACGCGCCACTGGAAAATGGGACGAATCCACAGGGTTTCTGGAATCAGGCCTGGTAACGGCCCGACGCCGTCGCTTGTGGTGATGTCCCAACCCTGGCCGCGCTGAAGCAAACCTTGGACCGTCAATTCCACGATGACGTCATCGGCTCCATCTCCGTCAATGTCGATGTAATTGTCGAAGAGGTTGAGGTCCGCACCGAGCGTGATGTCGCCGGTGAAGGTCCCTGAAGTCCATGTTTCGTAGGACGGGCCGTCGTTCTTGGTGCTGAAGTTCAGGTAGATGGCGTAGGTGTTGATGCCGATCGCGAGGGGGTCGGTGATTTCCCAATTCTCCACGGAAAACAAGGTCTGGAACAAGTTGTCCGGAAGGCCCGCCCCGCTGTGGTTTTCAGCATCCAGCAAGAATTCGTAGGCGCGTGGGTGGTCCGGTTCAAAGGGCGTTGAATCCCTTACTTCGAGGCCGTCAAGGAAACGTTCCGCTTCGACGATGGCGTCCCCTTCCCGGACATCTCGCGCCGCGGCGTTCACCGAGGACAAGGTGCTGGACGCCATCTCTTCTGCAATCAGGTCCGAACTGCTGACCGACCGGTCTTCGAGCAATTCGTCCAGTGCATCAAGGATGCCAAAGTCGTCCGTGGCCACCTCGGCGGTGGTCACGGGTTGAACGATTGGGATGAGAAAAAGCAGCAACAGCACGACGGCAGGAGCCCGCCGTTGCACCTGGCTCGGCCGGACTCCAGGATGGAGCAGCCTTGCGGCGTCCCGCTGCATGCCTTCAGGCAGGCTTCGCCCGTTGTGAACCCTTCCCTGTCCTGCGTCGGCTTGAACGCTTACTGCGGCCCATCCGTTCGCTCTTCGAGCATGTCCACAAGGCCAGCTGGCCATTCAAGCCGGCCGCCCGACGAAGCTGTGCTCCTCGCAGGCACAGCAGCCACGTCCGCTTCATCCTGAGCCGCTGAAACCTCCGTGTCCTCAACAGGATTGAACACAGCAACCGGTTCTTCCGCGGCCTCTTCCACCAAGGCTTCGAAGCCAGCCATGCCTCCAGCGTCTTCGTCAGCACGGCCGCCAAGAAGCGACTGGGCCATCGCATCCAACGCCACTGGTGCGGCTGGAGCAGAAAGGGTGGAAGCCATGACGGGTTGAACCGTCGCACCCTCCGATTGTGCCGGGCCGTAAATGGAGGTCATTTCTGCCGCCTTGGCCTGCTCGGCCGATTCCTCAGCGGTTGGAGCGGGGGTTGCGTGCTGGTCAACAGGCCCGCTTCGACGCAGCCGAAGCATCACCATCCCTACAACGATCACGACCAGCAGACCCACGCCCGCAGCGATGAGGCCGCCCGAGCCTGACGTGGACGGTGCCGCGTTGACGTCGACGTTCCACACCGTGCGGTCGGTGTTGCCCGCAGGATCGAACACGGTGATGACCACGGCGCGTTCCCCGGCCGAGTCAAAGGTGAGTTGCACCTCCTCGCCTAGCAGGTCAGCATCGTCGTCCGGCACGCCGTTGCGGTCCGAATCAGAGAGCGGGTTGATGTCCCAATGCACGCGAAGCGTGTCGGCGGCATCCACCGGGTCGTCCACGCTGACGCGAACCACCGTCGAAACGCCCTCATCCACCGAAGCAGGCAGCGCGCTGACCGAGGTGGCGGAGAGACGAGGCGCGGTTCGGTCGACGACCACCACACGGCGTTCAAGGACGTCGGTGTTCCCGCTCGGGTCGGTGACCGTCAAGCGCACCGTGTGTTCGCCTGAGTCCGCCCAAGACGCCACCAAGGTGGTGTTTTGACCGTTGGGTGCACCGTCGACGGCCCATGCGCAGACGTCCACCCGGTGGTCGTCGGTCGAGGAGGCACACGAAAGGCGAAGCACGGCCTCAGGGTCCAAACGGTACCCGTCGTCCACGGGCTGTTCTGCACCCAAGGAGGAGATTTTCGCCGTTGGCGCCACCACGTCCGTCACGGACACCTGATGCTGAGCCATGGCGGTTCGGCCGTCCAGGTCCCTGACGTGGACGGTGACCGTGTAAGTTCCAGGTTTATTCCATGTTGCGGAGGTGCTTTTCGCCGATGCCCACGCACCGTCGTTGGTGGGGTCACCGTCGTTGTCCTCGTCCGTGTCCGCGTCCAAATCCCACGACCAGTCCACCAAGCGGTTGAGGCGATCGGGGGTCGATGAGGCGTCCAACAGAAGGGGCTGCAGCAGGGTGGTCGAGCCGTTGCCGTCGTCTTGAACGGTCGGATTCATCGGAGGATCGAGGGTCAGGCGTACCGTCGTGCGCAGGTCGTCCGGTGGTGCTCCTCCGACGATGGCGTCACCGCTGTCCAGCATGAGGTGCATCGGCACGCCGTCCAAGGACGGAGGCACCGTCCAAGTGAGCGTCGAAGAGGTGGACACATCGAGCAAAGCGGTGCCCGAGTCAGGAGCATGCTGCCCTCCAGATTCCCATGCTGCCCGTTGTGCATCGGTCAGAAACGCGAGGTCGGCGGAGCCGTCCAGGGCCCAGGCCTCAACCTGAATCGATGTCCCTGCGTCCAGCACGAGTCCGTCGTCTTCGGTCAGCCACGTGCTGGTGTTGGCGAGCACGGCGTAGAGGTCGTGCACCACGGTGAGGGAACCGTCTTGCAACACGCTGACCTGAACGCTGACCTGAGCACGAGCGCCTCCTTGGTCGCCCTGTCCTTGGTCTCCGTCATGCGCGAGGTTGTCCATGACCATCGACCACGACTTCGCGTTGATGGAGGCGGGGACCTTCCAATGGAACACCTGTTGACCGAGCATCGACTCGGTCGACACCGGCGTGGTCATCGCGTTGCGGTAACTCTGACCGAGGTCGTACGGCGCTTTGCCCGCGTCATCGAAGATCAGCACGTCCACGGCATCGTCGGCGACGAGGATGTCGAAGGCCAGCACGGTGCCGGGAGCATGCACACCAAGGTCGATGTCGAGGCATGACCCGGCATCGACCGCCACGGCACCGGAGACCTCGTTCAAATCCGCCGAAGCACAATCCGGGGCTGCTCGTCCTTCGACTGCACCGGCCACAGGCATCGACGCGAGAAGCACCAGCACCAACACAGCACCACAAAGGCGACGCATGAAGCCCACATCGCTGCTGCGGCTTTCAACGTCTGCCTTCCACGAGCAGATGAGACTCCCATCCCACGTCCTCACGTGAGAGGTGGTGAACCGTCCCGTCAGGCTGGACGGTCAATCGGTCGCCGTCGTTCAGGGCCACGCATGGAACACCGCCGTCAAGCACGGCAGCGGCCTCAGCCAGCGAAGGGCCCACGTCGGCCAAACGGGCACTGAAGTGGGTCAACGCCAAGCCGCGCGCCTCAAGATGCAAGGCCGTGCGGGCGGCCCCCGCCGCCGTGCTGTGAAGGTGGCCCTCCGCTCGGTCCGCGTGCTCCTCGAGGTAGGTGGCTTCGTGAACGAGAACATCGGGCCCCGGCAGATCGCTGTCCAACCCGGGGGAAGCCGTATCGCCAGAAACGACGAGGGCCGTCGAAGGCCCGTCCACGCGCCACCCGCAGGACGGAACGGAATGGCGGGAGACGAGGGGGGTCAGGCGGTGCTCGGTCCATGCGGCCGGTGACCATGCGGCCGTGGATTCAACCGTGCCTTCCGCGGTCACGTCCATCCACCGGCCGGAAGCGACGTGGCCAAGGCGCCACACGATGGGGTAGCCGAGCAGTTCCTCGGTGGCTCCGAGGTCATGCCAAACGCGCATCTGGCGCCAGACGTCCGAGGCGGCCAAGCCTTCGGGAGGAAGGCTGTGGAATCCGTGCTCCTGCAGATGATCGAAGGTCTGCGCATCGACCGGACCGGCGACCACCAAGGGCTCCGTTCGGCCGTCGAGCCCCGAGGTTTGCAGCCAAGGCAAGAGGCCCCACGTGTGGTCGAGGTGCCCTTGGGTCAGCAGCACGGCAGCGACACGTCGGCTACGGAGCCGCGGTGTGCCCACTTCGGATTTCAAGTGTCGACGTGCGGCGGTGAACCGGTCCTGGAAGCCTTCTCCAGGGTCGATGAGGACCAAGCCTTCCGGGCACGCCAAGACCGACCCGCTGACCGCCCGCTTGGTCGTCGGACGCGCTGAAGCGGTCCCGAGCACGTGCAGGTCCAACATTGGCGCACCTCAGGGAAGCGGGATTGGCGTTTGCGGGAACCAGCGCAACACGACGACGTCACCGACGCCGCGGATCCATCGCCACGGCACCGCGACGTCAATGCTCTGCTCGACCAGTTCTGCGGGCGTCTCGGTCACGAAAAGATGGGAACAGGCCATGCCTTCCAAATCGATGACCGCATCGTGGACGCGGCCCAAACGACGTCCGTCGGGGAGGTAGACCTCCTTGCCACGCACCGCGGTGACGTCCATGACCCTCCCTCATCAACGAAGAAGGGGGTCCGACCTTGAACCCAACGTCGCAAAGACGGGGCTCACTTGCCGCGGTTGAGGTTCGCCTTGAGCGAAGGACGGAGCTTCTCAGCGCCCTTGCCCTTGCTGCGGGAGAGGCCACGACCGCGCTTGCCGGCGGAGGTAAGGCCACGGGCCGCACGGCCGCGGTGGCTGTTGTGGCCGTTCGCCCGGGAGAACACGCCCAGTTGCTTATCGGCGATGATCGCGGGGTGGTGCGTGTCGATGAGAATGACCTCGTAGTACTTGTGCTTCCCATCTTGGCCGACCCAGTAGGAGTTCAGGACCTCGAGGTTGGGGTAGTGGCGGGCGCAGCGCTCTTCGGCGATGCGCTGGATGTTCTTGCCCATGGTGATCTTGCGGACACCGGCCTTGGAGGGCTTGCGCTTCATGTGCACCTTGCCCTTACGCAGGCCACCACGGCGAACGCGGGTGCGGACGACGACAACGCCCTGCTTGGCCTTGTAGCCAAGGCGGCGCGCGGCGTCGATGCGGGTCGGCTTCTCGACGCGGTCAAAGACGGGAGCACGGCGCCATTGCGCCATGCGGGCCTGCCGGTACATGTGCGGCAGGGCGGCCTTCGGCTGCTGCCAAGTCTCGCGGACGTGGTGGTAGAGTCCCTTCGTCATATGGACACCTCAGCGAGTTGCCGACCTTCCTCCCCTTTATCAGCCCTCCCCTGAGGAGCCGGGGTCCGGTTTGAGGCCTCAACCGAGGCGAACGGTGAGAAGAGAGCGGGCAGATTGATGAAGGGAACGTCCACCGAAACGGCGATGGAGATCACACTGGTGGACATGGCTTGGCTCAAGCCCCACGAGGAGGTCCAACCGGAGCGCGTCACGGAACTGCAAGCCCAGTTCGAAGCCAGCGGTCATGTGGATTTGCCGCTGCTTGTTGACCAGGTGACCGGGACCATCCTCGACGGCCACCACCGGTTCACTGTCGGTCAGGTTCTCGGCCTCACCCGCATGCCGGCCCTGCTGTTCAACTACCTCGACGAGCCCCGGATTGCGGTGGACACCTGGCCGGATTGCGGGCGGGAGAACATCACGAAAGAGGAAATCATCGAGATCGCTGCACGGGGTGAGCGCACCCCGCCAAAGACGAGCCGTCATCACATTGACGTACCCATTCCGATGATTCAGGTTCCGCTCAGTGAACTCCGTTCGTCCTGATCACTCGACCAGTCCTGCGGCACGAATCGCCCGCCAACCGCCCCACACCGACCAGACGTCGGTGTAGCCCATGTCTACCAAAGAGGCTGCAGCAATGGCGCTGCGGAAGCCACCGCCGCAATAGAGGATCACCCGTTGCTGAACGTCGGGCATCAAGGCCTCAATGTCCCGTTCAAGGACACCTTTCGAAACGTGCACGGCCCCTTTGAGGTGCCCGCGTTCAAACTCGTCGGTCTCGCGCACGTCGATGATCACCCCGGCCATGCCCTCGGAGAGCATGAACGCCAGCTCAGGACCGTCGCATTCGTTGACCGCACTCCTGCAGGCCTCAACACGGGCCAGAAAACGGGGTGGATGCGCTTTTGCATGGGCGATCCGGTCCGCGTCCATACCATCCAAACAAAGCATCAGGCTCATGACCGCTTCGACGATGGCCCTCCATGCAGCGCCAAGGCATTGAGGCGGCTCAAGCGGCCTTGGCCGCCGGAGAAGCCACGGCCATGTTGGTGCTCAAGGCCCACGATCAGCGCACGGCGGAGCTGTGCAGCGCGGCGAGGGACGCCGGCATCCCCGTCCACGAAGTGACGGAACGTGACATGTGGCGTATGGCCTGGCCCGGAAGCGAGGAACCCCCCACCGTGTTGACGTTGGTGGGCCGATACCCGGAGGCGCAGAACCTCGACGAACTGACGGCCCGCGGCGGGTTGCTCCTCTGCCTGGACGGCGTGTCCTACGCAGGCAACATGGGCTTCTCGGTGCGCACCGCGGAAGTCGCAGGTGCAACGGGGGTCATCCTCGCCACGCCAGCACCTATCCCTGGGCGGGCTTGGAAGGATCTGCGGCACAGCAGCATGCAAGCCACGCGCTTCATTCCGGTCGTTGAGTCGCCCATCGAGGAGGTCATCGCCTCCGCCAAAGCCGCAGGGCATCGCATCGTGGTCATCGAGGACGTCGGCGATCACGATTTGCCGAACGTGGAATTGACCGGAGACGTCATGCTGGTCATCGGCGCTGAGGCGGAAGGGGTCAGCCAAGCGGCGCTTGAGGCTGCAGATGCTGTCGTCCGCTTGCCCATGCACGGCTTTGTTCCGTCCTACAACCTACAGGTGGCGGTGGCCTGCGCTTGTGTGGAAGCGGCGCGCCAGCGGTGAGGAACGAGGCGGGAAGGTTACTCGCTTTCGTCCTCGTCGGCGAAATCCAACTCGATACGGTCGGGGCCTCGAATGCTGAGGATTTTGACTCGAATGGGGTTGCCTTTGGCGTACATCGTGTCGAGCATCGTCTGGCTTTTACCAACCATCTTG
>MDTA01137437.1_pt1 | contig 11353 bp, 6 predicted proteins | sample 811151 | NCBI WGS metagenome assembly MDTA01 (sample SAMN05326648, study PRJNA326480) | marine metagenome | isolation source: seawater | place: Indian Ocean: South | collected 2010 | reverse complement strand
ATAGGCAAAGTATAATAAATGCAATAATAATTTTTTTTATATACATTAATTTCCTGTTCTGGTTAAACCATGTATGTCCACTTCATTTCCAGGGAATGGATACAACAATAATTCTATCCATTCTGAATAGGTTTTAAATCCCTCTCCTTCATCTTGAGTTTTTATAATTCCAAATTTCAACCGCTTAGTATTAAGGAAATGATCTCCCAACTCAAAAGCTAATTCCTTAGTGCGATCTTCAAAAAGCATGCTAAGCGCTTGATCTTTAGTGGGAATAGAGGTTATTACTGAAGAAGGTTTCGCCCTGTTTCTTAATGCATTAATATCATCTACATCTTGTTGATTTACAGAGCCATTTACCATTATGTTTGCCTCTGCTCTAGTTAAGTACATTTCAGCTAATCGAATGTATTGATAATGCATTTGGTCAGTAGTATATTTTTCAACGTATATGTAGTTATCATCAGAAGAATAAAAACCAGTGTAACGAGCATCGTCTTCATCCATAATCATTTCGGCAGCTACTCCATTCGGGTTCATACTATAAAAACCTAAAGTTGGTGAGGCTTGATAAGCCTCAAAAATGCGGGCAGAAGGACTTACCCCGGAACCGTCTATAGAATTGAACATGATTTTAAATATGATTTCATTTGAATTCCCTGGTGCAGTAAAAACTTCTGTAACGTCAGACTCTAATGAATATTGACCACTCGTAATTACTTCATTGGCTCGAGCATATGCCAAATCGTATTTTTCATGAAAAAAATAAATCCTAGCTGCGAGCGCAGTAGCCGCATAATAGTTAGAAATCCCAGATGATGCTTCTTGGAAATGAACTCTTGCATTCTCAATTTCAGTCTCAATAAATGCACTGAGCTCAGAAGTTTTGGCACATGATACCCGATCGTCTATGCTCAAAGGTGTTTCCAGTAAAGGTACAGTGTAATTTGTAACAGGATCTCCCCAATAATTATTTAAATCAAAATAGATCAACGCTCTTAAAAAATGAGCATCCGCAAGTACTGCTGACTTCTCAGAATCTGTCGCTGCCGTATTAGCTAAGTCATCTGCAAAAATTTTATTTACAGTACCAAGAGCTGTAAACCCAGATGTATATTGCCAGGAGGTCATATTGGTGCTTATTTCATGACCATAAAAATTATCGTACTCTCCCCTATTTCTATTGACAACATCTCGCATCATTCCCGCAGAGTACAACGCTGACTGACTCACAAATGGTCTAATTTGAGCATATGCCCCATATAATAATGCCTGAGCAGAAGCCAAATCAGTTAATTTATCCGGAGTCAATCCGATATTGGGAGGATTATCTAAAAAATCGTCTCCGCATGACCAAAAAACTGCAGAAACGAATATAATGACTAACTTTTTCATTCTAAACATAATTATAAATTAATAATTAGACCTAAAATTATTGATTTTGCCTGCGGAGATTGCTTAAAAGCTCCTCCTGCTCCAATATTATTAGCTTGACGACTTTGCACAACACCAGTAAATTCAGGATCCCAGAAAAAATTGGGCGCCTTGGTAAAAGTTAGGGCATTGACCATTTTTAAGGAGATATCAAACCCTTTTATTTTTGTCCCTCGCGTAGTTATTTTATATCCAATTGTCAAATCTCTTAACCTTAGATAATCTGTGCTATATAAATGCTCAGAGGTTCCCTCCCAAAAAACATTACTGGTATTTACCTGTGAGACATTAGATGTATTACCATCTGGTGAGCTCCAAGAGTTCAACATGTGAGTTGGTGGATTTAGTTTGTTTCCACCAAAAGGTTGTGTTAAGGCCTTCATGTAACCATCTTCATAGGTTTGACCTGTAGCGAAGGTGAAAAGAACGCTCCCATAAAATTTTTTAAAACTAAATCTATTTTCTAACCCTCCAGTATAATTTGGCCAAGGATTTCCCATAGGTCGTCTATTGGCCTGTGAAAAGAGTGCAAAGCTACCATAATCTTCAATTGCTTGACTGTAACTCAATACATTTCCCTCCAAATCCTTATAAGTATCTTCACCTGTAAGTTGATCTACTCCAACCCACTCAACTAACTGATTTACACCGACGGGATAACCAGGAAAAATTGAAATACCTCCTAATCCAACGCTAGCAGAAATGCCATCTTCAATAAGTTCATCGCCAAGACTGGTAATTAAGTTCTCATTGTAATTCAGGGTGACAGTACTCGACCATTTGAATGAACTTCTATTGATGTTGACAGAATTAATCACTAAATCGTAACCTTTATTCGTCAACGTACCAGCATTTCTTGTCACCAACGAAACTCCAGTCATTTGTGATACCGGAAAGGGCAAAAGTAAATCATTTGTTGTCTTATCGTAGACATCAAACTCTCCATTAATTCTACCTTCTAAAATCTCGAAAGTGATACCTAAGTTAAGTTGAGATGTCGTTTCCCAACCCAACTCATCATCCCCAACATTAGTAATACCCAAACCCGTATTGGCGTTATACGTTGATGTTCCATAGGTAGAAAGATATGAGTAGTCCCCAATTTCAGAATTACCCACCAATCCATAACTCATTCGTATTTTCAAAAAATTTACAGCCGCAGAAAGCGTGGAAAAAAAATCTTCATCACTCAATACCCATCCAAGTGAAATAGCAGGAAAATAACCCCACCTATTATCTGGCCCAAATCGAGAAGAGCCATCAGCTCTGAAACTTACAGATAACATATAACGATCTTGAAAATCATAATTTACACGGCTTATATAAGACAAAAAAGAGTAAGCTGATTCGCTATTTGCCGCATTAATTATGGCCGCATCTTGAGGTCTGGTAAGAGTAGAATTGATAAATGTATCACCAAATACGGAATTTAATTTAGACGTATAAGATTGCATTTCTGATGCCCCCAATATATCCAAGCGATGCTGGCCAAAAGTTTTCGTCATATTCACAATATTCTTCCAGTTATAACCCATACGTTTTCCATTAACTGTAGATGCTACGGATCTACCATGACTCGTAATTTGACCATCGCGGAAATGAAAATCATCATTGAACAATAAATTACTTCCGAGCTCTGATCTGAAACTTAATGCATCCAGAATTTGATACTTGAAATACCAGTTACCTAAGATTTGATTGCTTTTTAGATTAATTGTTCTTAAATCAACACCTGCAACTGGTTGTTCGTCAGAAACATTAAAATAGGATCCATCTTCTTTTCTCACTGGCCAAATAGGAAGCATTTCAGAGACATTACTCACACCACCAGCCCAATTGGTCGGAACTTGCCTATCATTGATATAAGTAAGCATCAAACGTCCACCTATCGATAACTTCTCACTTATTTTATGATCAACATTAAGTCGTGTCCCAAACCTTTGGTATTTATTCCCTCTTAAAATAGTAGTTTGATCTTTAACATTTGCGCTTAAAAAAAAAGTTGTTTTTTCACTACCTCCAGATATGGAAACATTATAGTCTGCCACTTGACCTACTTGTAGCACTTGATCAACCCAGTCAGTATCTGTCCGTTCTGCTTCCTCTTGGGTAAGACCGTCAACCAATACACCACTATTGGCCCAAAAGTCCGCCATATCAAAACCAGAGTTATACCAGGCCTTTTTGGCCAAAATTAAATATTGCTCAGCATTGAGTAAATCAATTTTATTGGTGGCCTCTGACAGCCCAAATGATCCTGATACCGAAACTTGAGTCTCACCAGATTTCCCATTTTTAGTAGTTATTAATACAACTCCATTTGCACCACGAGAACCATATATTGCTGCAGCAGCGGCATCTTTTAATACCTCCATTGACTCAATATCAGCTGGATTTAAACTTGCTAGAACATTTGTATTGGCCGCTTGTTGTAAATTCCATTCTTGTATTCCTCCTCCCGGTTGAGATGTACTTATCTCTCCACTTTCAATTGGAATCCCATCTATAACATAAAGTGGTTCACTGTTTGCACTCACCGATGAAGTCCCTCTAATACGTACCCTGATAGCAGATCCTCCAAGAGCACTACTTGTAGTTACTTGGACTCCAGGAACAATTCCCTGTAAGCCCCCCTCAAATGAGTTGGTGGCAGCAGAATTTAACTTCTCCACATTAACCCTTGAAACGGAACTGGTCATTTTACGTTTAATCTGGGTACCATACCCCATGACCACAACCTCCTCCAACTCCTGAACATTAACGTTCAATGTAACATCAATTACCGATCTTGCGCCAACTACGACCTCTTTATTATCATAACCTATGGCACTAAATACTAAGGTAATATTTTCATCAGGAATATTAAGCCTATAATTCCCTTCATAATCAGTTATAGTCCCGGAGGAAGTACCTTTTATTACAACATTAGCACCTGGTAAGCCCTCATTTGATTCATCATATACAATCCCGGATACGCTCCGCTCTTGCTTTGAAATAACAGGATCTAATTCCTCTCCTAGAATATTCTTTTGAACATTAATACTTTGATTAACCTGTCGGAAATTCAAATTAGATTTTTTGGCAATATCTACCAATACGGAATAAACCGTCTGGTCTACATATGAGCCATTGAAATATCTATTCATTCCAACATCTTTCTCATCATATGCAAATACAAATGGCGTTATATTTTCGATTTTTTTGAATGTTGACCTAATATTATCATTTTTTAATACGAGATTAATTCTTACCTTCTTGATACTCTCAAAGCTGTTATTTTGTACCCTATTATTCACTTTCGCTAAAGCTATCCCCTGTAAAAGATAGATCAAGAGGCCCACTCCATATATTAAATAGATACTAAATTGTGAGATTGGAAAATGTATAGTCTTTTTTTGAGAAAACCGAAACGAAAACATTGTTAATTCATTTATTTTTAATAAATACTTCTTTATCTAATATTTCGAAATCAAAACCTTGAATATAACCCAATGATGTCAAAATCGAAGATAAATTTTGATTATCATAGCTTGCGTTGATGCGCCATTCTTCATCAAAGGGCTCACTTACCGAGAAACTTAATCCATACCATAACTCTAATGCTTCAAATACTTCTTTTTGACTCGCATTTTCAAAGAATAAAATACCATCTTTCCAAGCATTTATTTTTGGATTGAAAAGACTTTTTTTGATTGTTCTCAAATCTCTATTATATGCTAACTGCTCTCCAGCAACCAAATATTGATCCTGAAACCCATTATATTCATTATCAAATTCAACTTGTACCTTTCCTTCAGCTAGAGACACTGTTACTTCATTTTTTGAATAGGTATTAACATTGAACGAAGTACCAAGAGCAGTTGTCGTTACTCCGTGCGCAATGACTGTGAAGGGACGATTGATATCTTTAGCAACTTCAAAATAAGCTTCTCCAGATAATTCTATTTGTCGTTTGTCATTATTAAAACCTTTAAGATAACTCACACTACTCCCTGAATTAAGATGAATAATAGAGCCATCACTTAAAAATATGGTTGATTTCTGCCCATAAGAATTTTTTTTGTTGATTATTTCTTTTTGTGGAATGGTATTATCTGAGATATTAATTTCGGTTTGAAAGAAATAAACTGAAAAAATGCTAATCATCACTATTGATGCAACTCCTTTTAACCAAAAATTAGAATCGTCAATTAAATCTGTCTTTTTCAATGTTTTAGATTGTATTTGATGCTTGTCTTCTGAGATTCTACGCTTCACATTATTTAAAATTTTTTCCTTTGAAATATCATGATTTTGCTCAGACCAATAATTGCGAAGGGCTTCAAACTTCCGTAGATTATCTGGATCTTTATTCATCCACTTTTTCAATTTAATATCTTCACCCTTTGAATAATTACCGGCTAAAACTCTTAAGATAATATTTGCTATGTCAGAGCTCAATTAAATATCTTCATTTAACTTGGGGTCAAAAGAATAACGAAAAAATAGATTCTACCCCCCAATTAGGTTAAAACATATCTTTCTTTCTAAGAAAATAAATTCTAAATTTAGTTAGTCAATTTTATAAATAAGTTGTCTTAAAAAATTCCAATAAATGTGTTTTTCCTATATCGTATGGAATCCAAACCCTATTTTTTTAAAAATAGGAACGATATCTGTACTTTGGTATAGTTTTTTGTTTGCAAGTGGATTTATCATCAGCCGTTTTGTGATTTTTAGTATTTACCGAGCGGAGGGCAGAGTGAGAAATAATTTAGATTATCTGCTTTTATATATCATTTTAGGCACTGTCATTGGGGCAAGGGTGGGTCATGTTGTTTTTTACGAGCCTTTTAAATATTTTAACAACCCTGTTAGCATATTAAAAATTTGGGAAGGGGGTCTTTCATCTCATGGCTGTGCTCTGGGAATTTTAGTCGCTATCTACTTTTATGTCTACAAACTTGAATTCTCAACTAAAAAAGTCCGAATAACAAAACATAATAGACAAGGCCACAGTTGGTTACAAATAGTTGATAGAATTGCAATTGTCGTTGCTTTAGGCTCAATATTTATTAGGATAGGTAATTTCATGAATAGTGAAATAATTGGAAAACCTACGAAATCAAATTATGGAGTCATTTTTGTTGGTGCTAAGACGCAGCAAGTAAAGGATCGAATTCCGGCCATTCATTCCATTTCGGTAATAAATGAAGACCAATATATAGAGAATAATGATCCTCTACTTACCCTCGAAATAAAACTAAAAGAGCACATAGTAAATAAAGATATTGCAGAAAGCATTTTCAAAAAAAATATAAAACCATTATTGTTAAAAAAACAAAAACTCCCCAACTTAATAGCACCAGAAAATATCCCTATTGAAATAAAAAAATCAAAGCAAGGATACTTAGGTCATTTTAAAATGAAAGGAATTATCAGGCATCCAAGTCAACTATATGAAGCAGGTATTTGTGTTATTACCTTCTTAATTCTGATAGCGATATGGAAAAAAAGGAAAGAATGTACTCCTGGCGGTTTAATATGGGGTATTTTCCTTCTGTCAATTTTTGGTTCAAGAATACTGCAAGAGCTAGTCAAGGAGAATAATGTAGTATTTGGAGATGACCTTTTATTAAACCAAGGTCAATATTTGAGTTTCCCGTTTGTTTTGTTGGGATTATTCTTACTTGCCCGTGTTGTTATAAAAAAACATAGAATCAATCAATTTAAATAAGAAAATATTACGATTTAGGCCGCTTCATCACTTATCAAAATTTTAAGTCGATCCTATTAAAATACTGAATAAATTAAACTTTTTAATTATATTGATCGAACACCGCTTGGTAAGCTGGGGCAATGGAATCAATTAAAGAAGGTTTTAACAAATTATTTTCTATATGAAGATTTACTTCTTCAACCATCCTTTGTATTATATTAGGGTTTTTCTTAGCCAAATTATATTGCTCCGAAGGATCTTCATCGAGATTAAAGAGAATTGGAAAATCCTCGTCGGAAAGTTCTTTATGCCTAGGATTTGGGTTTTTTATAAAAACTTTCCAAGGTCCATTACGCATGGCGATCAATTCTTGTTGTTTGTAATAAAAAATAGGATGTGACAGTTCCTTTTCTAAAAAGAAACTAGAGGATATATCTCTTCCATCAAATGTTCCTTCCTCGTAATTAATCCCAGCCATTGTCATGAAGGTAGGCATCAAATCCAATGTGCTTCCAACTCCGTTAAAAATTTTATTTTTAGGAACCCTGCCCGGCATCCATGCTATAGTTGGAACTCTGAATCCTCCCTCCCAAGTAGATCCTTTTTTCCCTCTCAATAGTCCTGCAGACCCTCCATTAATTCCCACCCAGCCCCACGGACCGTTATCACTTGTGAAAATAACAAAAGTGTTGTCTTGAATATTTAGTTTTTTTAGTTTTTCCAAGATAGCACCTACACTCTTATCTAGCACTTGGACCACATCTCCATAAAGGCCCCTTTTACTTTTTCCTGCATCAGCACTGTCCACATGTAGAGGAACATGAGGAAATGCATGGGCAAAATATAGAAAAAATGGCTTATTTTTATTTTTATCGATAAACTCAATTGCTTTATCAGTATATCTTCTCGTTAATTGACTTTGATCTGGTTCCAATTCAATGATTTCTGTACCCTCCATCAATGGTAAAGGAGGAAAGGCCGCCTTTGCATAATCCCAATTATTGTTCGGTGGTGACATGTCATTGGAATAAGGAATTCCAAAATAATAATCAAACCCATGTTGAGTAGGTAAAAATTCTTTTTTATGCCCAAGATGCCATTTCCCTATACAGGCCGTGTTATACCCAACTTTACTAAGTCTGCTTGAGATAGTTGACTCGGTTGTTGGGAGACCTCCATACGAATCAGGAAATAAAACGCTTCTTGCCCCTGACATTCCTATTTTAGCAGGTAATTTACCCGTCAATAATCCGGCCCGACTGGGAGTACAAATAGATGCTGCCACATAAAATTGCGTAAGTTTCATACCCTCATGGGCCATTTGATCAAGGTTTGGTGTTTCGATGGTCGGATGGCCAAAACAGCTCAAATCACCATAACCCAGATCATCGGCAAAGATGATGATGAAATTAGGTGGAATAATCTCCTTTTCTGATAATTTGCAAGCAGAAAAATAAATACTAAAAAGGACAAGAATTGTAATCCTGTAATATTGTTTAGGTCTCATTCTAACGTAATAATTTTAGTATCATCCATTATTTTTGGACTGTTTGAATTCCCCCCCCCATAGGTCCAAGTTGTTCTCGTCTTGTCTATGGTTCTTGGGTTAGTGGCGCTACCACCCCAGGTATTTATATATAGTTTTGCATTTTTTAAGGTAGATGGATTTCCCAACATTTTAGCTGTAAGCGTAACACTTATTTTATTTTGCCCATAGTTAACATTTGCAAATGGTGTAATAATAGATTTTCCTAATTTTTCAGGACCCGACATAATAGGATGACTTTCAAATGCTTCTATTCCAAAACCACCCAAAGAAAATCGATAATCCCACTCACCCTGATTAGGGAAAAATGCATTTTGAAAAGGTAAAAATTTCACCCCTGCTTTCTTATCCGGCATATCAATATATATATTCAATAATACATGATCAAATCCATTTGGGGGGATCCATATTTTAGTAATTTCTGACATGGTAATTTCCAAGGTTAAGTTATTTCCAGTAAGAGAAACGTCAACAGCCTTTATATCTTGCTGGTGACCAAAGCTTCTGTGACTTGGGTATGTGTATTTACCATTAGGACCATGATCATCCTGAATTTCGTCTTCATAATGGAGTAAATGTTTAGTGGGTAAAGCCAATGTAAAATGTTTAGATGAGGTTATTAATGATCCTTTTTCGTCATAGCCAATTGCAGTTATCCGATGTTTCCCATTTACCAAATTACTTAAGCTTAAATCATAGAACCAGCTATTCTGATTCCTACTTTTAACGGGTAATAAATACTCATATTCCCCGTCTATGACCAACCCAATGTTTTCAGCGCCCTCTACTTTCCCACTTAATTGGAGGGTTGGCACACTTAAAATTTCTGAAAAATCATTATTTATCTCTATGGCCCCAAACAAATTAACATTTGCTTGCAAAGTATCAGTATTCACAAAAACTTGGGCACTTTTAGAATCTAAAATCATATCCATAATTCTATCATTGGAAACCGATAAAATTTCATTTCCCGATCCAATGCTGTATTTGGAGACATAATTTCCCGGATTAAACGTGGGTAAGCTTAATCCATCCACCAATGATCGACTTTCTGAAGTATTAATCAAAATCAATGCAGAGACTTCATCTAATGTCATTTCGTATATGAATAATCCTGGACCAAAAGAATTATCTCTTAATATTTTGAGTTTGCCTCGTCGAAACACTTCGTTTGACTTTCTTAAATTTATTAAACCCTGAACAAATTTAAAACTTGTATTTTTTGTGTCAAAGTGATCTTTATTTAACGACCCCACTCCCCCCTTAAACATAGTTTGCCGCATTCCAGTTAACTCTTGTTCAGTTCCATAGTATATGACAGGAACTCCTGGAATAGTCATAATGAAAAATAATGCTTGCCTCATACTCTGCCTATCAGATTTGGAGAGTAGTCGAGGAGCATCATGATTATCAATAAAATTGAGTAACTGATCAGCACGTTGAAAATTTTCTTGAATACTCTTAATCCTAAATGAGAGGGTACTCGTCGGTTTCTTCTCTATGAAGACACGATTTATTGCTGTATTTAGTGGGAAATTTAATATCGAATTCATTTCGGGTTTAATCTTAGTCCCTAAATATTTGCGGGCCTCTTTTGTTCCAGAATGATCAAACGGTTTAGGGAAAAAAGCTACTTCTCCGGCAGTTAAAAAATGTTCTTTACCTAACTTTTTTGCTAACAAATCGATACCTAAATGATCTCCCTCCTTATCATGAAGAAAACTATGCCAAAAGTCATGTTCTACCATATGGGGTGTATCAAACCTGAATCCATCAACTCCTACTTCTTGGATCCAATAACCATAATTCGCTCTCAATGCGTCTCGAACCAAATGATTGGATGTATTGAGATCGTCTAAATCTGCATATTGAAATTGAGTTTTTTGAATGGTATCTGAATGATCCGTGAAATTTGGTGCAAAATGATAAATGCCAAGTTCGCGATCTTCCTTCTTTCTGGCATCATTATGATTAAAAGGATATTGCACAGGCTGTTCAACGCTATGTAACCTAAAGTTTTTGGATACATCATCAGGATCGTAGGGGCCATCATAAGTGTAAAAATCTCCTAAATGATTTACTACTACGTCTTGGATAAGATACATCCCTTTAGAGTGCAGGGTTGCAGAAAGAATTTTATAATCCTCTAAATCTCCTAGATGTTTATCTACTTGATCTAATCTAATAGCCCAATATCCATGATTTCCAGTTCCTGTATGTTGTGGATTTTGCCATTGATTGGCTACTGGAGGTGTAATCCAAATTCCTGTAACACCGAGCTCTTGTAAGTAATTAATTTTCTGAGTAATTCCTTTAATATCACCTCCATTCCAATAACCTCCATCTCCCTTTTTATACTCACCAGTCCCTTGATCATTGTTGGTTGAATCTCCATCCATAAAGCGATCTGTTACAATAAAATATAGGATTTGATCTTGCCAGGAAGGAGAAGGGACATAAAGATTTTTTTGCAAGTCATCTTTATTAATATCAGAACCCTTTTTAAAGCCACAGCTCAAAAGGACAATAGTCAAAAATAAAAGGGATAATTGAAAAAAAAATTTCATATTCTTCACTATTTCGACGTAATTATTCAGCTCTACCCCTAAACAAAATTTTTTGGCTATGAATCTAAAATGTCAGACACAATCGAGGGAAATCCCCACATAATTCGT
>MDTA01143448.1_pt1 | contig 11354 bp, 6 predicted proteins | sample 811151 | NCBI WGS metagenome assembly MDTA01 (sample SAMN05326648, study PRJNA326480) | marine metagenome | isolation source: seawater | place: Indian Ocean: South | collected 2010 | reverse complement strand
GCACAATCAATATTATTTATTTTAGATCCAAAGAAAAAATACAAAAAAGAGGATTTAATTATATTACTTAATAAAATTAATTTAGATAATACACTGATTGAATTTAAGGGTTTAGCCGATTATGAATTTATATTATCTTTTTTGAGTGAAAATAATAATAATGTAAAATGTATATTTCATGATTATAAAATATCTGAAAAAACATATAAAAAGTATTCGAAAAAACTTAATAACTGCAAATTTCAAACTATTAATATATATAAAGAATCATTTGAGAAAATTAATTCCAAAATATTACCATATATAGCTATAAATCATGTTCAATTTAACTTCAAATTATCAAATCATTTTTTTTATGAAATTGCAAAAATTAGAGCATTTAGAATTTGGTACTACAATACTTACAAAGCCGAACCTTATATTTCTTGCATTACAAATATTGACAAAAAAATAAAAATACATGAACTTATTCAAACATGTACACAATCATGCGCCGCAGTAATAGGCGGATGTGATAATCTTAATGTTTATCCAACTCAAAATAATTTCCTTGGAATAAAACAGCAACTAATTTTAAAAAATGAGGCATATTTTGATAAATTTATTGATCCACTACACGGGAGCTACTATATTGAAAAAATAACTCAATCATTTTTAAATAAAAAAATTAAGAATAGCTTTAATAATATAATTGAACAAAATTATACAAATACATTTGAGGGTATTAAAATTAAAAGTCATTACAATCATTCTGACGTTAAAAATAATAATTATTTAAATTTTGGTGCTGGCATTCCTCCATTTATGAGAGGTCCATATTCTACAATGTACTGTAAAAGAAAATGGACTATAAGACAATATTCAGGATTTTCAACAGCAGAGGAATCAAATAAATTTTATTTGAAGAATTTAAAAGCTGGACAAAAAGGTTTATCAATTGCTTTTGATCTTCCAACACACCGTGGCTATGATTCTGACCACAAAAGAGTTAAAGGTGATATTGGTAATACAGGAGTAGCTATTGATACCGTTGAAGATATGGCAATTTTACTTAAAAATATTGATTTAAATAGCATATCTGTTTCAATGACAATGAATGGGGCCGTTCTTCCAATAATGGCATTTTTAATCGTGCATGCTAAAGAAAATAATTACCCTATTGAAAAATTAACCGGTACAATTCAAAACGATATATTAAAAGAATTTATTGTTCGAAATACTTACATATACCCACCAAAACACTCAATGAAAATTATTAAAGATATTTTTAAATATACAGCGAAAGAAATGCCAAAATTTAACTCCATTAGTGTTAGTGGATACCATATGCTTGAAGCAGGTGCCAGTGCTGAAACTGAATTAGCATATACTCTTGCTAATGGATTAGAATATATTAGAACTGGTATAAGTGCTGGATTAAAAATTGATGATTTTGCTCCTAGAATATCATTTTTTTGGGGAATTGGAATGAATTATTTCATGGAAATAGCAAAAATGAGAGCTGCAAGAATTATTTGGGCACAAATCGTTAAGAAATTTAAACCTAAAAACCCTAAGTCAATGATGTTACGAACTCATTGTCAAACTTCTGGGTGGAGTCTAGTAGAACAAGAGCCTGAAAATAATATAACTAGAACGTGCGTAGAGGCTCTTGCTGCAATATTAGGTGGAACTCAATCCTTACATACAAACGCATTTGATGAAGCAATTGCGCTTCCTACTGAAAAATCAGCAAAAATTGCTAGAGACACACAGTTATTTTTACAAAAAAACTCCAAAATCTGTGAGGCAATTGATCCTTTTGCAGGTTCCTATTATATAGAATCATTAACTAATTCTCTGATTTCTAAAGCAAAAAAAATAATTAATGAAATAGAAAAATTAGGTGGAATGTCTAAGGCAATTGAGTTAGGGATACCTAAAAAAAGAATCGAAGAAAAAGCTGCTATTAGGCAAGCTAAAATTGATTCAAATAAAAATATTATAATTGGATTAAATGCATTCAAAACAAAATCAAATAATAAAATTGAGATTTTAGAAATAGATAACTCAGCTGTAAAAGAAAAGCAAATTAAAAAAATACTTAAAGTAAAAAATAATCGAAATAATAAATTAGTTAAAGAAAAATTAAAAAATATAACTTTATGTTGTAAAACAGGGGAAGGTAATTTATTAGAAAAATGTGTAGAAGCAGCAAAAGTTAGAGCAACAATTGGAGAAATATCTAAAGCATGTGAAAATTATTTTGGAAGATATCAATCAAACCACAACTTAATTTCAGGAGTATATTCTATGGAAATAAAAAAGGATACGAAATTTATAAAAGCTAAGAAAATGACCATGAAATTTTCGCAATTATTTGGAAGAAATCCAAGAATTCTTGTTGCTAAAATTGGACAAGATGGACACGACAGAGGAGCAAATGTTATTTCAACAAGTTTTGCAGACATAGGTTTTGATGTTGATATTGGACCTTTATTCCAAACACCAGAAGAAATATGTAATCAAGCAATTGAAAATGATGTTCACATGATTGGTGTATCCAGTTTAGCTGGAGCACACAAAACACTAGTTCCTGAATTAATAGATTACCTAAGAAAAAAAACCTCAAAGAAAATTCTTATTATACTTGGAGGAATAATTCCTAAAAAAGATTATGATTATTTATATAACAAAGGAGTTGACAAAATTTTTGGCCCAGGAACAATAATTTCGGAAGCAGTTATAGATATTTTATCAAAATACTTAGATGAATAATATAAACTTTAAAAAACTACAAACTGGACATATTCCAACATTAGCACAATCAATTACATTGATTGAAAGCAGTTTAGAAGCTGATAAAATCCAGGCTAATAATTTAATTAATAAATGTAGTAGACTTAATAGACAATCTTATAGGATTTGTATAAGTGGAGCTCCTGGAGCAGGCAAAAGTACTTTTATTAACTGTTTACTAAAAAAATTTATTAAAGAAAATTTAAAAATAGCTGTATTGGCCATTGACCCTAGTAGTGATGAAAGTAAAGGAAGTATTTTAGGAGATAAAACTAGGATGAACATTTCATCCAATCAAAAAAATATATATGTTAGGCCTTCTCCAAGTAAGGGTGAACTGGGTGGAGTTTCAAAAAAAACTAGAGAGACAATTATTCTTTGCGAAACCGCTGGTTTTGATATAGTTATAGTTGAAACAACTGGTGTAGGTCAAACAGAATATATTGCCAAACAAATGACAGATTTTTTTATTCTTCTTACTATACCAAATTCAGGAGATTATTTGCAAGCAATTAAAAAGGGTATTTTAGAAATAACAGATTTAATTGTTATCAATAAAATTGATAATATACCTGAGAATGAAATACAGAGAGAAAAAAATTATTACTATCAAACTAAAAAAACAAAAAAATATAATTTTGAAAAAATTCAAACATGCTCCTCAATTAATGGATTAGGTATTAATAGTATTTATAAAATTTTGCATGAAAATCATATTAGCCAAAAAATAAACGGTGATTTAACTCAAAATAGATTAAATCAAATTAAATATTGGGTAAATAAATCAATTAAGGAAAACCTAATAAACAAATTCTATAATAAAAAAAATATACATAGAGAGATTGAAGAAATAATTGAAAATATCAAAAATAAATCTGCTAATGTAGAGGATCTAAGTAAAGAAATTGTAAATAAATATTTAAAATAAATTAGAAATTATATTCTCTATTGTTATTCCTTCTGCTTCTGCTTTATAATTCTTAACTAATCTATGCCTCAGAACATTAAAAGCAACTTCTCTAATATCTTCCTTGTCAGGAGAATACTTACCTGAAATAACTGCATTAATTTTTGATGCAATTATTAAATACTGAGATGCTCTAGGCCCAGCTCCCCAATCTAAATATTTTTTTATCTCATCAGTTGAAGAATTAGAATTAGGACGTGTTTTTCTAACTAAATTTATAGCATATTCATATACAGAGTCAGTAACAGGTATTTCTAATAATGTTTTTTGGAAAGAAAGAATATCATCGGCAGTTAAAATATTTTTTACATCATTATTATTAATAGAAGTTGTACGTTTAACAATATCTAGCTCCTCATTAAAATTAGGATAATCAACAATTATACTGAACATAAATCTATCAAGTTGAGCTTCAGGCAAGGGGTATGTACCTTCTTGCTCAATAGGGTTTTGAGTAGCTAAAACAAAGAAAGGCTCATCTAATTTATATGTTTTACCAGAAACGGTTACTGCATGTTCCTGCATAGCTTCCAAAAGAGCAGACTGTGTTTTAGGTGGAGTTCTATTAATTTCATCAGCTAAAATTATATTTCCAAAAATAGGTCCTTTTACAAACTTGAAATTTCTTGTTTCATCAATAATCTCACTTCCCATAATATCAGAGGGCATTAAATCTGGTGTAAATTGGATTCTACTAAAATTTAAACCTAGTGTTCTAGAAACAGTATTAACAAGTAAAGTTTTAGCAAGACCTGGAACACCAATTAATACAGAGTGACCTCCTGAAAAAATAGTCATCAATAATTTATTAACAATCACATCTTGTCCAATAATTACTTTAGAAACTTCTTTCTTAACGTCATTAAATGATTTTAATATTTTATCTATAGATGCTATTTCTGGTTTTATATCACTCATCTAATTATTTTTTTTCCAATTATAAACAAAATCATTATTTAAAAAATCACTATTTAAATATATATAAGTATTTTCTATTTTTGAATTAATCCAATTAGATAATTTCTTTTGTTTTTTTTCATTTTCTGCATACATCTTAATAAGGTTATAATCCTGATTAATATTTGCAAAATGAGGTTCAGTTTTTTGGATTAATTTAACTAATCGATAGGATTCTTTACCATCAGGTAATTTATAATATAATGGCCCTATAATACTTCCTTCTTCTAAGTCCTTTAACTTATTTTTTAAGAGCGGATCTAACTCATCTATAAAAAAAGAATGCTCACCCGTTTGAGGATTGATTAACAATCCACCATTGTATTTAGTCTCGTCATCATTTGAAAAATCTTTTGCTGCTTTTTCAAAAGTAGATTCTCCATTTTCTATAATATCTTTAAGGGAAGTCAGAAAAGTTTTAGTCTCTTCCATCTGATGTTGAAAAATTTTTGGAATCATTAAGATGTGACGAAAGTCAACTATCCCTCCTGTTCTATTTGTGAGTTCAGCAATATGAAAACCGTACTCTGTTTCAAAAACATTTGAAATTTCACCTGGGGAAAGACTATAAATAACCGCTTCAAATTGCTTAGTTAACTGACCTTTTTTTATATTAACATATTCTCCTCCATTTCTAGAGGAACCTGGATCCTCAGAATATAGAATAGCCATAGTTGAAAATTTATCCCCTGTTAAAATTCTATTTCTAAGATTATTTAACTTTTCTTTAGTTTGAATTAAAGAAGAATCAGATGGGTTGGGTAATATTAGTATTTGCCCTATCTTAAACTGTTCATCAAGATAAGGCAAACTGTCCTTATTCAAATTGTTAAAGAAATAATTTACATCTGAGGGGGTTACTTCAGTAAAAGCAGTGATTTCTTGCTGCATTAATTGAACTGTCATTTGATCACGAACACTATTTAGTAAGGTTTCTTTTATTTTTGAAAAGCTTTTATCAAAATATTGTTCAACTTTTCTCTCAGACCCTAATGTGGTAACTAGGTATTCTATTCTTCTATTTAAATTATTTTGAACTTCATTTTCTCCAACTACTAAACTATCTATTGATGCATGATGAAGTAATAATTTTTGAAATAAAAGTTCTTCTAATACTTCTGAAATAACTTGATCAGATTGCAATTCATTAAATTGGGCTTCATACTGAGATATGCTTTCTTGCAAATCACTTAAAAAAACAACTTGATCTCCAACGACAGCAACAACTCCATCTAAAAGTTGCTTATTTTCATTTTGAGAGTAAACAAAGATTAAGTTTAAAATAAATAGGGCTAAAATATTTTTTATCATATCACAAAGTACATTTTTTATAACGAATAAAAAAAAATTTTATTTAATCAATATTAATTAATTTATGGAGCAAGCTCTGTCGTATATATATTACCATACCATTCAAAATAAATTGATTTACCAATGCCAAGCTCTTTTGAAGCTTTAATAAATGCACTTTCAAAACTTCCTGTATACACTGGTATTTTTTCTAATTTATTATCTATTAAAGATAATTCAATAAGATAAGAATTAAGATTATTATTAATTAACGCATTTAATAAATCATTATTAATGGAAACATCATATTTTTCCTGCAAAATTTTTAACCATTCATCTTCTAAGTATTTTTGATAGTCTGATATAACAATTCCTTTAATATCTTTGAATTTCTTAGGAGAAGGAGATAAAAAGTCAATTATTTTAATTATCTCAACATTTGTATCTTCTTCGTTAATGTTTGTGTAAATAAATCCTTTATCCAAATTAATTAATCTATTGTATAATGCTTCATCAGTATCTTCATAATAAATAATAGAGTCTTTTATAGTAAGATTTAAAAGTGAATTTTTATTAAACTTAGATAGCATTTTTTCATTAGACAATCCTTTTAAAATTGATTTTTGAATTTTCTTATAATTATTTGAGTTACAATAATAGTTCTTGGTTATTATTCTATTTGGAAATAAATAATTATCAATATTTTCATCATAAAAAGACAAAAGTCCTGAGGTGTCCTTTGCAGCTTTAGACCATACTTTTTGATCCATTAATTCAAACAATAAAATTCCATCATGATATTCATTAATTAATAGACGAAATTCATTATACTTAGATTCTAAATTTTGATCTTCAAAGCTCAGTATCTTTTGCTCAGTAAAAGTTTTATAAAGTTCATTAATTATAATTTCTGTATTTTCTTGCGCTCTAAAATTTTTCTTGAATGAAATTAAAAAATCGATAAAATCTTTTTGATAATATTTATTTATTATATCATTAAATGTTAAAGAAAATAAAACTCTACCATTTCCATTTATGAGTTCATTGGATTTAGAATCGTTATTAAAAAAATCTTCATTTATTAAACTATAAATTAATTTCAAAGAAGATTTTTTTTCAGTAAAGAAGTAATCTTCTTTTAATTTTCTAATTAATGAATCTCTGCTTTTTTGAGATCTTGAATCTTTCTCAACACGTGATTTTAATGAAGATTCTATTTCCTCAAAAGATGGCAAGCCTTTTTTATCAATTAATTTAATGATATGCCAACCTGCAGGAGTTTTAATTGGATTTGAAAAATCTCCTGTTTCATTTAATCCAAAAGACGCGGTTTCAAAACTTTCATACATTTTATTTGAGCCAAACCAATCTAATTCGCCACCTTTTGAAGCACTTTTCTTATCATCTGAATATTTCTTTGCTAAGCTATTAAAATCTTCACCATTTAAAAGTAAACCATATATCTCGTTTATTTTCTTTTCTGCGATTGAGTCATTACTTAATTTAGGATTAATACCAATCATAATATGAGACACCTTTACTTCTCCTCGTGATTCTCTTCTGTCATTAACTTTCAAAACATGATAACCATATCTAGTTCTGACAGGGTTTGAAACACTACCTACATTTGTATTATAAGCTGCATTTTCAAAAGGATATAACATATACAAAGCAGTAAAATATCCTAATTCACCATCATTTTTATCTACAGATGGGTCATCTGAATATTTTCTAGCTAATTGACCAAAATCATTATTATTATTAGCTTCATTTTGAATCATTTTAGCTTTATTAAAGGCAACAAGAGTGTCACTAGGTGACGAATTAGGATCTACTTTAACAAGGATATGACTAACGTTAACCTCTTCTTTAAGCCTAGAATATGCTTCTTGTAACAACTGATTAGTCACCTCATTATCATTCAAATAAGACTTTGCCAGTTGGCGCCTGTAGCCTTCTAATTCTCTTTTAAATGAAGGTAATGTATCCATTCCTAAAGATTTAGCCTCTACTACCTTTAATTTAAATTTTACATACAGATCTAAGTATTCTTCTAATTCAACCGGATCAATGATAGTGTCATCTGGCTCTTTATTTTTATTGTATATACTAAGAAAATCTTCTAAATAAATATTATCACCGCCAACTGTAGCAAAAGTAATTTCTTGTGCAATTAGAGAATTAAAAGATAAAATTGTAATTAATAAAAAAAGTATTTTTTTCATAATAAAAATTATAAATGTTTTCTAAAATAATTAGGAGCCTCTCTCGTTATTGTAACATTGTGAGGGTGACTTTCATCCACACCTGCAGATGTTATTTTAATAAAGTTTGAAGATTTTAAATCACTTATTTTTTTAGCTCCACAATATCCCATACCAGCCCTTAATCCGCCAATATATTGATACATAACTTCCGACAACTTACCCTTGTAAGGAACTCTACCAACAATTCCCTCAGGAACAAACTTAGATGAATCTTCCTCTGAGTCTTGAAAATACCTATCACTAGAACCCTTTTGCATAGCATCAATGGAACCCATACCACGATAGGATTTAAATTTACGTCCTTCGAAAATAATTGTTTCTCCAGGAGATTCTTCAAGTCCAGCAAGTAAAGAGCCTAACATTACTGTATCTGCTCCACCAACAATAGCTTTAACTATATCACCTGAAAATCTAATTCCACCGTCAGCAATTACAGGTGTATTACTTTCTTTTGCAAAAGAGTACACATCGCTTATAGCTGATAATTGAGGAACACCAATACCAGAAATTATTCTAGTAGTACAAATTGAACCTGGACCAATACCAACTTTTATAGCATCAGCATTATTTTTAATTAGAAGATTAGCTGCTTCAGCTGTAGCAATATTTCCAACAACACAATCAATTTTAGGAAATTTCTTTTTCAATTCTATTAAAGTTTCAATAACCATTTTACTGTGAGCATGAGCAGTATCAATAACAACCGCATCAACGCCCGATTTAACCAATGAAGCACATCTGTTTAAACCTTTTTCACCTACCCCTATAGCAGCAGCAACTCTTAATCTTCCAAAATTATCTTTACACGCATTAGGTTGTTTTTTTACTTTTATTATATCACGAAATGTAATTAAACCAATTAAATTATTCCCTTCGTCAATAATAGGTAATTTTTCAATTTTATTTTTTTGTAAAATCACTTCTGCTTCTGCAAGAGAAATGTTTTTCTTTGTCGTAATCAAGCCAGACGATGTCATTACATCACTAATTAATTTATTATTATTTTTTTCAAACCTTAAATCACGATTTGTAACAATACCAACCAATTTTTTATCAGGGCACAAGACAGGAATTCCACCAATACCATATTCTTCCATTATTTTTTTCGCGTCACTAACAATAGCATTTTCTTGAATTGTAACTGGATCTAAAATAACTCCACTTTCAGCTCTCTTAACAATATTAACTTGTTTAACCTGTTCCTCTACACTCATATTTTTATGAAGAACTGCAATTCCACCTTCTCTAGCAATGGCAATTGCCATAGAAGATTCAGAAACAGTGTCCATAGCAGAAGAGACAATAGGAATATTTAATGGTATATTTTTAGAGAAAATTGTTTTGGTAGAAACATCCTTAGGTAAAATTTCAGAATATGCAGGCACAACTAAAACATCGTCAAAAGCCAATCCTTCATGTACTACTCTATTCTTCATAATTGTTATTGAATAAAAATAAATTGTTTGCAAAAATACTAAATTATGCGGTATAATTAAAAAAACTTACCACAGTTTACTTTTATGAGGACCACAAGCAACAAGTGAAAAACTATCCTTTTTTAAGTATTTTTTTGCGATTTCAATAATTTTATAAGAGTCTATTTTGTTAATTTCATTAATATAATCATTAATGAAATTAAATGATGAATTATGTTTTTTTAAGTTTCTAAAAACTATAGCTTGGTTAAATATACCATCATTAGAATGAAGAAGTGAGCCAACTAAATATGCCTTTACTTTTTCAAGCTCTTCTTTATTAACTCTTTCATTTTGTAACTTAGTAATCTCAACTAATATTTCATCTAATACTAACTTTGTATATTTTTCTCCAACTTGAGTAGAAATATGTAATTCACTATGATTTTCTTCAATAATTAAGTAAGACCCAATTCCATAAGTGTAACCCTTTTCTTCTCGTATTTTCTTCATCAATCTGGACCCAAAATAACCACCTAAAATTACAACTAGTATTCTTAAACTAAAAAAATCATGATGCCGAGGGCCGGGTAAAATTTTCGCTATTCTAAAAGAAGTTTGCAAGGCATCTTCTTTGGAAATATATAATCTCTTAGGATTTGAAAATGGAGGATTTAAAATATTACTATCAAAATATTTTTTATCATTTATTAAAAACTTATCGGATGGTTTTTTTATTTTGTATACAGTTGAATTTAGATAGTTTATTGCATCTTTTGGAATATCACCTGAAACTATTGTTTCTAAATTATGTGAATTATAAAAAACACTGTGAAATTCAAGTAGATCTTTAACACTAATATCATCAAAATCACTTTGCTTAGTCATTCTTCCATAAGGGTGAAAATTTCCGTATAATAAATTATTAATGTGACGGGCAGCTATGAATGACGATCTTTCCAAATTAATATCAAATATTTTTTTTCGTTTAAAATCTTATTAGTCACTAAATCATTAGGAAAAGTTGGGTGCAATAAAAAATCAGATATAATTTCAAGGACATTTTTCATCTGAGAATTCATGAAATAAACAGAAATTATAGAGAATCTTCTACTTGTTTCAAAATTAATGTGAGCACCTAAATTTTGAAGCAATTGGCTTATTTCAAACTCATTGTATTTTGATGAACCTGCACTTAAATATTTATTACAAAAGTTAGGAGCTAATTTTGGTTCGTGAAAAATTCCTGAATAATTTATTTTAAAAATAAATTCTACACTCATAACACCTAAACCATCGAACTCATGATTTAAAAAATATGTGTTTGGAAATTTTTTATTTCTAATTTGCTTAACAAATGGTAATTTAAGGCTTTGAATTTTTTTAACCTTGCACAAATTTGGAAATGAAAATTCTTTATTTTCCATAGAACAGGGTTATTGATTTTTTTTTATTAAATAAATTATTTGCCTCTTCAATAATTTTTTTAGAATTAAAATTATTATATGTTAAAATTTGTGAGTTAATCAAATTTGACTTACCTAAAAGTTCACCAACAGCAAGATCAAGTGCTTTACATGAATTATCTACATAAGAAAACAAGATAGTAGATTCATTTTTTTTAATTACTCCATTTAATTCGGCTTCTGTAATATTATTTTTACATAATCTATCTAATTC
>MDTA01127120.1_pt1 | contig 11354 bp, 14 predicted proteins | sample 811151 | NCBI WGS metagenome assembly MDTA01 (sample SAMN05326648, study PRJNA326480) | marine metagenome | isolation source: seawater | place: Indian Ocean: South | collected 2010 | reverse complement strand
AAACAAATATATATGGTGAAAAAAATTATAAAAAAAGTTACAGGAAATTCGGCAAAACTAAATTGTAGAGGTGGAACAAGTGATAGCCGTTTCTTAGGATCAATTCCAAGACTTGAGTTAGGATTGAGAAATAATACTATTCATATGGTTAATGAAAGAACATCAATTTCAGACTTAAATAAATTAACTAAAGTTTATAAAGAAATTTTAAATAATTTTTTCAAGTGAAAACCGCAATTATTACCTCTGATTCCTCAGAAAAACATATTACTGGAGATGGTCATCCTGAGCAGCCTAAAAGGATAAAGTCAATAGTAACAAAATTAAAAAAAAGAAATGATGTTTTGTGGAAAGAATCTTAGAATGTTCCTGAAGATATTTTAAACACTACTCACACCAAAGATTACTTGGAACAAGTTAAAAAATCTTTTCCAAAAGAAGGTTTAAATTTTTTGGATGGAGATACAGTTTTATCACCAGGTAGTAAAAAGGCGGTATACGATGCAGCTGGATCCGTTATTAGGGCAATCAATGGAATTGAAAACAAAGAATTTAAAAATGCTTTTTGTGCAGTTCGACCTCCTGGACATCATGCTGAGAAAAATAAAGCTATGGGTTTCTGTGTAATTAATCAAGCTGGAGTAGCTTTAAACTATTTAGTTAAAAAATTTAAATATAAAAAAGTTGCTTGTGTAGATTTCGATGTACATTGGGGCAATGGAAATTATGATATAATGCAGGATAACAAAAGTGCTTTGTACATTTCTACTCATCAATATCCCTTTTATCCAGGAGGAGGGACTGAAAGGGATAAAGGTAAGTTTAATAACTCTCTAAATATACCACTCCCAGCAGGGACTAACAGTGAGCAATATTTTAATGCATTTGATAAGGTATTAGACAGGTTGGCAAATTATAAACCAGATTTTCTAATATTTTCAGCAGGGTTTGATGCTCATAAAGATGACCCACTAGCTCAATTCAATTTAAGTTCCAAAGATTTTTATGAGATAACTAAGAGGACACTAAAAGTAACAGCATCTTCAACAGCAGGAAAAGTTATTTCAATACTTGAGGGTGGATATGATCTCAATGCACTTGCTGAAAGTGCGAATGAACATGTTAACGCACTTATAGAATTCAATTGAATATTAAATGAGAAATTATAAACAGCTATTATGAAGTTATTCAAAATTAAAAAGTCTAAAATTGATAATAAGGGTAGAGGACTGTACGCCACAAAAGATATTAAAGAAGGTACAAAAATAATAAATTACATTGGTAAAATTATCACGAATAAGCAGATAGAGGAATCCGATAAATATGATAATTCAAAACCAATATATCTATTTACTTTGAATAAAAGGTATAGTCTTGATGGAGACTTTCCCTGGAATACAGCGGGATTAATAAACCATTCTTGTGAAAATAATTGCGATTATAATGGTAAAGGCCTTAAAGTTTGGGTCACAGCAATTAAAAATATCAAAAAAGGAGAAGAATTAACTTGTGACTATGGCTTTGGTTATGATGAAGATTATAAACAATTTCCTTGCAAATGTGGGGTAAAAAATTGTTGTGGTTTTATTGTAAGGGCAGAAAGTCGATGGCGTATAAATAAAAAATTTTCTATAGGAAATAAAAAAAAAATTAATAAGTAACTTTATATAGATATAAACCTTCAGGTGGAGCTGGTGGTGCGCATAAGGTTCTTTTTTTTGATTTTAAGATAGTATTAAATTTTTTTAAAGTCCATTTTTTTTCTGCTAAATATTTTAAACAACCTACCATAGATCTTACTTGTTGTTGTAAATATGATTGAGAGTGAAACATTATTTCAATTTTATTTTTAGTTGATATTATTTTAATAGATTTGATAGTTCTAATTGGACTATTAGCATTGCAGCTAGATGCTCTATAAGTAGAAAAATCTTTTGTACCAATTAATTTTTTTGCTCCTTTTTTCATTAATATTAAATCAAGTTTTTTAATCACATGCCAGCTTCTTTTATTTTCTAAAACTGACCTACTCTCACGATTTAAAATAATATATTTATAAACTCTTTGTTTAGCAGAAAATCTTGCATGGAAATTTTGAGTTCTTCTTTTGATTTTTAAAATAGTTATTTCTTCATTTTTTAAAAAATAATTTAAGGACTTTATAAATTTATTCAAATTTACAATTTTAGATTTACAATTAAAGTGTGCTGATTGTTCAAAGGCATGTACACCGGAATCAGTTCTTCCAGATCCAATTACAGTTATTTCTTCTTTTATAACTTTTGATATTTGTTTCTGAATAATTCCTTGGACAGTTTTACCTTTGTTTTGAATTTGCCATCCTTTATAGTTTGTTCCAACATATTCAATGAGAATTTGATATCTATTCATTGTTTATTAATGAACCTTTTTTTATTTGAGAACCAAGCATAAATTCAATGGTTTTTTGTGGTTTTTTGCCCTCTCTTTGAATTTCTAATATCTTAATAGATTTTTCACCAGCGCAAGCTATCTCTAAGTCATTTGAGATTACTTCTCCTATTTTTCCAACTTTATTAGTTATTTTTGCTTTAAGAACTTTATATCTTTTTCCATTAAATATAAAAAAAGTAGATGGTTTTGGATAAAAGCCATTTATTTTTGCAATTATTTTCAAAGGTTCCTCATTCCAGTTTATTTTACCTTCAAATTTCATTAATTTTTTTGCGTAAGTTGCTTTGGTATGGTCTTGTTCAACAAATTTGATTTTATCTTCAAATATATTTTTTATATTCTCTAATATTTTTTTTGCACCTAAATTAGATAATCTATCAGTTAAACTTTTTGAATTCTCATTTTCCAGAATATTTATTGGATAAGAATTGCAGATAGGTCCCTCATCTAATTTCTGATTAATTTTCATTATGCTTATACCGGTTATTTTATCCATGCTAATTATAGACCTCTGTATTGGAGCTGCACCTCTCCATCTAGGCAATAGAGATGCATGAATGTTTATAAATCCTTTCTTACTTAAATCTAAAACTTTTTTTGGTATTATTTGACCATAAGCAACAACTATTACTAAATCTAGGTCAAGTTTTTTTATATAATCTAACTCACTTTCAATATTATCTGGAGTTTTAATTGGTATACCTAAATTTTCTGCTAAATTATGAACTGGTGTTTTGTTTATCTTTTGACCTCTTTTAGATTTTCTTGGAGGTTGAGTAAAGACTGAAATTATTTTGTATTTATCATTTATAGACTTTAGAATTGGAACAGAGAATTCTGGAGTACCCATAAATGCAATATTTTTTGTCATTTAAACAACGACTCTATCTGCACTTTTCTGTTTAGAAAGTTTTTTAATAATTAAATCTTTTTTTAATTTTGACAAAAAATCAATAATTAATTTTCCATCTAAATGATTTATTTCATGCTGTATACACGTAGATAATAGTCCTTCACATTCAATTATGTTTTTTTTTCCTTCGTCGTTTATATATTCTACAGTACACTTTTCTGGTCTCTGAATTTCAATAAATGTGTTTGGTATAGATAGACATCCTTCTTCATATGTTGAAATTTTATTACTTCTACTTTGTATAACTGGATTTATAAAACACATAGGTTTTTTTCCCTCATCTTTCTTAGAAACATCTAATACGATTATTCTTTTTAGTATACCAATTTGAACTGCTGCTAATCCAATTCCGTTATGATGATACATTGTATCAAATAAATCCCTTATTAATTTTTTTTCATTGATAGTAATTTTTTCAATATTTTGAGATTTTTTTCTCAATAAATCATCTGGAACAGTAATTAAGTTTTTTAATGACATAATAAAATTTTATGTATTTAATGGAAGGATATCTATAAGCAATTCATTTCTTATATCTATAATTTTTATAGTGTTCATTATTCCAATAATAAATTCTATAGATTCAATATCTAAATCTTTAATTTCGTCTTCTCCAATAATATCGACCAAATTTAACATTAGTAGTCCTAGTTCATTATTATTAATCATTTTTGAGTATTTACTGCTAATTTGAGGACTATAATCGTATAAATTGCTATATTTTTTATCAATTTTTACACCATCAACCTTTAGGGTTTCTAGTAATAATATATCTTTTTTTGAAAATAAATATTTTTTATTTCTTTTTATTTTTTTTAACAATTCGTTAGTTTCTTTTTCTACTTTTGGCAGACTAGTTTTGTTTAAAAAATAATTAAGCAGTTTGGATTGATGAATTATTTTATTATTGAATTTAATTTTTGCATTTGAACTTTTTTTAACATCTATATGCGCATTATAAAAATTTGTAAAATCTAAAGGAACTTTGTCTGGATCGATATTTTTTAAAATGTTTGCAAGTTCACTTTCAAAAGCTTTATTTAACTTTGATTTATTAAATAAATTTTTGAGTTTAAATGCATAATTTAGTTTTTGACCCTCATCTACAGATAGAATTAATCTTTGATACAATAATGCTCGTCCCTGATATTTTGGTAAAACTTTATAATTTTCATTTGCATTTAAAAGTTGATTTATGTCAAACTGAAATTTTTTATAAAATTTTAATAATTCTTTTTCAGAATACACTCCTTCGTGTGTAGCTTTTTCTAATAAATTTATTTCATCAATATTTTCTACATCAAATGTATCTATTTTTTTCAGTAAATTAGAATTAGATAAGTAGCGCCATATAAATTTATCTGTATCTATATTTGGCGCATATAAAAAATTTTCATTTGTTTTATGAGAAAGATGAAAATACAAAATATTATCATCAGAAATTTCATTATCTTTTTCAATATATCCCATTAAAATATTAAATTTATTAGAAAAAAACTTATCTATACTTTGAGTTTCAGAGATTAAATCAAATAGCATCTGTGCTTGCTCTTTTTTATCCTGACTTATTAAACAATAAATTTGAAAATAATCTAAATATTCGTCATTAATTGGTTTTGAAATATCGAAAACTTCACAAGATTTTTCTACCTGAGCATTTGATAAATAATACTCTACGTAATATTTTAATAATTCGTTATTACTTTTAAGTAATGGATTTTTTTTTAAAAAATTTTTAATCAAATCATAATCACCTTTTTTGATTAGATATTGAGATTTAAAATCTAAGAATTCTTGCGATGAAATGTTTTGATTTGGTATATAAGAATTAGTCAATAAAGTTATATCTAAAATTTTACTTGAATATTTAGATAAGTTTTTATTTCCAATTTTTTCAAGAATATTTTTTATCTCTTTGCCATCACTATTCGACCACATATCTATAGATAAACCATTCTCTGCTGGATCATATAGACCAGCAAGTTTTATTGATTTAGTTTCGAGATTATCATCAAATAATATTTGATCATTTTCTTTTTTAGCTTTTATTAATTGAGTTGAATTATTTTTTAAATTATTATCATTATTAATTTTATTATTTTTTATTTTTTCAGCTTTTTTTTCAATATTCCAAATATCTACCGGCTCATTCGAGTTTGAGCTTGATGCTACTAAACAAAAAAAAATTATTAAGAGAAAAAGACTATTTAATGACTTCAAACTTTTCATTGGAAATCTTCTTTTCAATTTTCTGGTTGGGAGATGGAAAGTCTATTTTTCCCAATAAAATAACTGAAGCAAAAAGAATTAAAATTAAGAATATTATTTTAATAGTAAATTTAATTATGGCGCTTTGCTTGCTCTTATTTGTATTTCTAGTAAATTGCATATATATTTTAGTAATTTCAAAATAAGACATATTTGTGTTTTTTCAATAAAGAAACTAATGAAATCAAAAAAAAACATAGTTTTAGTTGGCATGATGGGATCAGGTAAGTCGTCAATTGGGAAATTATTAGCGAAAAAAAAAAAATGTGATTTTATAGATATTGATAACATTATTGAAGAATATGAAAATATGTCCGTAAAAGAAATATTTGAAACCAAAGGAGAGAAATATTTTAGAAATTTAGAGGAAAAATTTTCTATTAATTATTTAAAATTAAGTAATCAAGTGATTTCACTAGGTGGTGGAGGATACATAAATATTAATATTAGGAAAAGCTGTAAATTAAACTCATTAACTTTTTGGTTAAATTGGAAAACTCAAACATTGATTAATAGATTAAAAATTTCCAAAAAAAGGCCTTTGGTATTAAATTTAAATAGAATTGAAATTAAAAAAATTATATCTAATAGATCAAAAATTTATTCTGGTGTAAATTATAAAATTGATTGTGATAAACTAAATAGGATCCAAATAGTAGATAAAATTATAAATATATACAAAAATGAAGCAAATTAAAATAAATACAAATACAAAAAAATATAAAATAATATTCGGTTCAAATATAATTAAAAATATTTCTAAGATACTTAAAAAAGAAAAATTAAATTTTTCAAAATGCTTAGTCTTATTTGATAATAAAATTCCTAAGTCTAAATTAAATATTTTAAAAAGTAGTTTAAAAACGAAAAAAAAATTCTATTTCTCATTTAATGCAAATGAAAAAAATAAAAGTTCAAAAAGTTTGGATAAAATTCATGACTACTTATTCATAAGAAACTTTAATAGAAATGATTGCATTATATCTTTTGGTGGAGGTATTACCGGTGATGTTGGTGGTTACGCAGCAAGTACATACAAAAGAGGTATTAAATTTATAAATATTCCGTCAACACTTCTTGCTCAAGTGGACTCAGCAATAGGTGGAAAAACAGGCATTAATAATAAATTTGGAAAAAATCTTATAGGAAGTTTTTATCAACCTGATTTAGTAATTTCAGATATTGATTTATTAAAAACATTGCCAAAAAGAGAAATTATATGTGGATATGCAGAAATTCTTAAGAGCAGTCTGATAGATGGTAAACATAAATTTGACTTTTTAGACAAAAATCTTGTTCAAATACTGAATTTAAATACTAATAAAATTATTAAAGCTGTAATAAACAGCTGCAATCTAAAAAAAAAAATAGTTGAAAAAGATGAAAAAGAAAAAAATTTAAGAAAAGTTCTGAACCTAGGACATACATTTGCGCATGCATATGAAGCTTCTCTTCAATATTCAAAAAAACTTAATCATGGAGAGGCTGTAATTTTAGGAATTAGAAATGCAATTAAGTATAGTAATAATATTAAATTACTTTCTGATAAAAATTATAAAAGAATAAATGATCATTTAAATAAAATTATTATGAAAAATAATTTCCTTTCATTGTTTAAAAAAAAAGATGTAAATAAAATTGTAAAATATATGAAATCAGACAAAAAAAATATTTCTAGTAAAATAAACTTAATTTTAATAAAAAATTTCGGAAATATATTAACTGATATATATATAAAATCTGAAAAAATTGAAAAATTTTTATATTCAGAATTTAAATGAATAAAATTTGGATAGAATGAATATACAGCTTCATCTCATTATCAATAATCTTAAAAATTATTTTATTAGATTTAATTTTTGACTCTTTTCTTAATTGAGCTGATTTGATTATCAGTTTTAAATGATATTTTTCAGGATTATTTGTTAAATGACCTTTGTGTAAAAAAGACTTGTCCTCAACTTTTATATCTTCAATTAAACTGTTCTCTAAAATTTTTTTTTTTACAATTTTTGATAATTGATTAAAATCCATATTTTAAATTTATTATATACTATGAAAAATATTTGTGACTGGAATAATTGTACAGATGAAGGTTTATACAGAGCCCCAAGAGAGAAGGATAACAGCAAAAATTACAGACTATTATGCTTAAAACATGTTAAAGAATTTAATAAAAATTGGAATTATTTTTCTGGAATGAATGATCAACAAGTATTGGATTTTTTAAGATCAGATATGACTTGGCATAAAACAACACAAAAATTTAGCTCGTCTGATAATTTTTTCACGGTTTTGTGGAATAACGCTTTAAAAGATGAAATTGATAAATTTAGACATGGTGTGCAACTAGACCACATGAATAAATTTAAATTTAGCAGCAATGATATAAAAGCCTTTGATATTTTGGGGGTTTCTGCAGGTCTAAAATGGGAAAAAATACAAGAAAAATTCAAAAAGCTTGTCAAAAAATTTCACCCTGATATGAATTCTGGAAATAAAAAATTTGAAAACAAACTTAAAGTAATTACTTTAGCTTACACACAATTAAAAAACACTTATAGGAATAAAATTGAACCCAAATATTAATATAAATCCAGATATTAAAGTCTCCATAAAACAAACTTTTGGAATAGATACCGACATGGAAATAGAAGCGTTTTCAAAAAAAACAGAATATGTTCCTGAGATAGATAAAACATATATATTTGATAAAGAAACTACATTAGCAATCCTCTCAGGATTTTCTTTTAACAAAAGAGTTTTAGTCCAAGGTTATCATGGAACTGGTAAATCAACTCATATCGAACAAATTGCTGCAAGACTTAATTGGCCCTGTATAAGAATTAATTTAGATAGCCATGTTAGCCGTATTGATCTGATCGGGAAGGATGCAATTGTTATTAAAGATGGTAAGCAAATAACAGAATTTAAAGAAGGTATATTACCTTGGTCCATTCAAAATCCAGTTGCCCTAGTTTTTGATGAATATGATGCTGGTAGACCAGATGTGATGTTTGTAATACAAAGAGTGCTTGAAGCTGAGGGTAATTTCACTTTATTAGACAAAAATAAGGTAATTAAGCAAAATAAGTATTTTAGACTTTTTGCTACTTCAAATACAGTTGGTTTGGGTGATACAACTGGATTATACCATGGGACCCAGCAAATTAACCAAGGTCAAATGGACAGATGGAATATTGTTACAACTCTAAATTACCTCGCATTAGAGAAAGAAATGGAAATTATTTTAAGTAAAAATAAAAATTTGAATAATGCTAAAGGTAAAGAAAAAGTTTCTAATATGATAAAAGTCGCATCACTAACTAGAAAAGGTTTCATGGCAGGAGATATATCTACCGTAATGAGTCCTAGAACAGTTTTACATTGGGCAGAAAATTCTGAAATCTTTAAGGATACAGGATATGCATTTAGAGTTACATTTTTAAATAAATGTGATGAAGTTGAAAAAAACATAATAGCTGAATATTATCAAAGATGTTTTGGGGAAGATTTACCTGAATCTATGATTAATGTACAGGTTTGATGAATAAAGAAGAAAATTTAAAAGAAAAACTTAAACAAGCACTTTTCTCTACAGCAAAAGTAATATCTGATCATTACAATTTAAATGATGAGAACCATAAAGTAAAAATAAATACTTTAAAATTATCAAATGTTGAGGATATTGGTGATAAGAACCAAATAATTAAATTAAGAGCAGAAACAGATTCTGAGGCTTTAAGATTAAAATTCTCAGATGAAAAGATTTTGAATAAAAATTTGCCACCTAGCTCATCTTATCAGCAACTTTACAATATATCAGAGAAAATAAGGTATGAGATTTTAGGATCAAAAATGCTAAAAGGCATAAAATTAAATTTCATTAAAAATTATAGGTTTAAAATCAAAAATGTTAAATATGAAAATAAATTAAGTAAAGATGAAACTGATGTATCGGAAGCGTTTGAGTATTATCTGTTAAATAGATTTTTTGATATAAAATTAGATGAAAAGAGTAAAGAAATTTTGGATTTTTGGGAAAAAGATTTTAATAAATCAATTGACAAACATATTGAATATTTAAAGCAAAATTTTGAAAATCAAGAAAAATTTAATGCAAAATTTTCTGAAATCATTCAGAACATGGAGATATTTGAAAGTGAAAATGAAGAAAATATAAAAGAGGAAAATAATGATGAACAAAATAGTGCTGAAAATTCAAATAATGAAAATGATGAAGAAAATTCACAGAATAAAGATGACGAAGAAAATTCATTAAATGAAAGTTTAGAGGGTATTGATGATACAAATGAGTATAGACTAGATGATCAAGCTGATAATCAAGAAACTGATAGTTCTAATCAGGATAATTTAACAATTAAAAAAAATTTAAATATTTCAGACAATGGATACAAAGTTTATGTAAATGATTATGATGAAATAGCTAAAGCTGAAAATTTAGAGACTGAAGATGAAATATTTAAATTAAGAAAAAATTTAGATCAGCAGCTTACTAATTTTCAAGATTTAATAACAAAACTTGCAAATAAATTGCAAAGACAGCTAATGGCTAAACAAAACAGAGCATGGGATTTTGACTTAGAGGAAGGTTTGCTTGATAGTTCTAAATTACCTAGAATTATAATAGACCCATATAACTCTCTTTCATTTAAAAAAGAGAAAGATTTAGACTTTAAGGATACAGTTGTAACACTATTAATAGATAACTCTGGATCGATGAGAGGAAGACCAATTACGATTGCAGCACTATGTGCAGATATTTTATCAAGAACACTTGAGAGATGTTCGGTAAAAGTTGAAATATTAGGTTTTACAACAAAGAACTGGAAAGGTGGAAAAAGTAGAGAGGAATGGAATAAAAATGGAAAACAAAAAAACCCAGGAAGACTTAACGATTTAAGACATATCATTTATAAATCAGCTGATACTCATTGGAGACAATCTAAAAAAAATTTAGGGTTAATGCTTAAAGAGGGTTTGCTAAAAGAAAATATAGATGGAGAAGCAATTACATGGGCATTTAATAGATTGAAAAGAAGAAAAGAAGAAAGAAAAATAATTATGGTAATATCAGATGGAGCTCCTGTAGATGATTCTACACTATCTGTAAATTCAGGGGATTTTTTAGAAAAACACTTAAAAAAAACCGTAAAATTTATTGAAGAAAAAAGTGATATTGAAATATTAGCTATAGGAATTGGTCATGACGTTTCAAGATATTATAAAAAAGCAATAAAGATAAGTGATGTACAAGAATTAGGTGATGTAATGATTTCAGAATTAAGTGGTTTATTTGAAAGCAAAAAAAATCTTAATTAAATATTTTCGAGATTTTTATTCTCCCATTCAATTTTAATTTCTGCTCCTCCTCTAGTTTCAGAATTTCGAATTAAAAGCTTTGCTAAATTTTTTTCAAGTAACGTTTTACCAATAAAAATTCCTAATCCTAAACCTGACTTTTCTTTATTTTTTTTATTTAAAGAATTAATATAAGGTTCTCCAATACTATTTAAAATATCTTTAGAAAATCCATAGCCATCATCTTCAATAATTATTTCTGACTTTTCACTATCGCTTTTCAGCGTAATATAGATATTATTTTTTGAAAATTTATTTGCATTACCAATGAAATTTCTTAAACCATATATGACCTCAATTTTTTTTGGTAATGTTATAGGATTATTAAATTGATCTACAATTAAATTGAATTCTTTTT
>MDTA01035789.1_pt1 | contig 11354 bp, 9 predicted proteins | sample 811151 | NCBI WGS metagenome assembly MDTA01 (sample SAMN05326648, study PRJNA326480) | marine metagenome | isolation source: seawater | place: Indian Ocean: South | collected 2010 | reverse complement strand
TAAACCAAGCAAAATTTCTTGCAAACTTAAACAACAGAGATGATTTTTACACCTCTTCAAGAGGTGTTAACGAATGTAATATTGTCGTAAGTGAAAATTTGTGTTCTGCTATTGAGGAAATTTTTTCAGAAGAATTTATTATTTCCAAACAGACAAACTTATCTTCCATATCCATAAAACTTCCTGTTGAAAATGTCACAATACCAGGTGTTTATTATTTTGTTTTTCAAAGATTGTCATGGGAAGGAATTAATATAAACCAGGTAATTTCTACATCAAATGAATTTACAGTTTTAGTTAATGAACATCAAGTTGACAAGGCTTTTAAAGTAATAAAAAATCTAAAAAATTTGTAACATTTTAATTGCTTTGTTAACTGAATTAACACCCTTGAATACAACTATCAATTTTTCATTAAATTGATTTTTTTTCTCCTTAAATTCACACATTGTATTGTTTTTAATAACCGAACTTAGCATTTCTTCGAATTTACCATTCTTGTAGAAGTCATTATTTTTATTAGAAATAAATTGACATATCATTTTTTTATTTTTTAGAACTATTTTTTCAAAATTTAATCTAGTTGCTAATATTTTAAGTTCCACAGTTCTCAGTAAATTCTTAGTTTCAGCAGGTAGTTTTCCAAACCTATCACGTAAATTATTCCTAAATTCTAGAAGCTCTTTTTTGTTTTGTATCGTACTTAGATTTTTATAAAGATTAAACCTTTCTTTTATGTTATTTATATAGTAGTCTGGAAATAAAACCTCAAGATCAGTGTCTAAATGAAAATTTAAAATATTATTGTCATTTGTTTTTGGACTTTCAAAAAGATCCGAAAACTCTTTAGATTTTAAATCTTCGATTGCTTCATTTAAAATTTTTTGGTAAGTTTCAAAGCCAATTTCATTTATAAAACCACTTTGATCGGCTCCTAATAAATCACCTGCACCTCTTATTTCTAAGTCTTTCATGGCAATATTAAATCCCGAACCTAAATCAGAATGCTCTTCAATCGCTTCAATTCTTTTTCTTGCCTCTTTAGTCATAGAGGAATATGGAGAACAAATAAAGTAACAAAAAGCTTTTTTATTACTTCTTCCCACCCTTCCTCTCATTTGGTGTAGATCACTTAGTCCAAAATTTTGTGCATCATTTATAAAAATTGTATTTGCGTTTGTTACATCCAATCCACTTTCTACAATAGTTGTTGATATAAGGATGTCAAATTTCCCACCAATAAAATCAAGCATTGTTTTTTCTAATTTTTTTCCTTCAATTTTTCCATGAGCAATTGAGATATCTGCACTTGGTGCAATTCTGGAAATTAGTGAGTACATCTGAGGAATATTTTCAATTCTATTATGAATAAAGAATATTTGTCCCCCTCTTTGAAGTTCAAAATTAATTGCATCAGAAATTATTTCTTCATCAAAAGAAATGACACTACTTTCAATGGGGAATCTGTTGGGTGGAGGTGTATTAATAATCGACAAATCTCTTGCAGACATTAAACTGTATTGCAATGTTCTGGGAATTGGGGTAGCGGTTAAAGTCAATACATCGATATTTTCTTTCATTGATCTTATTTTCTCTTTAACATTTACACCAAATTTCTGCTCCTCATCTACAATCAATAATCCTAAATTTTTAAAAGTCATATTATCATTTACAATTTGATGTGTTCCGATTAACAGATCAATTTTCCCATTTTTAATTTCTGACTGAACGATTTTCTTTTCTTTGTTGGATCGGAACCGGTTTATGTAATCCACTGTAACTGGGAAATCATTTAGTCTTTTTGAAAATGTTTTGAAATGTTGGAAAGCCAAAACCGTGGTGGGTACCAAAACAGCTACTTGTTTTCCGTTGTCAATTGCTTTAAACGCTGCCCTAATTGCAACTTCGGTTTTACCAAAACCGACATCTCCGCAAATGAGTCTATCCATAGGCATTTCTCCTTCCATATCATTTTTTACTTCTTGAACAGACTTTACTTGGTCTGGGGTATCTTCAAAGATAAAAGATGCCTCTAATTCATGTTGCATTGAAGTGTCGATCCCATATTGAAACCCTTTTTTCAACTTTCTTTTAGCGTAGGCTTCAATTAAATTAAATGCAACCTCCTTGAGTCTTTTTTTTGTTTTTTGTTTTATTTTATTCCATGCCCCTGATCCAAGTTTATAAATTTTTGGTTTTGTTCCGTCCCTTGAATTGTATTTACAAATCTTTTGCAAAAGATGAATACTTACATAAAGAGTATCTCTATCTCCGTAAGTAAGTTTAATGGCTTCTTGCATTTTTCCATTTACATCAATTTTTTTTAATCCTCCAAAAACTCCAATCCCGTGATCAATGTGAGTAACATAATCTCCGATCTGAAGCTGATTTAGTTCATTTAATTGAACACGTTTTGTTACATTGAAACTTTTTTTAATATTAAACTTGAAATATCTTTCAAATATTTCGTGATCAGTGTAACACAACGACTTTTCTTCATGATTAATAAAACCTTTGAAGATGGGCTTAGCAATGAATCTTACATTTAATTTATTATCGTTATCAATAAAAATTTGTTTTAATCTACTAGTCTGACTTTCGTTACTGCAGTAGATTTTTATTTTATAATTTTTTTTGTCAAAATTTTCAAGATTTTGAAAAAGTAGATTAAATTTTCTATTGAAAGAAGGTTGAGCATTTGTCTTGAATAAAATATGTTTATTTAAACTTCCTCTGAACTCAATTATATTTAAGTCCTCTAAATCTGATTTTAATTCATTACCTGAGTAAAAAAGGTTATTTAATTTTTCAAGGCTATCAATTTTGTTAAAAGATTGTGCCTTTTTGAAATAATTTGCGAACTCATTTTCAATAAATTCAATGTTTTCAGTGATGATCAAAGAATCAACATTAAGAGTTTTTAAAAAAAACTCTCTTGAAACTGCAATTTCTTTGTTCTCTAAGTCAGCTAAAATTTCAATTTCATTGAGTTCATTAATTGAAAGCTGATTTTCCAAATTAAAGCTTCTCAAGCTTTCTATTTCATCTCCGAAAAATTCAATTCTAAATGGATGATCATTTGAAAAGGAAAAAATATCTATAATTCCACCTCTAACTGAAAAATCTCCTGGAACTGTAACGAATTCGACCCGATTAAAATTGAAATCAAATAATTTTTCATTAAGTTTTTCTAGACTGATTTTATCACCAATACAAACTTTTAAGAACTTGTTTTTTATTTCGCTTCCTATTGTAATTTTTTCAAAAATTGCACCAGGGTATGTAACAATGATATTAGGAACATTTTTTTTTGTACAATTTTTTACAATTTCTGTTCTCATAAAGGCGTTTTGAGAATCAATTTTTTCAAAACTCAGATGCCTTTTATAACTATCTGGAAAAAATACGCATGATGACTTTTCAACAAAGCTTTCCAAATCATTAAAGTGGTATGCTGCGTTTTCTTTATCATCTAAAATCCAGACAATATTTTTTTTACTTATTCTGTTTAATTCACTTACAAAAAATGATTTTGAGGATCCATATAACCCTTTAACATTAATAAGCTTTTCATTCTGGTCAATAGAATCTACTAGTTTCTGAATTTTCAGAGACTTAAAGAAAGGTAATTGGTTAGATAAATTACCTGAAATTTTCATTTTAACAAATATCAATAAAATTGTTATAAAATGTTATTATTATTTATTTTAAAACCATTGGTTTAACTTTGAAAAAAAAATGAAAATGAATTTTGAAATAAGAGATGCCACCAAAGATGACATGAATGACGTACTATCCTTAATTAAAGAGTTGGCAAGATTTGAAAAAGAACCAGATGCAGTTGAAATTTCAGTCGAAGATCTTGTCGATCATGGATTTAGTTCTGATCCATTATTCATTTGTCATGTAGCCGTTCATGAAAATAAGACAGTAGGTATGTCACTTGGATACAAAAGATATTCAACATGGAAAGGACCTACAATGCATTTGGAGGATTTAATTGTATCAAAAAAGTATAGAAAAAAGGGTATTGGGAAAGCATTATTATCAAATTTTATAAAAGTTGCAAACTCTTTGGGAGCCAAACGAATCGAATGGGCAGTTTTAAATTGGAATACTGATGCTATTAGTTTTTATGAATTCAACGGTGCAAAAGTTTCTAACGAGTGGTACATAACTCAAATGAATGAATCTGCAATCCAAAACTTTTTAAAAAAACACAATGGAAGTAAATAAGTTTGGGGGAGCTTCAATAAGAGACTCAAGTGGAGTTAAAAATCTTTTATCAATTTTAAAAACTAAAAAAAAAGAAAAGCTATTTATTGTTGTTTCTGCAATGGGAAAGACAACTAATAATTTCGAAAAAGTAGTTCAAAATTATTTTGATAACCAAAAAGATTTGGACTATTCTTTAAAGTTTATCTACGACTACCATTATCAAATTATAAATGAACTATTTGAAAATTCTAGACATAAAATTTTCGAAGATTTAAAATTAATTTTCAAAGCTATAAAAGATTTTTTAATGAAAAATAAATCGCCTAATTTTTCATTTGTTTATGACCAAGTTGTTTCTAATGGTGAGCTCATATCATCTAAAATAATTTATGAGTATTTAAACGAAAATGGAATTTTGATAAATTGGATTGATGCAAGAGAAATTATTAAAACGGATTCTAAACATAGAGGAGCCAAAGTTAAATGGGATGAAACCAACCAAAAAATCTCTGAGAAAATTGATTTAAAAATGGCAAATATAACTCAGGGATTCATAGCAAGTGATGATAATAATTTTACAACGACACTCGGACGTGAAGGTTCTGATTACTCAGCCGCAATTATTGCTTATGGTTTGAACGCAAAATCATTAACAATTTGGAAAGATGTTCCAGGTGTTTTGAATGCTGATCCAAAACTTTTTGAAAATCCAGTTTTACTAAAAGATATCTCATACGGAGAAACTATAGAATTGGCATTTTACGGTGCATCAGTGATTCATCCTAAAACTCTTCAACCACTACAAAAAAAGGAAATCCCACTTTATGTGAAACCATTTTTAAACCCCAACTCACAGGGAACAAAAATAACCAGAGGAGTAGATATAAATCCAAAAGTGCCATGTTACATTGTTAAAAAAAATTTGTTTCTGTTGAGACTGTCCTCATTAGATTTTTCTTTTATTGTTGAGGAAAATATAAGTGAAATTTTTAAAGAACTACATCAAAATAAAATTAAAGTTGATTTAACACAAAATTCAGCCATAAGTATGTACTTATGCATTGAGGATAAGTATTCAAAATTAGACAATCTAATTTCCAAGTTGAAAGCAAAGTTTAAAGTAAAGTGTATTGAAAATATTGAATTGTATACGATTAGGCACTTTGACAAAAACTCCATAAAAAAAATACTTGGAAATTATGATCTCATTTTACAACAGAGAACTAATGAGGTTTTAAAGCTAGTCGTCAAACAGGCTTAAAATATTTTTTTTTAAAATCTAATGCGAATTTTTTTATGTCATCTCGGCATTTATCAAACTCCAAATCAATATTATCAGAATTGTTTTTTTTGGACGGGTCGTAGAAATCTTTGTGAATTCTAATAGCTTTTTTGGTTGGAAAATTTGGACAACTTTCATTTGCATGGTCACAAACTGTGATAATATAATCAAAGTCAATTTTAAGATATTCATCAATTTGGTTTGAAGTGAAATATGAAATGTCAATTCCATCTCTTTTCATGGATTCAATTGCGTTTTTATTTAAACCGTGTTTTTCCACTCCAGCGCTGTAAATGTTTGCTTGATTTTCTAGATAAAACAAGAAGTATCCGTGAGCAATTTGACTTCTACATGAGTTTCCCGTACAAATTATAATTATATTTTTCACTTAAGAAGTTTTTCTACTTTCTTTAAAATAACCTCTACCATTTTTATTTTGCTTTCATGTGTCCAACCTGCTATATGCGGGGTAATTACGATCTTTTTAAGATCAACAAGATTTAAAAAATTTGTCATAATTTTTTTTGATGATAAGAGGTTTTCAAACGTTTTTTTTTCGTACTCAATTACATCTAGTGCTGCTCCGAGAATTTTCCCTTTTTTTAGTCCTTCAATTAAATCTTCTAACACTAAACATTGTCCTCTTGAGGTATTAATTAGCCAAAATGGTTTTTTACATTTATTAATAAAATTTTTGTTTATTAAATTAGTTGACTTTGAATTAAGTGATGTATGTATACTAATTACATCGGATTCTTCTTGAATCGTACTTAATGAAACTTGCTGAGCATATTGATCTGATAAATTCAATTTCAAGTCATTAAAAATTACTTTTACATCCATACCGGAGAGTTTTTTGGAAAAACTTTTTCCTGTATTTCCATAACCAATTATTCCTACTGTTTTATTTTTTAACTCAAACCCTCTATTGGATTCTCTATGCCAAAAGCCATCAAAGATTTCTTTTTGAGAACTGTACATATAATTAATTAAAGAAAGTAACATACCAAGAGCATGTTCACCAACCGCATTCGAATTTCCCTCTGGTGATGATATTATTTTAATTTCCTTTTTTTTTGCATAATCTACATCAATATTTTCAAGTCCTGACCCAACTCTGACTATGAATTTCAATTTGGATGCTTTGTCAATTAAATACTTATCAATTCCAATTCTGCTTCTTATAACGATTCCATCATATCTTGAGATTGTCTTTTCAATTATTTTTTTTTCAGATTCGAAATCAAAATAATTGGAAATACCTAATTGTTTAAATCCTTGATATAGCTTTGGATGATTTTCATCTAAATGAAGAACCTTCATATTTAAAGTAAAAATATTTTGGCTATGTAAAAGAACAAGAAAATCCCAAAAATATCATTACAAGTGGTAATGAATGGTCCTGTTGCAATCGCTGGATCAATTCCTCTGTTGTGAAGAATTATAGGTACAGAAGTTCCAATTAGTGCTGCCACACAGATTACACACAACATTGAAAAAGATATAACTATACTCAAATTTATAGGCTGATTGATTAGAATACCAAAAACTACAGTTAGTAAGCCTAAAATTGAACCATTAATTAAACTTAAACCTAATTCTTTAATTAAACGATTAATTAAGCTCCCTTTTACTGCGTCGTTCGCCAAACCTTGAACAATTATAGCAGATGACTGCACACCAACATTACCAGCCATAGCAGCAATTAATGGGGTGAAAAAAAATAAAGCTTTGTAACTGGGGTCATTCATAAATTCTTCAAATCCCTCCAAAATAAAAACACTACCAAGACCTCCTATAAGTCCAAGAAACAACCACGGTAGTCTAGCTCTTGTCAATTCGAATATTGAATCATCTGCCTCAACATCTCCTTGAACTCCTGCAGCAATTAAATAATCTTCATCAGCTTCATCTTTAATAAAATCAACAATGTCATCAATAGTAATTCTTCCAAGAAGTTGTTTGTTTTCATCAATGACTGGGATCGCTTCTAAATCATACTTTGACATTATTTTGGCTATCTCGTCTCCTTTTTCGGTAACATCAACTGAATCTACTTTTGGAATGTAGATGTTTTTTATTAATCTATTGGAGTTTGCGGTAATAAGGTCTTTCAATGATAGTCTTCCTATCAACTTTTCATTACCATCAACAACATAAATAGAATGTACTCTTGTCACATTTTCTCCCTGTTTTTTTATTTCTTTAAGACATTTTGAAACGGTCCAATTTTCATTTGCCTTAACTAACTCCTTAGCCATCAGACCTCCCGCGGTGTCCTCCTCGTAGGACAAAAGTTCAATTAAATCACCTGCAAGATTATCATCTTTAATTTCAGAGATAACTTCGTTTTTTCTTTTGTCTGGTAATTCGTTTAAAATGTCTACTGCGTCGTCACTGTCAAGTTCTTTTATCTCACCAGCAATTTCTTTTACGGACAGGCTTTTAAGAATTCTTTCTCTAACATTTTCATCTAATTCCGTTAAAATTTCAGAAGTTTTTTCGCTATCAAAAAGCTTAATTAAGTAAATTCCATCCAACTCATTTAAAGAGTTAATTATATCAGCCATATCAGCGTAGTGAATATCCTTGACAAGATTTTTTAAATCTGAAGTATTATTTGAGGATATTAATCCAGTGATATTGTTAATTAGATCTTCTGTGAGTTGGAACTGTTCCATTGTCTAAAATATTAGTTAGAAGAACAAAATCTTCAACGCTGAGTGTTTCTGGACGTTTTTCAAAGATAACATCTTCTTTAATAATTTTAGATATATTGAAATTTTTTAGACTGTTTTTGATTGTTTTTCTTCGTTGTTGAAAAGATTGTTTGACAATTCTAAAAAACAAATCCTCATCACATTTCAAATTCTTAGTTTTATTTCGAGAAAATTTAATTACCGCAGAATCTACTTTTGGTGAAGGGTCAAAATATGAGGGTTTCAAAGTGAATAAAAAATCAGTTTTAAAAAAAGCTTGAGTCAAAACAGATAAAATTCCATATACTTTAGAGCCTGGTTTTGAACAAATTCTTTCTGCCACCTCTTTTTGAAACATACCAACCATTTGATTAACGTATTTTCTGTTTTCAATTATTTTGAAAACTATTTGAGAAGAAATATTGTATGGGAAATTTCCTATTATTGCTAGTGGAGGTTTAAATTTTTTGAGATTTAATTTTAAAAAATCTTGATTCAATATTGAACCTGAAATAGTAATATATTTTTTCTTCAAAAAATTGACTGCATCATTATCAATTTCAACGAAAAAGCAGTTTCTATCCAATTTTACTAGATTTTCTGTCAAAATACCCATGCCAGGTCCAACCTCAACAATGGTTTGAGTGTTATTCAGATCCAACTTCTCAGTTATTTTTTTTGATATTTTTGTATCTTTTAAAAAATGTTGTCCTAGATACTTTTTGGGCCTTAGTTTTTTCAACTATAATGAAATTTTATCAAATCCAGTGTAAGATCTGAGTGCCTTGGGAATTAAAATTGAGTCTTTTTCCTGAAAGTTTTCAATGATGCAAGCCAAAACTCTAGGTAAAGCAAGAGCACTTCCATTTAAAGTATGAGCTAAAAATTTTTTACCGTTTTCATTGATTCTTAGTTTGAGGCGGTTTGATTGAAAAGTTTCAAAATTTGAAACAGAACTGACTTCAAGCCATTTTTTTTGTGCAGATGAGTAAACTTCAAAATCGTAGGTTAGTGCTGACGTAAAACCAAGATCACCACCACACAGTCTTACTATTCTAAATGGGAGTTCAAGTTCAGACAAGATGGATTTTACGTGATCTACCATTGAATCTAAAGCTTTGTATGAATTTCTGGGATTTTCAATTCGAACTATTTCAACTTTATCAAATTGATGTAATCGATTCAAACCTCTAACTTGAGACCCATAACTTCCTGCCTCCCTTCTAAAGCATGGGGTGTAACTAGTTAAGCATAAAGGAATTGATTTTGAATCAATTATTGAGTCTCTAAACATGTTAGTAACAGGAACTTCCGCTGTTGGTGCCAAATAAAGGTTGTCTTCATTAATATGATACATTTGTCCTTCTTTGTCTGGTAATTGACCAGTGGCAATACCACTCTTTTCATTAACCAAAATAGGAACTTGAACTTCCTCATAGCCAGCATCAATATTTTTATCTAGAAAGTAATTAATTAAAGCCCTTTGTAATTTGGCCCCTTTGTTTAAATAGACTGGAAAACCCGAGCCAGTAACTTTAGACCCTAAATCAAAATCAATAATATTTAGTTTTTTTGAAAGATCCCAATGAGTTAAATGAGATTTATCATATTTTGGTAGATTTTGTGAGTCGAAAATTATTTCGTTATCATCCTCAGAATACCCTTTTTTAACCAATTCATGTGGAATATTAGGAATATCCAAAAGAGCAGTATTTATTTTTTCTTTTGACTCAATTAGTTTTTTAGAAAAACTCTTTGTCTCATTTTTTAATGTATGAACCTTTTCTTTAAGGATATTTGCTTTGTCAATTTCATTTTTTTTGTATAAGCTTCCAATTTTACTTGAGAGAGTGTTTATTTCGGAAAGTAATTCGTCAAGTTTAGTTTGTGTAGCCCTTCGATCTTTATCAAATTTTATAACATCACCAAGTAGATGTTTGGCATTAAAATTTCTTTTATCTAATGAATTACAAATTGATTCAAAATTCTCAATAATTTGTGATACAATAAGCATATTTAATAAAACTTTATCAAAGTTAACTTATTATTGCTTTTCGTTCAACATTATTAAACAGTTCTCCTTGTCAATCTTTAGTTGATCGGCTAATTTATCTAATGATTTAAATTTTTTTTCTTCTCTAATAAATTTTTTCAAAAAAATATCAATTGATTTATCATAAATATTTTTTTTCCACTCAAACAAGTGTACCTCGATTGATTCCTCTTTATTTTTTATCGTTGGTTTAATTCCAATATTCATCATACCATATATCACTTTATTTTCTAGTTTGGTGTAAACCAAGTAGACTCCACGCTTAGGAATTAATTTATCTTTATCAAATACTTGTAAATTGGCAGTTGGATAACCAATCTTGCGTCCAATAGAATTACCTTTAATTACCTTTCCAGTAATCTTGTAGTCGTAGCCTAAATAAGAATTGGCGATATTTAATTTCCCATTAAAAAGAGCATTTCTAATTTTAGTTGAGCTTATAGAAATATTATTTTTTTCTTTTGCACTTATTTCAATAACATCAAAATTATATTTAACTCCAAGAGTCTTCAATTCTTTTATTCCCGCATCTCTATTTTTACCAAATCTGTGATCATAACCTATTAGGATCTTTTTTGTTTTTAATTTATTTACCAAAATTTTTTGGACATATTTTTCCGCAGAGTATTCTGAAAAGTCTTTATTAAATTTTTGAGTTATTAAATTGTCAATTCCAGAACTTTTGAATAATTCTATTTTTTCAGACTGTGTATTTAAGAGGCTGAGTTGAATAGATGGATTTAAAATTTTTCTAGGATGGGGGAAAAATGTTAAAACAATTGTTTCTAATTTACTTTTTTTGCCTTCACTTACAAGCTTTGATAAAATTTTCTGATGTCCTAGATGAACTCCGTCAAACGTACCAATCGTTACAATTGAAGGTTTTATTATCAGAAAATCCTCAATGCCATTGATTTCGTTCATTATGAATTGTATTTATTCATTGCGAAATTAACTCCTGATAGAATATAAGAGCAAACCGCATCTTTGACATCTGGCATTAATTTTAATAATTTTGAGTTTTCTGAATCAGACCACTCAGACAAAACATAATCAGATTGATTTATTTTTTTAAAATTCGAACCAATCCCGAATCTTAATC
>MDTA01032275.1_pt1 | contig 11354 bp, 9 predicted proteins | sample 811151 | NCBI WGS metagenome assembly MDTA01 (sample SAMN05326648, study PRJNA326480) | marine metagenome | isolation source: seawater | place: Indian Ocean: South | collected 2010 | reverse complement strand
TTGCATTTTTTATTCTCCCTGTACCTGTCAAAGTATAAGAAAAATCTCTAACAGCTCCATCATTGTTCTGGAACTTTCTGTAAAACGTTCTTAAACCACTGATGCCGGAATAGCTGGGATTGCCTGCAGGTCCATTTGCTAAAGTAGAAAAGTTACCGCCATTTGCTGTTTGTTTGGGAGATCTAAGTTGTTCTCTATAAAACTGTAACCCATTTAAGTAAGCTGTATTTGACCCAGTCATGTGAATTTTTGAATCCCATGTGCCTCCTGATACGTCACCTTGGGCGTCATAAGCACCTGATACTATTCTAAAATCTTCGCCTCGAAATGTTTCGTTTACTGTAGTGCTATTATCGGAACTGTTATAACAAAGTATCTGATTTGTTGAAGCTGACCCTCCATTTGTTAAGTTAGACTTAAGTGGGTGTACGACTGTAGTATTAGCAGATATTGTGCCGTTTAAAAAGTAACCCGGGTCTGATATAGTAACATTACTAGATGTTGCTATTTGTATCTGTTTTGTTTGAGTCTCTCCACCACCGGTGTTGATTGTCGGCATATCCTTGTCAGGCATATTAAATCCGACGTTTGACGTGTGATCTGCTGAAGTTGATGTAGTGAAGTCAATAGGGGTATTACTGTAAACATACTTATAAGCATTATCTACGTTAACAGTATATCTACCAGATCCGGATCTAAAATATTTAATACCTGATAGATATAAAGATCCGGAACCTTCAAAGGTCATTCCTTGTCCGGAAGCTGCTAATGCGTCGTTGTTGTTATCATTTACCCATTCAACATAATTTGTAGTTACAGTAGAACTGCCTAGTATGTGTTGTACTCTTGCATAATTCCATCCATTTCGCTGACTTTGATGTGCTACAACAAATTTTCCTGTTCTGTGCTTGAATGAATTAAATGGGTTTCCATTAGAAAATGTTCCAGTTGTAGGCGTAGATAAAAATATAAATCCAGAGCCATTTGCATCTTTATAAGATCCTGTTCCTAATCCTGACCCTCCCGAACCTATTAACACAGAAGTTAAATCAATATCAAATGAACCTGTTCCATTTATATCTAATCTTAGAGTTCCAACCTCACCGTTTCCAAAAGAAAAGTCCGGATAATTTTGTACGTTATTACCTTGACTATTTCCAGGAATGTCTGAGTTTAATACTCCCGATATGTGAGTATCTAGCTTAAAAGCACCCAATCTAATATTATTACTACTTGTAGCAACCTGATAGACACCATTGACATCAACTGCAGATCCTAAACCAGCACTGGACCCTACGCTAACATAGGCTGGTGTTGCAGATGATTGATTATTACTGGCGCCAAAAGACAAATAAACTGTTGTTCCTGTCTGTTCAGAATTGATATTATCTAAATCGGGAGCAGGAGCAGGAGCTAATGCTTTTAAGACTTCATTAAATCTATCAACAGCTGTACCTACAGGTGTTGTTGACGTAAAGTCTGTAAACAAACCGTCTGTATAAGTACCATCTTCAGCACTTCCAATCGTTCCAGTTAGTTGAAATACAGTGTTAGATTGATTAACTAAGACACCATCGCCCACCAGACTACCTGATAGAAAACCACCGCTACCGTCCGATAATTGCAATGAGCCACTTGAACCTGTAGACTCTAAAACTCTAACAGCTGACATACTAACCTAAAACGCAACAAAACAAAGATTATAAAAAATCTTACTAAATAATAATTATTCTGCTCGCTAAGTTAAATCTCAATTAGATTTCTTTTAGCATCTTATTTATATCTAACCCTGCACAGTCAATTTTTCGACTAGTTAAGTGGTAATGACTTACAAAACCTTTAAATCTGTTAGCAGCTGCAGAAGTCGATACCTTTTTCAGCGTATTACCTTCGTTGTCAAGCGGACACTTAAGTGGGATTCCTAAACCTTCGTTGCATGCAGCCCAAAGCGCCTTTAAAGCTTCTAGTTGTACATCATAAAAGCCTAGAAACGGATCCATTTCTCTTCCGTGAATATATTCATTGGATATGACCGGTCTTTCTCCAAAGCCATTTTTTGAATACCAGTTCTGATATTTAGGATAATAAGCATTAGCTAATTCTACACCTATAGAACTATGGTTCCATTTCTTAGATCCAGCATGCCAAGCAGCATGATTTGTATCTAGCATCTGATAGATTGTTCCATCATTGTCAATACAAAAGTGTACTGATATACCCCGCTTATTCAATACACGCGCACAGCTTTTACTATTCAAGCAGACATCCCAATGATTGACAAAAAAGTTAATATTTCTCTCTTCAAAATAAGGTGTGTAGCACCCTGCTTTTGTCTTAAGTCCGGCATCATCACTCCATAGAACAACTTTGTCCCACTTAATCGGTAAAAAACTACCTCTGTGAATGATGTATGCTTTGTCTTTTTTCTTGACATCGTGAGGTGTATAGTTCGCTATTTCATTCTCACGCTCCGTGTAAATTCTTCTATAAGTTCCAGGACCACATAGACCATCAGCTTTCAATCCATTCTTTTTTTGCCACTTTGCAATTGCCTTAGTTAGATCGTCATCAAACTCTTTTTCACCAAACCAAGATGGATCCCATCCTAAATTTGCAGCTGAACTTTGATTATAAAATACTTTATCCACGAATACCTCCGATTTTTTGTCGTATCATTTCAATGATTTTAGGATCTGTAATACCTGTTGCTAGCGTAAATTCTTCAGGTGAAGCAGTAGGTAAAAATTCACGCAAAGCAGTCCCAGAGCTTTCAATACCGTTTGGCAAAATATATTCGACATGAGGAGCCACAGCTAAATAACCGTGTTGTGTCCCGTCAGCTAACATATGTACAGGTGTGTTAGGAGGTTCAAACTGAAAATAAGTTGGCTTTCCTTTTTTCGTCATTCCCGGCGTAAAACGCGGATCTTCTTTCTGATCCTTAGCACCCACCACATAGTAGACAACAACATCCTCAAGGGTTAGTCCTCTCTCTGCAAGGATAGCCTTGAGATTAGTCCAAGTTGCATGTGCATAAGGAACCTTGGTATTAATAAACTTCTCTTCGGGTATACCATACGACTGAGCTATGGCTAATTTTTCTTCAAATGTAAAAGGTGATTTTGGAAGCTTGACACTGTCTGACGAGAGTATCCAACTATTATCATAGCCAAATGTTCTAATCATCCACTCGTATGTATCTTTATGATGCTTACCCATAGGCTGAAAACGGCCGGGGTAGACTGCTATAATTTCACGACCTGATTCTGCTGTCGACTCTTTGATTAAACGCTGAAGCTGTCTGTGTGTTATTAGCATGCTATCCCCTTTCGTATAATTATTACACTTAATTAGAACTTACTCAAAATCTATATCAACACTAACATTAATTGACAGTATAGGCACTCTAAGTTGATTAGCTAAACCTATTTTCTTAGCTTCTTTAGCATCGAGATACCAGTCAGCGTGACCTTTTGTGTGTATCTTTTTAAGAAAATAATCATCAGACTTGCCGACGTTTCTAGCCATCATTTTAAATACTTTCTTATTTAATCTTTCAGCTTCTTCTGTTGACACCTTCATTTCTTCTATTTTTCCTATTGCGCCTGCAGATACATCATGTATCATAATTGTTGCGTCCTTATCCATGTATCTAAGGCCTTCCTCACCAAATGAAAACAGTATCGCACCGCAACTCATTGCCTTTCCTTGTACAATTGTTGCAACGGGCAGTTCAGCATTCTTAATCTCAGATATCATTGATAGCAAAGAGTATACACGACCACCGTAAGAATCAATAACAACAGGAATAATTTTTTGTCCTGTATTATGTGCAAGAGCCATTTTATCTGAAAATTCCTTTGCTGACTCTTCTGTAAATTTATTAACTTTGATAATGACAGGATTTCTATGCAACTCAATCTCCTTTATTAATGATGACTGTTCAAATTTCCAACGCATAATTTATCTCCTTTTTAAATTGTGTAATAATATTATAATGCTTTGAATCAAATTTTACATGTTTCCTTAATAATAAACGCGCAGCTGTATAGGTAATATAAAGGGGGTGTTATATAAATGGGAGCTATGTTACAATTTGTTTTAGGTTGGTTTTACGGACACATATTTGAATACATGGCACATAGATATCTTTTACATGATCGAAAAAGATTTAAAAGACTATTTAGAAATCATTTTAAAAACCATCACAACATATCTAGAAAAAATCAAATGTATGATTCGAGTTATGAAAACTTACTTAGTAGTAAATTTGAAGTAATCTCACTTTCTCTTGCACTGATAATTCATTTACCTCTACTTTATTTTGCTCCTTACTTTTTTGTAGCAATACTATGGTCAGTCATTGCTTATTATACAGTACATAAAATTTCCCATATGAATACTGCATGGGGTAAGCGTTGGCTTCCTTGGCATTACGAGCATCACATGGGAAAAAATCAGCATCTAAACTGGGGTGTCAGACTTCCAATTATAGATAAGATACTACGGACAAGTAACTACTAGCGACCTTTAGGGGGCTCAGTACTTTCCTGATCACCCATCCATGTAGGTAGCGCATCATCAGTTAACATGTCTTCTAAACTCATAAAACCTTTGGGCGTAGTTGCTTCATCAGGATAATCGGCCCTAGGCACAGTATTACTAAACGCTAAACTTATATCACTTCCAAGTTCACGTCTTCGACGCTCGATAGCATCTTGCCTTTGTTTTTGTTGCAATTCTTCTTCTGCTGTTATAGGTTCTGTTGTAAACTGTAAAGGTTCATAGTCTTCAAAGTCAACATCAACCTCTCTACGTTGCGGTGTAGGAAAGTCTCTAAAGTTAGATCTGTATTTAATTTTTTTAGACGTAGAATTTTTGATAATGTCACTCAATTGGACAAACTGATTAGGCATCTCATCCTTAAAATCATTATCACCAAATTTAATGACTGCAGAATTTCCATACTTGGAAGCTAGAGAAGCTTCTATGTAATTGATTATATCTTCTCTCGCGTAATTAATAGCTCCTTCGTGTGCTATTTCTTTTGCTAAATCAGGATTTTTACCTCCGATAATATCCATTTGGTGTGGTAAAATTCTTTCATGGGCATCGTTGTAGTAACCTTGCAATTGCAATCTTAAAGAATTATTGCTAAACAGGTTAGAGGCAGTTTCAGCTCTTCTATTCCCTTTATCGTCGACGTAGTCTATAGTAGCTTCAGTTAAAATCTTTCGAAACTGACTTCTCGTTAATTTCATAAAAAATCCTTTTAGCAATAATTATCTACTACTAAAAGGAATTGCATAATTAATCTAGTTAACAAATTATCCGTCGTCACCAATTGCCTCAACTGGACAATTTTCAAGTGCTTCATAACATTGATCTAGCTCTTCTTCATTTTCTGGCTGCTTATAACATACATCATGATCATCATCATCGCTTACTTTAAAATTAGCAGGTGCAGCATCTGAACATACTGAGCATAGTATACACTCTCGATCAACGTAAAAAGATACTTTCTTTCCTGCTATTATAGTAAAACCATCGACATTATCATGCCACTTATCATTTTTATCAGCCACACTTACCAGCCCCGCATGATTTGCAAATAACACACCCTTCTTGATATACTAAAGAATCTTTAGCACCACATTCTGAACAATCTTTGTCTCCACCTACAGTACCGTCAGGTATGTATTTTTTCAGGCAGCGACCTATAACTTTAGAGAATGAGAACATATCAGCTTCTTTATCTTTTTGTAACTGTTCAACAACATACTGAATTGGCGCACCATGTCTAAGACTAAGTGATATAAATCTTGTGTAGCCACTGTGATTAGGATTGTCAAATACTGCGACAACATCTTTAATCACAAACTCATCCTCACCTTCTCCACAAAAGAGGTCATATTTGGACAAGGCCAGCTTTCGCGGTCTTCTCTTTATTTTACCATATTTGTGCTTTTTCGGTATCTCTACATACTGACTAAGGCCTCCTATGACCTCATAAGGGCGCCCTTGTAATAAGCCAATGAGTATTGTCCATTTTTCACCCTTAATATTGACGTGATGAATCTCACAATCTAGCTCTTCAGGTCGTTTAGGTGCAGCGACATCCATAAATGGCATATCGTCGCGTGTATATTCTTTCTCAGGTTTATCATCAGCGCTTATAAGAACGCCGCTTCTCGATCCATCTCGATAAACTGTGACACCTTTGCATCCTGTCTCCCAGCCCATCATGTAGATATCTTTAACGGTCTCAATATCAATATCAGCAGGTAAGTTTGTTGTATTAGATATTGCATGACATATCCATTTTTGTGCTGCGGCTTGTAATTTTACTTTAGATCTCCAGTCAATTTCATTAGCAGTAGCACCAAAGTATGGAGAATCAGCTATACAATTATCTAGATTGTTCTCTCCCCAAAAACCTGACCAATCCATATACTCTTTAAATTTATGGTGGTAGACGTTAAATTCTGTCCACTTGTCACCTACATCATCTACAAATGTTACTTCTTCGTCACCTTGAACTTTCTTACGTCGCTTATAATAGAGCATAAATGCAGGTTCGATACCACTTGTCGTCTGAGTTAAGCAAGATACAGATCCTGCTGGTGCTGTCGTTGTATTTGCAATATTTCTGCGGCCATATTCTTTGTACATTTTTTTAATGTGATGATCAGCTTGACCAATAACTCTGTCTAAAAACGGATGATCCTGTTCTAATTTGTAATTAAAAATAGGAAACGCTCCTCGCTCTTTTGCTAACCTTATTGACGTTTCATAAGAGTTAATAGCCAACCACTTGTAAATTTCTTCAACAGTTTCAATAGATTTATCAGAACCGTACTTAATACCTAACATCGCAAGTGTATCGCCTAAACCTGTTATGCCCAACCCTGTCCTTCTTCCTTTCAGTGCCACATCTCTGATGCGCTTCCAAAGATTTCGCTCATAATATTTAACTTCATCAGGCTCTGGATCTGCGTCTATCTTTGCTAGTATCTTATCAACCTGTTCTATTTCCAAGTCAATCATGTCATCCATCAACCTTTGAGCTTTCACAGAAATCGATCCAAACTTACTAAAATCAAACCTTGCTTCTGGTGTCCAAGCGTTTTCTACAAAGCTAGTTAGATTAATAAGCATCAATCTACAGCTATCATAGGGAGATAAGATAATCTCACCGCAAGGATTAGTTGATACAGATCCAAAACCTTCATGTTCGTATATGTCTGCAGGTGTCATTCTCTTTGCTGTGTCCCAAAATAAGACACCCGGTTCAGCAGATGCATGAGCACCTTCAATAAGTGCATTCCAAACTTCTATTGCATAGACATCAGTATTGACAATTTCTGGTTCTATAGCATCGACTGGCCATCTTTGTTCGTATCGCTGACCAAGTTTAACTGCTTCCATAAATTCATCTGTAACACGGACTGATATATTAGCACCTGTCACTTTTGTTAGATCACGCTTAATTTTAATAAAGTCCATAACTTGTGGATGATGAACGGATATAGTGAGCATCAACGCTCCTCTTCTGCCTCCTTGCGCAACTTCACGGCATGTGTTAGAGAATCGATCCATAAAGACCTCGATACCGTCTGTAGTTTTAGCAGCGTTAGCAGTGGAAAGCCCACGAGGTCTAATAGTTGATATATCAAAACCAATCCCACCTCTTCTTTTAGCAATCTGAGCGAGTTCTTGGTCTGTCTTAAGTATTCCTGCATATGAGTCATGTGGTGCCTCCACGACAAAACAATTTGAAAGTGATTGTATTTTAGCGTCATTTCCTATACCGCTCATAGGTGAACCTTGCGGTACGATGTATTTGAAATCTTTAAGTAGACCAAATATCTCATGTCGATTTAATGGATTAGGATACTTAGCTTCTATTCTTGCCAATTCTCCTGCAATTCGCTTATGCATCATATTAGGATTACTCTCTAGGTAGTTTCCATCTTTATCTTGCAGGGCGTACTTATTTAAAAATACACTTGTTGCCAACTCATCACCACCAAAATACTCTAATGTCTCTGATCTCGCTTGCTCTATACTATACTTTTTCGCCATCTTGCCTCCGCTAGCCGTTTATTTCTTTCCACTTGGATTTTAATAAGTTTTTCATGTTTGTGTTATCACTTTTTACTGCAGTATCTAAAGACATCTCAGATGCATTTTCCACTACTTGTATTTTTGACATTGCAGTGTCAATCTTGATAGGGAAGAGTATACCATCTCTTCCAGCACGGTTTTTAGCAACAAATAGCCTACCGTCACCTGATGCTTTTTCCATAGGCTTTCTTGATAAGGATATTACAACGTCTGCAACCATTGCTTTTCCATAAGCCTCTGACATGTTTTCTAAGCCAACAACCTGTGCGTTGGATGCTTCTCTATTAGCTTGTGATGCGGTCCAGATTGGTACTCTCATCTCCATAGCCATATTTCGCAACTCCTCATAAATAAGCTTAAGTTCATGTCTCAATGAGTCATACTTCCGGGTGGATCTCATAATGTCAGCGTAATCAATAATAATTAGATGAGGAGTGAATGATTTCATCATTAACTTTTCAATGTGATTTCTGAGCGTGATTACGGACGCAGATCCAGTTGGATACTCTTTAATAATTAATCTACCAAAACTCTCTTTTTCGTAAAAATTAAGAATTTCTTCTTTTTTATCAAAGACATCAGTCGAGTTTATCGAGCACAAATTACTATCGTAGCGTGTCCCAACAATCGTTTCTGACAACTCGAAAGTGTAATGGACGACATTTTTCCCTCTTCTTAGCGCAGCAGCACCCATAGCCACAAGCCAGTGTGATTTTCCTACACCCGTAGGGGCTGTGACGACCCCTATTTCGCCCTTCCCTAAACCACCATTTAACACATCTTTTTTATCTAAATGAGGTATGCCTGTTGGACAAGCAATTCTGTTTTCTTTAAGAAATCGAGCTTCATGATCGTTAAAAAAATCATGCCCTAAAGAAGACGGATTACCCTTGGATATTGCATCTTTCATGATGTCAATAACAGACTCGTATTGCTCTGAAGCAATTGCTTTGACGGACTCCTCTAGCGCTTCTTTAAGTGCTTGCTTTTTACAAAAGTCAAGTGATTTATCTTTAACATATTGCAAATCACCTGCATCAGGGTTTGCTTTTACTCTTGTAAGATACTCAATAATCTGATCTCTTAAAATTATATCAGTCCCTTCTCTTAACTCGTCTTTTATCATAGTGACAATAAGCTGAAGTGTTGGAAAAGTCTTATAATGATTATAAAAATCAAAATATTTTTGAGTTAAATATTCCAGATATCTGACGTCGAAGTATTTTGGTGTCATCACTTCAAGCATTTGTGCTGCCCATCGATGATCATTTAATAGAGACTGAAATATCTTTTCTTGAAATTGTTTTCCATATTTTGCAAAGTATTGCGGTTGTGCTTGTGCGTTCATCATTAGTTACCTTTGTTCATTTTATTAATCTTAAAAATTAAAAATCCGCGTTCAACATTTAAATTTTGTATACCATTTTTTAATAATAACCTCATCATTCCCATTTTATCAATTTTTTCATCATCATTTTCAATTATATTGTTAACTTTTATTATTTGCTGATGTGATAAATTCTGCATATCAAGCAAGACTAGACGCCAGTTTCTTTTAATTACATCTGTGTTATCCAGAATGCTCTTTAACGCCTTTAATTCTTTTTCTTGATATTTACCATTGCAAGACTCTAAAAGCTGATCTATAGTACATTCTTGATCACTCTTTAATTCACTAAAATGTTTTGCTAGCGTTTTAAATCCTACACCTGGTGCACCCTTGATATTGTCTGATGGATCGCCAACTATACACTTGGCTAGGCAGAAATTGTTTGGGTGTATATCATATCTGTCTATTACCTTTTGTTTATCAACAAGTGATTTTAAAGTTGGTGACCAGATGCGTGTCTTATCATTAATTAGTTGATAATAATCATGATCTGAAGAGATTATTAACTTTATATCCTCAGACAACTTATAAGTTGACATGTATCCGATTACATCATCAGCTTCACAATCTTCGACATAAATTTGCTTAACTGGAAACTTCGACATAAGACTTATTAGCAATTTAAGCTGAAAGTTTCTGTTCTGGAGTGTATCAGGAATGTCATCGTAATACCTATTCATTCTTTGTGGGCGACTCTTTTTCTTATAATCGCTATACAGGTCACGCTTTCGCTTCGATCCTCCTCCTTCCCAAACAATAATAGTCCTGTCAGGTTTAAATCTCTCAACCTTGTCAATAATTGTGTAGTAAAAGCCAACGACACCACCTATCTGCTCACCATTTGAATTCATCGCAGGGTGTGCAGAATAGTGCCTAGTAAATAGATTGAGACCGTCGACAATAAGTGTCTTCTGCATCTTAATCCTCCGGGTCAAAAACCTCTATTTCATCTGATAAGGCACGCACTTCTTCATAAGATTCTGCATCTATGTTAAAACTATTTGGATCACCCATCATTTTAACCATTGCTTTTTCTAGAAGTGCCTCAATATAAGGTCCGTACTCTTTATGTGTTATTATATCGTTAAACTCTTTCTTTCTAAACTTCTTTTCAATGATGACCTCGCCAGTTGATAGCTCAGCAACTGTGAGTGTCTTCCACTGCCCGGAGCCGGCAACATGCACATCATACTCTCCGCATGTATCAGAACCGTGTTTTCTTAAAACATCGAATACTTCTTCATGTTCCATAATACCCTTTCCAAAGTGTATCTGAAAATTAGCTGTCCTAAACGGTGGTGCGACTTTACATTTAATTGTCTTTGCTGACACATTGATACCTATGACATCGTCGCCTTCTTTGATCTGTTGACCGGCCCCCAACTTAATTCGTATAGACGAGTGAAAAGGTATTGCCTTACCTCCGGGTGTAGTAGTAGGATCTCCATACATAACTCCAATTTTAGTCCTAATCTGGTTCAGGCAGATAAATAGGACGTTCTGATTCGCAATGACACCAGTAATTTTGCGCATGCCTTTAGAGATTGCGCGCGCTTGCAGCCCGATGGAATTTTGTTCATAAGTACCGTCCAGCTCAGCCTTCGGTGAGGAAGCTGCGACTGAGTCCCAAATGATGGTGACAGGGACGTCTTTATCCATCGCCTTGGCTTTCATTATAGTCGATTCAGCAATAGACAGAACCTCCTCTGTACAGTGTGTGTCGACATACACAAACCGCTTTGTGATGTCCACTCCAAGGAGCCCAAGATTCTCAACAGAAGTCGCGTTTTCGGTGTCTATATACACAACAATACCACCAAGCTGCTGGGTTGATCTA
>MDTA01002023.1_pt1 | contig 11354 bp, 10 predicted proteins | sample 811151 | NCBI WGS metagenome assembly MDTA01 (sample SAMN05326648, study PRJNA326480) | marine metagenome | isolation source: seawater | place: Indian Ocean: South | collected 2010 | reverse complement strand
TTTTTTAGTCCGATAACGTTGGTACCATTCCGGGCAAAATTTTTGATAATTCCCACGCACGTCGATCCTATTTCACCCCCTCTAAGTTCTGGTGGAGGTGCCGGGTACCGCCCCCGGGTCCGTCTCGGTTCACAAACCAAACGTTTATTGCCATAGCTGTAAAACAGCAATTAAATAATATTAAAAAAAAAAAAAAAATAAAACCTATAAATTTTTTTCCTAAGGATATATTTTAGCTAAATAAAATGAAAAAAAAATCAGATATTAAAGATTTAGAAAAAATTATAAGCTCTGAGTTTAAAACCAAAAGAGTAACCGCAAATAAATTAGACAAGGTCTTATACAAACCTTTTAAGGTTTTAGATCATGGTTTCATAAGGGTCATTGATTACATGGGTGATGATTCATCCATCGTACAAGCGGCAAGAGTTTCTTACGGAAAGGGAACAAAAAAATTAAACCAAGATAAAAATTTAATTAATTATTTGTTGAGCCATAGGCATACTACTCCATTTGAAATGAATGAAATAAAATTTCACATTAAATTACCAATTTTTGTTGCCCGTCAATGGATAAGACATAGAACGGCTAATGTTAATGAATACTCGGCAAGATATTCGATACTTGATAAAGAATTTTATATCCCGAAAATTGATGACATCAAACCTCAGTCTCAACAAAACAATCAAGGAAGGTCAGGGGAAATTGAGAAAGATTTGGCTAAACACTATCTATCATTAATGAAGGAAAATGGAAAAATTAACTTCGCTTCATATAAGCATTTACTTAATGTTGATGAAGATGGAAAAGTTTTAGATGAAAAAAGAACTGGAATTGCAAGAGAATTAGCAAGGATGGTATTACCCCTAAGTTCCTATACCCAGTGGTACTGGAAAATTGATCTTCACAACTTAATGCATTTCTTAGCTCTAAGATTTGATGATCATGCTCAATATGAAATAAGAGTATACGCCGAGGTAATGTTAGATTTAATGAAAAAGTGGGTGCCCCTAACTTATGATGCTTTTGTAAGGAATAGGGTAAATTCAATAAATTTATCTTCTGAAGCAATTGAATATTTAAAAATGAAGATTAAAAACAAAAAAAGTAATAAAAATAATTTAAGTAAAAGAGAATTAGAAAACTTAAAGAGGGTGTTTGACTTGTAGTTTAAGACTCAATTTTTACTGTCTTATTTTTTATTTTTGAAATAGACTCTAAAAAATTCTGTGAAATTTTATCAAAAACACTCAAAAAAACTGATTCATCTTTATGTGATATTGGTTCCCCAATATCACAAGAGCTTGAAATATCCTCAAGTATAGGTACCTCTCCCAAAAATTTATAACTTTGTTTTTCGGATTCTTTTTTTACTCCATCTTTACCAAAGATATAATTTTTTTCTCCTTCATTTTCAAAATAACTCATGTTTTGAATCATTCCAACGATATTGACGTTTACTTTTTTAAACATACTAATAGCCTTTCTTACATCTAAAAGACTAATTTCTTGAGGTGTTGAAACTATCACTGCTCCTAGTATTGAAAAGTTTTGACAAAGTGAAAGTTGAATGTCTCCAGTTCCTGGAGGAAGATCAATTAAAAGATAATCAAGATCTCCCCATTCAACATCATTAACCAGTTGTCGAATAGCATTAGAAGCCATTGCTCCTCTCCAAATAACAGAACCATCCTGAGGAACCATATTGCCAATTGACATGGATTTAAGGCCAAACTTTTCATATGGAAGTATTTTTTTATTTTTTGAGACACTAGGTTTATTTAGAATACCAAGCATTTTAGGAATTGAAGGACCATATATGTCGGCATCCAGTAAACCAATCCTGAGCTTTTTTTTTGATAAAGATGTAGCCAAGTTAACTGAAATAGTTGATTTTCCTACCCCACCTTTTCCAGATGCTATTACGATTATATCTTTAACCATTAACGAACCTTACAAAAAATAAAAAATATTGCAAATATCTTAAATAATACTTTGCATACTGAAAACAATTCTTATATAAAATTAGATATTTTCAGGTATTTTTATGTCTTGGTCTTCAAATAACGATGATAACAGCCCTTGGGGCAAATCTTCTTCAAACAAGAAAAAACCATACAATGGTTCTGAAGGGGGAAACAATGATGATTTTATTGACAATCTTCAGGAAAAGTTAAAGGGCTATTTTCCCAAAAAGAACAAACCTGCCAGTTTGTCAGCAATAATTTTAATCCTATTGGCAATTTGGGGCGCTAGTGGCTTCTATAGAGTAGGAACAGACGAACAAGGTGTGGTAACAAGATTTGGTGAATACGTTAGAACAACTGAGCCTGGGCTACACTATCATATTCCTTTTCCAATTGAGTCAGCATTAAAACCAAAAGTGACTAGAGTTAACAGGATAGAAGTTGGCTTCAGGACCTCACAATCGCAGTTCAATCAAAGTCCTCAAGCAAGACAAGTTCCAGAAGAAGCTTTGATGTTAACTGGGGATGAAAATATTGTAGACTTAAATTTTACAATCTTTTGGATAATTAATGATGCTAAAGATTATCTTTTTAATGTAAGAAACCCTGAAATAACCATCAAGAGTATAGGTGAAAGCGTCATGAGGGAAAAAATTGGTCAAACTCCGATTGACCCTATTCTTTCTGAAGGTAAATCAATTGTTGAGGAAGATGTTAAAAACAAGGTTCAAAGTGTGTTAGATTATTACAAATCTGGTGTTTTAGTTACACAGGTTCAACTTCAAAAGGCTGATCCACCAGAACTTGTAATTGAATCTTACAGAGATGTCCAAAGAGCAAAAACAGATGAACAAAGATTAAGAAATGAAGCGGAGGCTTACAGAAACGATATAATTCCAAAAGCTAGAGGTGAAGCTGAGAGAAAAATTCAAGAGGCGGAAGCTTATAAAAAAGAAGTAGTTGCCAAGGCACAAGGTGAAGCTCAAAGATTCATATCAGTATATGATTCTTACAAGACCTCAAAAGATGTTACTAGAGAAAGAATATACCTAGAAACACTGGAAAAGACCTTAGGAAAAATCGACAAAATTATCGTCGATAAGAATGCGGGAAGTGGAATTGTTCCATACCTACCATTGCCAGAACTCCAAAAAAAAAATAATATAAACCAAACTAAACAAGACGATGAATAAAACTTTTTTAATAATTTTTACAATAGCTATTGCTTTCTTAGGCTTAAATTCCTTATTTACAATGAACGAGAAGCAACAAGGTTTAGTTCTTCAATTTGGCGAACCAAAAAGAGTCATTCAATCGTCTGGTCTTCATTTCAAACTTCCATTAATACAAAATGTAGTGAGATATGATATTAGGATTCTTGAGTATGACCTTCCAATTGAAGAAGTTATTGCAGTTGACAAGAAAAGAATGTTAATTGATTCCTTCACCAGATTTAAAATAACAGATCCTTTGGAATTCTACAAAACGGTAGGTACCGAATCAAGTGTAAGAAATAGATTAAACTCTAATGTTATTTCCTCATTAAGAAGGGTTGTTGGAAGAGTTACACTTGAAGAACTTCTTTCTGAAGAAAGAAGCGATATAATGGAGAACATTAAAGTTGAGGTTAATAATGAAGCTTCGCGATTTGGTATCGAAGTGGTAGATGTTAGAATAAGAAGAGCCGATCTTCCAGAAGCTAATAGTCAAGCAATTTATGAAAGAATGATAAGTGAAAGAGTCAGAGAAGCTAAGGAGTTTAGAGCAAAGGGCTCAGAAGTTGCTCAAAAAATTAGAGCTGAGGCTGATAAAGAAAAAACTGTTATTTTAGCTGAAGCAGCAAAAAAAGGTGAAATCTTGAGAGGAGAAGGTGAATCTGATGCTGTAAATATTTATGCAAATGCATTTGAACAAGATCCTGATTTTTATTCTTTTTACAGATCAATGCAGGCTTATGGCAAAGTCCTAGGTGAGGACGGAACCACAATGATATTATCACCAGACAGTGAATTCCTTGAGTTTTTCAACAATTCTAAAGGACAAAGATAAGAGTTTTATGTTAAAGAAATTTTTTACCTACAGCTTATTAATTATTTTTACCCTAAATTATAAAACGATCAGTGGTCATCCATTATCAGATGATTTTGCAGATTTAGTTGAGAAACTTTCGCCAAGTGTGGTCAATGTATTTACTGTTCAAAAACCAAAACCTTCAAATAATCAGGTGCCTTTCGATAATATTCCACCACAGTTTCGAGATTTTTTTAAAAATTTTCCTCCTGGTTTTCCTTTTGGACCCCAGCAACAACCGTCACCTCAGGATGAACAACCACAGGCGCTTGGATCTGGATTTGTAATAGATCCCAGCGGTTATATTGTTACAAATAATCATGTAATAGAACAAGCTAACGAGATAAAGGTTAAATTTCCAGATGAAACTGAGTTAGAAGCTAAATTAATTGGAAAAGATAAGCTAACTGATCTTGCACTTTTAAAAGTTACATCAAAAAAACCTTTAAATTATGTAAAGTTCGCTGACTCCGATAAGGCAAGAGTTGGCCATTCAGTTTTTGCTATCGGCAATCCTTTTGGATTAGGAGGAACAGTCACCAGTGGTATAATCTCAGCTTTTAATAGGGATATTAATGCAGGTCCGTATGATAGTTTTATTCAAACAGATGCTTCAATTAATAGAGGTAATTCTGGGGGACCACTTTTCAATCTTGATGGAGAGGTACTTGGAATAAACACCGCGATATTTTCCCCTACCGGTGGAAGCGTAGGTATAGGTTTTTCTATACCGGCAAACCTAGCAAAGCCAATAATTGAGCAATTAAAGAAATTTGGGAAAACACAACGAGGTTGGCTAGGTGTGAGAATTCAGGAAATAACTCCAGACATTGCAAAAAGCCTAGGTTTAAAAAATGAGGAAGGTGTATTAATTTCAATGGTAAATCCAGGAGAACCGGCAGAAAAAGGCGGTCTTAAAGCTGGAGATGTTATCCTCGAATTTAATGGAAAAAAAATAAAGGATGTAAAATCTCTCCAAAGAACTGTTGCAGATTCAGCTGTTGAAAGTAAAGCAACTGTAAAAGTGTGGAGAAATAATAAAACAAAAAGATTCACAGTAAAACTTGGTGAACTTGAAAAGTTTAGCGAGGCTGACAAAGAATCTGAAGAAAAAGAAGATAATGTTAAAACCAATGAGGTTGAATTAGATGATATCGGTTTAAGGTTTGTTGGACTTTCCGCAGATACGAGAACAAAATATAATTTACCCAAAAATATTAAAGGTGTTGTAATTACCGCTGTAAAAAGAGATTCATTTGCAGCTAAAGCTGGCTTAACTGTAGGAAGTGTGATTTCACAAATTTCTCAAGTTAATGTGAAATCTGCAGATGAAGCTAAAAAGGTGTTTGATGATGCTATAAAAAAAGGTGTTGATTCAGTCTTGCTTCAAGTATTTCAAAATGATTTCTCAAGATTTTTAATTTTAAAAATTAAATAATACTTTGTTTCCACTCGCAATCTTCATAGGCGGTCCAACAGCTTCAGGTAAAACCCAACTTGCTTTTTCTCTTCAGTCAAAAATACCTAGCTATATAGTTAATGCGGATAGCATGCAAGTTTATGATAAGCTAAATATTCTCACTAATAAACCAAACATAAAAGAACTTAAAAGCTCAGAATGTAAACTATTTAGTTTTCTTCATTATCCAGAAAAATGTAATGTAGGTTTATGGAGAAATAAGGCAATTGAGTTGTTAAAAGATATAAAAAAAACACCTATATTTGTGGGCGGAACTGGTCTTTATCTTGAATCCCTATATAATAATATTTCACAAATTCCAGAAATATCCAATAAAATTAAATCAAAAGTTAATGAAATTTTTTTAAGAAAGGGACAAAATTTTTTTTATGAAAAACTTTTAAAGATTGATAAAGATTATGCAAAAAAAATTTCACCTAATGATACTCAAAGAATCTTAAGGGCAATTGAAGTAAAAGTATCAACGGGAAAAATTTTTTCTGATTGGCATAAAAAAGAGAAAAAAAAAATTTTTAAAAAAATCGTTTATATTGTTTTGCGAATGGATAGAAAACTTTTGTACGAAAAAATTAATAATAGATGCAAAGATATGTTTAATGGGGGGGCGATAGAGGAGGTACAATCTTTTATTAAAAATAAATGCAATCACTCTCACCCATTGCATAAAGCAATTGGTCTAGATCCAATTTCCTTGCTTCTTTTAGGAAAGATAAAAAAAGAAGAATGCATTTCAATTTTTATGCAAGATACTCGAAGATATGCTAAGAGACAATTAACATGGTTTAATAATAGAGCAAAAAATGCTAAACATATTGGAATTTTAGAAGCAGAAAACTATATTTTAAAAAATATTTAAATATAAAATTTATGGTTAGTTGAGTAATACTTTTTTTTGGTTTAATTTAATATGATATGAAGAAAATTACTGGTGCAAAAATTGTAATAGAATCCTTGATTCAGGAAAACGTAAAAGTAATTTTTGGTTATCCTGGAGGAGCAGTTCTTCCAATTTACGATGAATTATTTAAACAAAAGAAAATTAGGCATATTTTAGTTAGACATGAACAGGCAGCCGTTCATGCCGCTGAGGGTTATGCTAGGTCTACAGGGAAAGTAGGGGTTGTTTTGGTCACCTCTGGACCTGGAGCTACTAATACTGTAACAGGATTGACAGACGCAATGATGGACTCAGTTCCTATTGTTTGTTTATCTGGGCAGGTTCCTACTCATATGATTGGAAATGATGCTTTCCAAGAAGCTGATATAGTTGGTATTACAAGACCCTGTACAAAGCATAATTACCTTGTTAAAGATATTTCTAAACTAGCCGGTGCTATTCACTCTGCCTTTTTTATTGCAAAAAATGGAAGACCAGGGCCTGTTTTAGTAGACATTCCAAAAGATATTCAAACATTTAAAACTATTTATAAAGGAAAAAAATTAACAAAAAAGATTTCTTACTATAAACCAGCACTTGAACCGATTTTAGATGATGTGGATAAAGTAGTAGACTTTTTATCGAACTGTAAAAAACCAATTTTTTATGTTGGTGGAGGCGTAATAAACTCTGGTTTAAATGCGTCATCGGAATTATTTAAACTGATGAAAAAGACTGGTTTTCCTTGTACACAGACCTTAATGGGTTTGGGAGCCTTTCCAATGTCTGATAAACAATTTCTAGGAATGCTTGGGATGCATGGAACATATGAGGCTAATATGGGTATGTACAATTGTGATTTAATGATATGTGTTGGTGCAAGATTTGATGACAGAATAACTGGAAAAGTTTCTGGTTTTTCACCAAACTCTAAAAAGATTCATTTAGATATTGATGCCTCATCCTTCAATAAAAGTGTAAATGTTGACCTTACCGTAAAAGGAGACTTATTTAGAATTTTAAAATTAATTAACGAAAAAATTTCTAAAAAAAGAATAACTTTTAAAAAATCAAAATATATTCAATGGTGGAAACAAATCAATATTTGGCGATCTAGAAATTGTTTGCAATATAAACAAAGCAAGACACTAATCAAACCTCAATTTGCTCTTCAAAGATTAAACGAGATTACAAAAAAACTTAGTCCATTTATTACAACAGAGGTTGGGCAGCATCAAATGTGGGCTGCTCAGTTCATAGAGTTTAATAAACCAAAACATTGGATGACATCTGGTGGTTTGGGAACTATGGGCTATGGACTGCCTGCAGCTCTTGGAGTACAAATTGCACATCCGAAAGGGCTTGTAATTGATGTAGCTGGCGAGGCTTCGATTCTTATGAATATCCAAGAGATGTCAACAATTAAACAATACAGGCTTCCAGTAAAAGTTTTTATTTTAAATAACAATTATATGGGTATGGTAAGACAATGGCAGGAACTTCTTCATGGAAATAGACTTTCTGAATCATATATGGACTCACTACCAGATTTTGTTAAATTAGCTGAATCTTTTGGTGCTACGGGACTCAGAGTAGAAAAACCAAACGAGGTTGATGACGTAGTAAGTGAAATGATAAAAATTAAAGGAGCGGTGATTTGTGATGTTGTGGTTGATCCGGCAGAAAATTGTTTTCCAATGATCCCGTCTGGTTCAACTCATAATCAGATGCTACTGGGTCCTAACGATAAAGTTGATGGGGAAATCTCGGAAGAGGGAATGGTTCTCGTCTAGATAAGTAATGAATGAAAAAAATACAAAACATATATTATCAATCATGGTTGATAATGAGCCAGGTGTTTTAGCCAGAGTTGTAGGTCTTTTTTCAGGAAGAGGATATAATATTGAAAGCTTGTCAGTTTCAGAGGTAGATTCGCATAAGTTTTTATCTAGAATTACAATAGTGACTTCAGGAACAAAGTTGATAATTGACCAAATTAAAGCTCAATTAGGTAAATTAATACCAGTTCATAATCTAGTTGATATCTCTGAGTTAGAAAGTTTTATAGGTAAGGAGTTAATTTTAATAAAATTGAATGTGAAGGAAAAGAGAAAGCTTGAATTAAAAAAAAAATTACAAAAGTTTGGTGTTAATATTTTGTTAGATAGAAATTTTGAATTAATTATACAATATACCGGAACACCAGAGGATATAACTAAACTTGTAAAATTACTCAAAAACACTAAGATTATTGAACAAACAAGATCTGGACTAGTTTCTATGGCAACCGGTACAGATTATATTAAAAAATAAGGAAGGATAAAATGAAGGTTTTTTACGATAGTGATGCTGATTTAAATTTAGTGAAACAAAAAAAAATATGCATCATTGGTTATGGAAGTCAAGGTCATGCACACGCTTTAAATCTTAGAGATAGTGGTGTTAATGATATAACCATAGCTTTAAGAAAAAATTCTGCGTCTAGGGAAAAAGCAAAAAGTGATGGATTTAATGTAATGGAGGTTGAGGAAGCAATAAAAGATGCAGATATTTGTATGATTCTTGTTCCAGACGAACTTCAAGCAGATTTATACAATGAGTTCTTAGAAAAAAATCTTAAAGAAGGATCTGCATTACTTTTTGCACATGGTTTGGCAATTCACTTTCAGTTAATTAAACCAAGAAATGATTTAGACGTGTTTATGATAGCACCAAAAGGCCCTGGTCACACTGTAAGGGGTCAATATCAATCCGGCGCAGGTGTTCCATGTTTAATAGCAATACATCAAAATGCTTCAGGGAGTGCGCTAGATATAGGTATTTCTTATGCTTCAGCAATTGGAGGAGGCCGTTCTGGAATTATTCAAACCACTTTTAAAGAAGAATGCGAAACAGACCTTTTTGGTGAACAGACTGTTTTGTGTGGTGGTTTAACAGCATTAATTCAAGCTGGTTTTGAAACATTGGTTGAAGCTGGTTATTCTCCTGAAATGGCTTATTTTGAGTGCTTACATGAGGTTAAATTGATTGTTGACTTAATATATGAAGGAGGTATTGCCAATATGAGATACTCTATATCTAATACTGCAGAATATGGAGATCTTACAAGAGGACCAAGAATAATTAATAAAAATGTAAAAAAAGAAATGAAGAAAGTGTTAGAAGAAATTCAAACCGGAAAATTTGTCAGAGATTGGATTTTAGAATGTAAATCTGGTCAACTTAATTTTAAAGCTGAAAAAAGAATACAAAATAAAAAACAAATTGAAGAAGTTGGGGAAAAACTTAGATCGATGATGCCATGGATTACTTCAAATAAGCTGGTAAATAAAAAGAAAAACTAATATTATAGATAATATGGAAAAGATCAAAATTTTTGACACGACTTTAAGAGACGGAGAACAGTCAGCTGGTGCCTCCATGTCTGTTGAAGATAAACTATTAATTGCTGAAAAACTTGATGGAATGAAAGTCGATGTAATAGAAGCTGGTTTTCCATACGCATCCAAAGGAGATTTTGATGCAGTTAGTAAAATTTCTGAAAAAACAAAAAATTCAATTGTATGTGGATTAGCTAGAGCAAATTTTAATGATATTGATTCTGCTGGAAAATCTTTGAAAAAAGCAAAAATGTCAAGAATACATACTTTTATTTCGACCAGCGATCTTCATATGAAATATAAATTAAAAATGCAAAAAGATGAAGTTATTGAAGCAATAAAAAAAAGTATAAGAAGAGCAAAAAAATACACCAATGATATTGAATGGTCGCCTGAAGATGCGTCCAGAACTGATCTTAACTTTCTATATAAGACAATTGAAGTTGCAATTAATTCTGGAGCTACAACAATTAATATTCCGGATACTGTCGGCTATGCTATACCCGAGGAGTTCGGAAAGTTAATCGCTAACATAAAAAAAAATGTTGTTAACATTGATAAAGCTACGATTTCAGTTCATTGTCACAACGATCTTGGTTTAGCAGTTTCAAATTCACTAAGTGCAATTATATCAGGTGCTAGACAAGTTGAATGTACTATAAATGGAATTGGAGAAAGAGCAGGAAATGCCGCACTAGAAGAAATAGTGATGTGTTTAAAAACAAGAAAAGATTTACTCCCATTTTATTCCGAAGTTGATAATAAAAAAATTTCGAGTATTTCTCATTTAGTTTCCACAGTCACAGGTTTTAGTGTTCAGCCAAATAAAGCGATAGTTGGAAAGAATGCATTTGCCCATGAATCAGGTATTCATCAAGATGGTATGCTTAAACATAGTAATACTTATGAAATAATTACTCCAGAGTCAGTAGGTTTGTCTTCATCGGAATTAGTTCTTGGAAAACACTCAGGAAGACATGCTTTCAAAGTAAAACTACAAAATTTGGGTTATAAGTTTAAAGAAAATAAAATTAATCAGTTATTTGTGAAATTTAAAAATTTGGCAGATAAAAAGAAACAAGTTTTTGATGAAGATTTATTAGCTTTAGCAGATGAGGAGCATTTTTCAAAAAAAGGAAACTTAATTGATTTGATTGATATTTCAATTTCATCAGGTCTGAAAAAAAAGGCTAATGCGCAAGTAAAATTAAAATATGAAAAAAAAATTAAATCCAGTAACTCTGAGGGCTCTGGGCCAATTGATGCTGTTTTTAAAGCAATTAAAAAGATAGTTGAATTTAAAGCAAATTTAGTTGTTTATCAAGTTAAGGCAATTACTAAAGGAGCAGATGCTCAAGCTGAGGTAAGCGTTAGACTAGAGAATGAGGGCATAAGTGTTCTAGGAATTGGTAATGATATTGATACAATTGTTGCTTCGGGTAAGGCGTACATTAGTGCGCTGAATAAACTTATACATAAAAAAGATAAAGCAGAGGATACGAAAAAATCTCTAAATTCACGGACTGAAAAAATTGATAAGCACGTTATATAAAGGATTTGCTTTTTTTTTTAAATGTAAT
>MDTA01207379.1_pt1 | contig 11356 bp, 15 predicted proteins | sample 811151 | NCBI WGS metagenome assembly MDTA01 (sample SAMN05326648, study PRJNA326480) | marine metagenome | isolation source: seawater | place: Indian Ocean: South | collected 2010 | reverse complement strand
AGAAGTTTCATCTGATGTAATAGGTGAAATTGTAATGGAGGGATTACAAAGCATTGACTCAGTGGCATACGTACGCTTTGCATCTGTCTATAAAAATTTCCGTGAAGCAAAAGACTTTGAAGAGTTTTTAGGTGTGATTTCTTCCACTGAAGATTAGGTTAAACGTTGAGTGAAAAAAAATATCTTAGAATTGCTGAGAGAATGGCATTTAGAGCCGTTGGAACAACGTATCCAAATCCTCCTGTAGGGGCAGTAATAGTTAAGGACGGTATGATTATATCTAGAGGTTGGACTCAACCAAATGGAGTACCCCATGCAGAAATTCATGCTATAAATCAAATAAAAAGAAAGAAAGATATTGAAGGTGCATATCTATATTGTACGCTTGAACCTTGTGCACATGAGGGCAAGACTTCTCCATGCGCTAATAAGATCATTGAACTTAAATTTTCTAAAGTAATTATTTCTCAACTAGATAAAAATCCATTAGTCAATAGCAATTCAGTAAAGAAGTTAAGATCAGCTGGCATTAAAGTAGTTATTAAAAATTTTAGCGAACAAGTAAGTGAATTAAATAATGTTTTTTTTAATTCGATCAAAGATAATAATCCATTTATAACTCTCAAAATTGCATCAACAGTTGATGGTAAAATTGCTACAAATTCATACGATAGTAAATGGATTACCAATTCAACTTCTCGAATGATAGGCCATAAATTGCGATCTTTGAGCGAATGTATGATTGTAGGAACTGGAACAATTAAAAAAGATAATCCTCTATTAGATTGTCGGCTAGACGGCTTAAATAATAGATCTCCAGATATATTTATTTTGGATAGAAAACTTGAATTAAAAAAGAACTTAAAAATATTTACCAATAAAAATCGTAAAATTCATATTTTATACTCTGATAGGTTAAAGAAAAGAATTTTTAAATCTAAGAATATAAAGTATATAAAAATAAAAGAGATTAATAACGTTTTAGATATTAAAACAATTATAAAAAAAATATCAAATTTAGGATATATGAGAATATTAGTTGAAGGGGGAGCAAAATTGTCAGCCTCTCTTTTAAATGAAAATTTAATTGATGAAATTGCTTGGTTTAGGGCAAGTAAAATAATGGGCAGTAATGGCATAAGCGCTGTTTCAAATTTAAATATAAGTCATATTAATTATCTTAAGAAATTTAAATTAATTAATACTCAAACAATTAATGATGATCAATTAACTGTTTATAGAAGAAAGTAGGCTATGTTTTCAGGTATAATAGAAAATAAAGGTATAGTAAAAGAGTTCAAAAAATTTAAAGACTATCAACTTGTTCTTGAAACTAACCTCAAATTTACAGAAATTAAAAAAGGAAGTTCTGTTTGTTGCAATGGAGTTTGCTTAACTGTCACAGCAAAAAAAAAATTATCTAAAAAAACACAACTTAGTTTTGATGTTTCAAAAGAAACTGTTAATTGTACAAATTTTAAACAAATAAAAATTGGTGATTTGATAAATGTTGAAAAATCTCTTAGAGTCGGTGATGAGATAAGTGGACATTTTGTATTCGGACACGTTGATGATACGGCAGTACTAACTTTATCAAAAAAAGTTGGTGGCTCCTATAAATTACAATTTCAGATCTCAAAAAATCTTATTAAATTCGTTGTTAAAAAAGGTTCTGTTTCAATTAATGGTGTTTCTCTTACAGTTAATAATATTAAACATGGAAAAATAAGTCTTAACATAATTCCATATACATGGAAAAAAACAAATTTACATAAATTAAAAGTAGGTGACAGAATAAATCTTGAAGTTGATATGCTTGCAAGATATGTTACGCAAAATCGTTGAGGCACATAAATTATGAATAATGAATTTATATCATCTGTGGAAGAAATTATTGAAGACCAAAAATTGGGTAAAATGGTAATAATGGTTGATGATGAAGATCGTGAGAATGAGGGTGATCTAATTATTCCTGCTCAAAAAGTAGATGACAAAGCAATTAATTTTATGGCAACGCACGGTAGGGGCCTAATTTGTTTATCTTTAACTGAGGATAGAGTGAAGGAACTTGATTTGCCGCTTATGTCACAAAATAATGATGCGCGTGACTCTACTGCATTCACTATTTCTATAGAGGCAAAAGAAGGAGTCACTACGGGAATTTCAGCTCAGGATAGAGCTATTACAATACAAACAGCAATCGACAAAAAAAAATCAAAAAAAGATATTATGAGTCCCGGCCATGTATTTCCTCTAGTCGCGAGAGATGGAGGCGTATTAATGAGAGCGGGTCATACAGAAGCATCTGTAGATTTAGCGAGACTTAGCGGTCATACTCCTGCAGGAGTTATCTGTGAAATTATGAATGATGATGGCACTATGGCTAGAGTACCTGATCTCATAGAGTTTTCAAAAAAACATAATATTAAAATTGGTAGGATTGTAGATTTAATTTCACATAGAAGAGAAAAAGATAAATTTATTAAGAAATCTTACGATTCAGAAATAAAACTAGACTCCGTTGGGATATTTAAAATTAAGATATATGAATCATTATACGATGGAACTGAACAGATTGTTTTATTAAAAGGAAATGTAGACGATGGTATGCCTGTCATGGTCAGAGTACATGTAACAGACTACTTTGATAATTTATTTGGAAATTATGGAAGCGATGATGAATCTTTACATAAAGCAATTAAGATAATTGAAAACGAAGGCAGAGGTATAATTATTTTAATTAGAGATACAGGTAAATCGATAATTAATAATTTAATTACTAACCAATCAAGCTCTGATAATAAAGCTCAGAGAAATAATGATGAACTGCGAATATATGGAATGGGAGCACAAATCTTGTCAGAAATTGGTGTTAAAAAAATGATACTACTTACAAACACTGAATGGAAGTTCATTGGCTTAGATGCTTTTAACATAGAAATTATTGAGACTAAATTTTTAAATACTATAGATGAGTAAAAATTATAAAATTTTGATTGTAGCTTCCACTTTTTATCCAAAAATAACTGATGGACTATTGAATGGTGCAATAAGTGAGATAAAAAAACTTAAAATGAATTATGATGTATATAAGGTAAACGGATCGTTAGAAATTCCTGTTCAAATTTCTATTCTTCTAAGAAAAAAAAAATATGACGCTGTTATTGCAGTAGGCTGTATTATAAAAGGTAAAACAGACCATTATGAATTCATTGCTAATGCAATTACAAACTCACTGCTATCAATCTCTGTTGATCATAGAATCCCGATTTCAAATACTGTTCTCACTTGCTCAAGCCTTAAGCAAGCAATTGACAGATCTTCAAAAAAACTTAATAGGGCTAGGGAAGCAGTTTTGGCGGCAATGTCAGTTCTAAAGAACTAAACTTAATGTCTGATATTAAATCATATCAAAGGTTATTTGCTGTTCAGGTAATTTATGAAAACTCTATTAATTCTAAGGGAAGTGATACGCCACTAGACGAGTTACTTGCACATGTTCTTGAAAACTCTTATTTAAAAAAAAAGATAAGTAGTACAAAGCTATTGCTAACTAAAGAAATATATCATGGTGTAATCGCAAACTTAAATTCAATAGATGTTATATTAAGAAATTCTTTAAATAAAAAAAACAAAGTTCATACATTTGATCAACTATTACTATCAATATTTAGATGCGCCATTTATGAGATTGCATTAAAAAAGGAAATTTCAAAAAAAATTGTTATTTCTGAGTACTTATTGATATCAAATCATTTTTTTGGCAACAAAGAAGCTACACTTTTGAATGGTGTGCTTGATAACTTGCGAGAAATATAGAATAAAATAAAAGTTGCATATTTGCGTATTTTTTGGCATTTTCACTTTCATAAATAAAAAGGTAAGGAAATAGTATATGAGCATACTCAATCTAATAATCTTCTCTGGAATATTATCAATTGTATATGGATTTTGGGCAGGAAACTCAGTTCTGAAATCTAACGCAGGCAGTGACAAAATGCAGGAGATTTCTTCGGCAATACAAATCGGAGCTCAAGCATATCTTAATCGACAATACACGACTATCGCTATCGTGGGAGCTGTGATTTGTGTGCTTCTCTATTTTTTCTTCAGAGATTTTTGGGTTGTGGGAGGTTATTTGATTGGTGCAATTTTGTCTGGTGCAGCTGGCTACATTGGAATGATCATATCTGTTAGGGCTAATGTTAGAACAGCCCAGGCTGCTAGTGAGAGTTTAGGTAAAGGGTTAGATGTTGCGTTTAAAGCCGGTGCCGTAACAGGTATGCTAGTAGCTGGATTAGCTCTGCTATCTATTTCTGTTTATTATACTGTATTAGAATCTTACTCTGTTTCAGAAGAAACACTTAAGCATGCACTAGTTGCTTTAGGTTTCGGCGCCTCACTTATTTCAATCTTTGCAAGATTAGGAGGTGGAATATTTACTAAAGGTGCAGATGTGGGAGCTGATCTTGTAGGAAAAGTAGAAGCTGGTATACCAGAAGATGATCCTCGTAATCCAGCTGTTATAGCAGATAATGTGGGTGATAATGTTGGTGATTGTGCAGGTATGGCAGCTGATTTATTTGAAACCTATGCCGTAACGATTGTAGCGACAATGGTACTTGCTACAATTTTCTTTTCGGGTGATGTCGCTCATATGATGACAATTTATCCAATGGCTATAGGAGGAAGTTGTCTTGTCGCGTCTATTATAGGAACTTTTTTCGTTCGTTTGGGTTCTTCACAAAGTATTATGGGAGCCTTATATAAAGGATTTATTGCTTCAGCTATATTGTCGTTAATTTTTATATACCCAATTACACAAATAATAATTGGCGATATGTCAAAAGAATTTACTTTTGGAGAAACAACCTTTTCTGGAAATTCACTTTACATATGTTCTTTTATTGGAATTGTAATTACAGGTTTGCTTATATGGATAACAGAATATTATACTGGCACTAATTATAGACCTGTTCAGAGTGTAGCTAAGGCCTCGACTACAGGCCACGGTACTAATGTAATACAAGGTCTTGCAGTTTCTATGGAAGCGACAGCACTTCCTGCATTAGTAATCGTAATAGGCATTGTTATGACATTTCAATTGGCTGGTCTATTTGGAATCGCTATTGCAGTTACGGCTATGCTTGCTCTAGCAGGTATGGTAGTTGCTTTAGACGCTTACGGACCAGTAACAGATAATGCTGGTGGTATAGCTGAAATGTCGAATCTTGATGAAAATGTAAGAAAAACAACAGACGCTCTTGATGCCGTTGGAAATACAACAAAAGCAGTTACTAAAGGATATGCGATTGGATCAGCTGGTTTAGGTGCGTTAGTGCTTTTTGCTGCATACGTCGAAGACTTAAAGCTGGTACCAAACTTAACACCCAACTTTAGTCTTGAGAATCCATATGTTGTTGTTGGTCTTTTAATAGGTGGATTGTTGCCTTATCTTTTTGCTTCTATGGGAATGATGGCTGTTGGAAGAGCTGGTGGTGCTGTAGTTGAAGAAGTCAGAAAGCAATTTTCAGAGAATCCCGGAATCATGACAGGCGATTCAAAGCCTGACTATTCAAGGTCGGTAGATATGTTAACAAGATCTGCGATCAAAGAAATGATTATACCATCAATGCTTCCAGTTTTATCACCTCTAGTTTTATATTTTATAGTTTCTATTGTAGCTGATCAAAATGCTGCAGTGTCTGCTGTTGGAGCTATGCTTCTAGGGGTTATAGTAACTGGTATTTTCGTAGCAATATCAATGACTGCGGGTGGAGGTGCATGGGATAATGCAAAAAAATTCGTAGAGGATGGCAATTTTGGTGGTAAAGGTTCTGAGGCACACAAAGCCGCTGTTACAGGAGATACAGTCGGAGATCCTTATAAAGATACAGCAGGACCTGCGGTGAATCCTATGATAAAAATTACAAATATAGTAGCCTTGCTTTTACTTGCTGCACTCTGATCTACTGCCCTCTTGTAAAGGCATCATAAAGTTGGTCTGTTATACCGTATGCATCTCTACGTACTTTCGTTTTTTCATTTGAAAATGCAATTGCACGAAATTGATCTTGATTTAAAACAGTCTTATCAACTAACACATCATTATCATTAAAGATGAATCTGAAAATAGTTTGAAAAGTCATCTTATCATCCTCAAATACATGTTTTTCTTTTAACGAAATTAAATAAATCCATGTATGGTCGATGTCTGTAATTTCTATTGATGGAGAGCCCATCGCAGAATAAATTTCACTTTTATTTGTTTTATTCACTTCAAATTTAGCAATTTTATCAGAGGAAACAATAACATCGTCAAGTAAATATCCATGTTGCTTATTAATCGGAGAGCAACTATATAAGACAAATACTATTAATATTAATTTTAAGAGTTTTATTAGTGTCATGCTTTTTAAAAAACAAAATACAAATGTAGAGAAAATTTACCAGAATATTGTTAAAATATCGAGATCTAAGTTTTTTTATACAGACTTAGATCTAGAAGACTCATTTGATACACGGTTTGATCTTATAATATTTCACGCATTCTTAATATTTTACTTCTATAAATCAATTGGAAACAAAAAATCATCGATCTCTCAAGAATTATTTGATTATATGTTTAGTGATTTTGAGAATAATTTAAGGGAAATGGGTTTTGGAGACATAGCTGTAAACAAAAAAATGAAGCTATTTATTAAAGCGTTTTATGGAAGAATTGCTCAATATAATCGGGGTATGTCAAACTATATAGATGGAAAAGATAAATCATTGCTTGAACAAACAATCTTGAATAATATCTATAAAGGTAAAGTGAATAATAAGGAAAAAATAAATAGTTTTGTTAATTATATGTTAAATAATATAAAACATTTTAGTAAGTATACTGAAAAAGATAATCTAATCAATAATTTTAACTTTGTAAGTTTTAATTAAATAAGTATTTTGACTAAAAACTATATTTTATCTGTTGATATGTTGGGTAGTGAAACAAAGACTCAACATATTCTCAAAGGCTTAAACAATTCTTTACAAAGAAATATAAATTATAGATTTAAGTTATTTGGAAATGAAACAGATATTAAGAAACATTTGAAAAAATATAAAGAACTTAGAAAATCTGTTGATATTATAAATTGCTTAGACTTCATAAGTATGAATGACAAGCCCTCTGATATCATTAGAACAAAATCATCTTCAAGTATGAGTTTAGCAATAGAGTCTGTGAAGCTTCATGAGTCTGACGCGGTGCTTTCATTTGGAAATACAGGAGCACTTATGTCATTTTCACTTTTAAATCTAAAAACATTACCATTAATTAAAAGACCTGCTATTGCATCAATTTGGCCAAACCTAAAAGGAGAATCTATTGTATTGGATCTAGGTGCTAATACTAAATTAGATACTAAGTACCTAATTGATAACGCTATACTAGGTTCGTGCCTGGCTTCAATTCTCTTTAAAATAGATAATCCAAGTATTGGTCTTTTAAATGTAGGAACTGAGGATATAAAAGGAAAAGATGAGATCAAAAGTGCTTCAAAACTTCTCAAAAGCCTATCTGAACAATCTATTATTAATTATACTGGATATATAGAAGGTAATGATATTTCCGCTGGTAAAACTAATGTGGTTGTAGCAGATGGATTTACGGGTAATATAGCTTTGAAGTCTGCCGAAGGTGCGGCCGCCCTATTTCAAAGTCATTTAAAAGATGCATTTAGAAGCTCAATTCTATCTAAATTTGGTTATTTGATGTCCTCGATAGCATTAAAATCTGTAAAAGAAAGATTAGACCCAAGAGTTCATAACTGTGGAATTTTGATGGGGCTTAACTCTCTCGCAGTAAAATGTCATGGTCAATCAGAATTTAAAGGTATTTCCTATGCATCTGATATAATATTCTCATTATTAGTAAATCAGGTTAACGAGAAAATTGAGCAATATGTGAGAGATATACAAGAAAAAATCTAATTAAAATTTTTCTAAAATACTTAATTAATTTATTGTTATAACTTATTTATTTTATATAATTTTCTGTATGAATAAAACGACCACTAGATCAACTTTAAGTGAAGCTGTATTTAAAAACGTTGGTCTTTCTCGAAATGAATCTGCATCACTTGTAGACTCTGTATTTGATGAAATTTTAAGAAGTTTAATTAGTGGAAATGATGTAAAGATTTCATCATTTGGCACTTTTGTTGTTAGACAGAAAAAGGAAAGAATTGGGAGAAACCCAAAAACAGGAGAGGAAGTGCCAATAACAGCAAGAAGCGTTGTAACATTCAGAGCCTCAAATGTATTGAAATCTAAAGTTAATACAAAAAATAAAATGAATAACTTAGTATAGATTATCTATGAACAACAAAGCACCTGAAGCATTTAGAACAATAAGTGAGGTTTCAAGAGACCTTTCCCTGCCACAGCATGTTTTAAGGTTTTGGGAAACAAAATTTGCCCAAATTAAACCTATCAAAAGAGGCGGTGGAAGAAGATATTACAGACCGGAAGATGTTAAATTATTGAAAGGAATTAAAAACTTATTGTATAACGATGGATATACAATAAGGGGTGTTCAAAAGGTAATAAAGCAGAACGGAACAAAAAATATTCTATTAAATGAAAGTCAAAATAATGACTTTACAGAGGATAAAAATAATATTAATGAAAAAGAAAAATTCGTAAATTACTCTCAGATAAATCTTAGTGAGACGAAAAGAAAGAAGTTACTAAACGTGATGAATAATTTAGTGTTATTAAGAAAAAAACTTGATAAAGATCAATAATGGCAAAAAAAAGTACAGTAAAAGTAAGATTGGTTCCTGAGGAAAAGACCGATAGCAAATTTTATTACTATGCTAAAAAACCAACATCAGGATTAAAGGCTAAGGACAAGCTTAGAATGAAGAAATATAACCCAGCAACAAGAAAACATGAATGGTTTATAGAGAAAAAACTGCCACCTCACAGTAAATAATCATTTTTTGAAGTTCTTTTTTTCAAATTCGATAAAGGCTTTTATAATCGACTCCCAAATACCACTTATGAGTTTTGGATTGCCTCCAAGTTTTTTTGACTGTAGTGATACTCTCTTTTTAATTTGATTTATTCTTTTAATATCTATTATATCAGATCTTTTTTTTTTGAGATCTAATGCCTGGTTAACTAGCAATGATCTTTTGACCATTAAAGGAATAATTTTTGAATCAATTTCGTCAATTTTCACTCTTACTTTTTTCATTGCAGGTGAGCTATTTTTCTTTGAAGTCATCTTTTTTTAAAAGGTTTTAAAATATAAATTGCTGGGAAAACCCAAATTATTCCAAGAATAAAATAAGAAATGAATTCCAGTATCCAATTATTAAAGTTGATTTTAGCTAAAAAAACCATAACTAGTAAACAATAAACAAACATTAATACAATAAAAGTTACAATGCTTATCATTTTTTTAGCCGTATTCATTAGGAATATTTAATTATTATGAACAATAAAATCAATACATTTTCAATATGGCTGCTGTTACTTACATTAGCTATTTGTGCAATAATACTTATAGGTGGCTATACAAGGATATCTGACTCAGGCTTATCTATTACAGAATGGCTTCCAATTTCAGGTATTTTATACCCAATAACTGATATGCAGTGGCAAGCTGAATTTAACAAATACAAGAAAATTGACGAATTTATGCTTGTTAATAGCTCAATGACATTAAATGAATTTAAAGTAATCTATTTTTGGGAATGGTTTCACAGGTTTTTCGCACGTTTTATTGGTGTATTATATTTAATTCCTCTTATTTATTTATTAATAAGAAAGAAGATACATAAAGATTATTTATCTAAAATATTTTTAATAGGACTTTTACTAGGAGTTCAATCAGTCATTGGGTGGTACATGGTCAAAAGTGGCCTTATTGGAAGAGTCGATGTTAGTCAATATCGGCTAGCTATGCATCTAACTATGGCTTTTTTCATCCTAGGGATTACTTTTCAAACTCTTTTAGAAGCTAATATGAAATATATTGGGTATAAAAAATCTTACTACAATTTAAATAATGAATTTTTATTTTTATTATTGTTAATATTTGTTTTCTTACAAATTGCCTATGGAGCTTTTGTTTCTGGTACACACTCAGGGTTATTGTTTAATACTTGGCCAATGTATGATGGAAATATTTTTCCTTTAATTGAAAATAATAATTTGAGAGGTTTTATTAATTTTTTTGAAACAGGTGAATATATAATATTTATTCACCGTACTTTTGCTTTCTTTTTACTAATATTAGTTATATACATAAATTATAATTATTATAAAAAAAATAATATCATTAAAGAAAATTATTATTTAGTAGTATTCAATTCAGTATTTATAATACAGATTTTACTTGGTGTCTTAATGACTTTTCAAAACATCCCTTGGTATTTAGCCCTTGCTCACCAAGGCAATGCTATCATTTTATTTTTAATAACTATTGCATTATGGATGTTTAGTAAGAAGCCCCTTCAAAGCGATTTGTCTTGAAGAGGCTATAATTTGCAGCTTACGCTGCGTCTAATGCGTTTTTAAGATCCTCTATAATATCGTCAATATGCTCTATACCTATAGAAAGTCTTACATAGCTTGGATTTACTCCAGCTGACTCCATGTCCTCATCAGACAATTGAGAGTGTGTAGTTGAAGCCGGATGTATAGCGAGACTTCGCGCATCACCAATATTAGCAACATGATAAAACATATTTAAGTTATTAATGAATTTTTCACCGCTTGCTTTACCTCCTTTTAATTCAATGCCACAGAGAGCTCCATGACCTCCTTTTAGGTACTTATTGGCTCTTTCGCCTGCTTCACCCTCATCAAGTCCAGCATAAATTACTCTCGAAACCTTGTTATGATTGGAAAGATACTCAGCTACCTTTGCAGCATTAGAGCAATGTTTTTCCATTCTTAAAGATACTGTTTCTAAACCTTGTATTATTTGAAATGCACTTTGAGGTGGAAGAGCAGGGCCTAAGTCTCTTAGTCCTACAAATCTTGCCCTAACAATATAAGCAATTGGACCAACAGCCTTTGCAAATTCTGTCCATACCATTCCATGATAACTTGGATCAGGATTATTTAACATTGGTTGTCTTTTGGGATCTTTAGCCCAATCAAACTTACCACTGTCAACAATTATTCCACCAATCGTTGTACCATGACCACCAATAAATTTTGTGAGTGAGTGCACAACAATAGTAGCACCGTGCTCAATTGGTTTGCAAATTACAGGTGCTGCAGTATTATCTACGATTAGAGGTATGTTGTATTCATCTCCTATATCGGCTACTTCTCTAATTGGAAAGACTTT
>MDTA01200646.1_pt1 | contig 11357 bp, 13 predicted proteins | sample 811151 | NCBI WGS metagenome assembly MDTA01 (sample SAMN05326648, study PRJNA326480) | marine metagenome | isolation source: seawater | place: Indian Ocean: South | collected 2010 | reverse complement strand
TTAATATAAATTTATATATTGATTTTAACCAAAAAATTATTATCTTAAAACTATGTCTATAAACACTGCAAAGTTTTCTATCGGAGATGTTGTTAAGCATAAACATTTCGATTTTAGAGGTGTTATATATGATGTAGATTTTGAATTTAATAATTCAGAAGAGTGGTATCAATCCATTCCAAAGGATGTTAGACCCAGAAAAGATCAGCCATTTTATCATTTATTAGCCGAGAGCAATGAGGTGACGTATGAGGCATATGTTTCAGAACAAAATTTATTAATTGACAGCTCTAAAGAACCCGTCAAGCACCCTTTAATTGAGGAAATTTTCACTGGCAAGAAGGGCTCTAGTTACTTAAAGCCTTCAAACTAAGCAAAATATCATTTTGCCACAAATCTAACATTTTTAGCTCAAACCTATGCCTAAGATATTAGCTAATACTATGGTGTTTAAGTCCTAGCTGGAGATTATTTCATATTTCCTTACTCCCTCATAATCTCAAGCTAGGCAAAAATGAAACTTCCCTTAAAAACCATACTGTAGTAGTAAATTAAAATGTTCAATTATTTTTCTACATCGCAAATATTTAATTTTTTAAATATCTTAATCAAATTTTTAAACTCAATATTTTTTATATTTTTATTAATAGGTATTTCTTTCGCTTTAGTTTTTTCGCCCCCAGATTACCTACAAGGGGAAAATGTTAGAATAATGTATATTCATGTTCCTGCGGCATGGATTAGCTTAGCCGCATTTTGTTTAATAGCTTTCTTATCAGTAATTAATTTTACTTTTAAGATAAAACATACTTTACTAATAAGTAAAAGTATTGCTCCTATAGGATTATTATTTGCTTGTTTAGCAATAATCACAGGATCGTTATGGGGTCAGCCCACATGGGGAACATGGTGGGTTTGGGATGCGAGATTAACTTCGATGCTAGTGTTATGTCTTTTTTATTTAGCTTATATTTTAAGTTTTAAAATTATTAAAAACAATCATCTATCTATGAAAGTTTCATCATTTATTTCTATATTAGGTGTTATTAATGTGCCGATAATAAAATACTCTGTGGATTGGTGGGCAACACTTCATCAGCCTGCGAGTATAAAATTAGATGGAACTAGCTCAATACATGCCAGCATGCTAACCCCTTTATTGTTGATGTTATTGGTTTTATTGACTTACTCTGCGTTAATTTTTCTAATGAAATATAAAACAGAAATCATTAAAATGAAGAAGAAAAGTTTAAAAAAATATGATTAACTATTTAGCAACACTACAAAATCTTACTTCTTTTGTGATAATTTCATTTGTTATCACTTTTGTAGCTTGTGCAATTATCTACTATAATACAAAAAAAAAAATTAAAGAAATACGAAAAAGAATTCATGAAAGAACTCCAACAGCTCACAGAAATTGAAAGAAGAGAAGTGTTAAACAATTCAAAAGTTGCTAGAAAAATTTTTTCTTCGTACAAACAAACAATCTAAAGCATTTTAAATGCTTACAAAAAAACCAAAAAAAAGAATAATCCTATTAAGTACCTTTTTTTTACTTTCAATATTAAGCGTAGGTTTCATACTTAAATCATTAGATAAAAGTTTACTTTACTTTAAAACACCGACAGAGCTCATAAATTCCGAAAAAATAATTAGTGGTAAAACTATAAGAATTGGAGGATTAGTTAAAAAAAATTCAATTAATATAAAAGATGATGAAATAAATTTTATAATTACTGATCTAAAAAATGAAATTGTGATTAGCTATAAAGGTACTGTTCCCAGTCTATTTTTAGAGGAGAAAGGTGTTATTGTTGATGGCGTTTTAAAAGATAACAAATATTTTATTGCTAATCGTATATTGGCTAAACACGATGAAAATTATAAACCGCCAATAACAAAAGAAAAAAACTAATGTTAAGTATTACTGGAAATATTTTAATTTTTACTATAATTCTAATCACAACATTAATAATTTATAAATCTTTTTACTCATTAAAAAATAAAACAATAATTGCTACATCATCAATTTATCAATTAAATTTATTACAAGCTACTTTAACAATTACAGTTTTTTTTGTTTTGGTAACAGCGTATGTAGTATCTGATTTTTCTTTGATTTCCGTTTTTCAAAACTCACATACTTCCAAACCATTAATTTATAAAATTACTGGAACATGGGGAAACCATGAAGGAAGTCTTCTACTTTGGATTAATATTATGGTTATTTTTTCTTATATTTTTTTTATAATCAACAAAAATCAACCAGATTATCAATTAATTACTTTAGTAATTCAAAACATTTTAATATTAGGTTTTTTTCTTTTTTTAATTTTTAACTCAAATCCTTTCACCCTAATATTTCCTACACCTAAAAATGGTTTAGGTCTAAATCCTATACTACAAGACCCCGCTTTAGCAATTCATCCTCCTTTGTTATATATAGGTTTTGTTGGTTCATCGATTTTTTTCTCTGCAGCATTAGCAGCACTAATAACTAATTTTAAAGGCAATAAATTCGCAGCATCAATAAAACCATGGGTGTTTATTACTTGGACCTTTCAAACTTTAGGTATCATAGTCGGATCAATCTGGGCTTACTATGAATTGGGATGGGGAGGATTTTGGTTTTGGGATCCAGTCGAAAATATTTCTCTTCTACCTTGGTTTGCTATGACAGCTTTAATCCATTCAGTATTGGTTTTAGAGAAAAAAGGAAATTTAAATAATTGGGTTATAATACTTTGTCTTTTAACTTTTATTTTAAGTGTTACAGGAACTTTTTTAGTTAGATCAGGAATACTAAATTCAGTTCATACATTTGCTAACGATCCATCTAGAGGTATTTTCATATTATCATTCTTAAGTTTAATGATACTATTTTCGTTAATTGTCTTCTTTAAAAAATCTAAGAAAGAAAGATATTTTTTTAATTTGAGCAGCAAAGAAACTTTTATAATTAGCAATAATTGGTTTATGATGTTTTATTTAATAACAATTCTTTTAGGAACTATATATCCAATATTTACTGAAGTAATAGCCGATGCGAATATTTCAGTGGGCCCACCATTTTATAACTCAGTTATTATACCTATAGTTCTGCCATTTCTTCTAGTAATGGCAATAGGTCCAAACATAAAATGGGTCAAAAATAAGTTTTATAATATTAAAAAATTAACGGTTACTTTTCTTTTATCAATTATATTAATTATAATTATAAATTTATTGTTTGAAAAACCTAGTTTTTTAACTAACCTTATATTAGTAACATCAATTTTTCTAATTTTTTATTCCTTAATAGATTTTTATAAATTAACCAATAAAAAAAATAAATTTGAAGTAGGTAGAGTAATTTCTCATTTAAGCTTTGGATTAATGGTCTTTTTTATTGCGATAAATAATAATTATTCTTTTGAGAGGAATTTTAATATTAAAGTTGGTGAGGTAAAAGAGTTTAATGATTATAAAATTAAATTTATAAAATTAAAATTAAAAGAAAATGAGAGCTATAAGTCCGTTGTCGGATCTTTTAGTATTAACAATATAAAAAAAAATACTTTGATCAACTTAAATCCTGAAATTAGAATTTATAATAATCCTGAAACAATAACGTATGAGGCATCTATAAAAACAAATGCTTTTCGCGACTATTACATTACAATGAGTAATATTAGTGGATCGGACGTATATAATATTAAGTTTCAAAACAAACCCTTTATGTTTTGGATATGGATTTCCGCTATAATGATATCGTTTGGTGGAATTTTTAGCTTATTAAAAAAAAATTATAGAAAGACTTATCATGAAATTTAATTTTTTTAGAATTATTTTTACCTCCGTAATTCTTCTTATAATTTTGATTTTTTTTCTTAGTCTTAATATTTCAAATCAATACGATACTAGCCGATTGGCTGGAAATAAAATTAGTAGTTTTGAGATAGAAGAATTTTTTAATGATAAATTAGTTACGGAAAAGGAATTAACTAAGAATGACTATAATTTAATAAATTTTTGGTCATCTTGGTGCGCACCTTGTAGAGAGGAACATAATATTCTTTTAGATTTAAAAAATACTAATAAAATCCAAATGTTTGGTGTTAATTATAAGGACAAAAAAATTAATGCAAAAAAATTTTTAGCTGAACTAGGAAACCCCTATGATGTTACATTGGAAGACAGAGATGGAAAACAATCAATAAATTTCGGAATTTATGGTGTTCCGGAAAGTATACTCATTGATAAAAATTTAATTATAGTAAAAAAATTTATAGGCCCTTTAAAAACTGATGATTACACAAAAATTTTAGAAATAATAAAAAAATGAGAATATTTTTTATATTAATTATTATTATAACTCCATTCTCTATCTATGCAGAACAAGATTATAATGTTGAAAATAATATTTATAAAAATTTGAGATGCTTAGTTTGCCAAGGACAGTCCATCTCAGAGTCAAACTCTGATTTTGCCCAAACTATTAAGAGTGTAGTTAAAGATCAACTTAAAATGGGAAAATCAGAAAATGAAATCTATGATTTTTTAAGTGAAAAATATGGTGATTGGATACTTTACAAGCCAAAACTTAATAAAATTAACTTTTTATTATGGATAATACCCTACGTCGCACTAATTTTTGGTGTAATACTGATATACTTAGCAGTATATAAAAAGCGACATTAAAATAAGAATAAAAAGTATACTTTTTTTATTTTAGATAGTAACTTAATCATATGAAAATTTTTTATAGCACGATTTTATTTTTGATTACTTTGATGATATCAATTGAGGCCGAAGAAAAAGATATCACAGTATATACTGGTCAATTTGATATCACTGATCAAGTAGGCGACGATGAAACAACTTTATTAGGTGTAGAACACAAAAACCCAAACCTTTTTCGAAATACATTTTTAGGTAAAATATCTCCTGTGACAGGTGCATTTATAACTGCAAAAAATTCTACTTATGTGTATACTGGTATTGAGGCTCAATATGGTCTTGGACCTCTTAAAATTTTGCCCAGCTTCACTCCGGGGTATTATGATAAAGGAAACGGTAAAGAGCTTGGAGATGAATTTGAGTTTAAAAGCGAAATAAAAATAGGACTAGATATATTTGAGAATACTAAAATAGGATATAGCTACAGTCATATTTCTAATAATGATTGGGGTGAAGTAAACCCTGGAACAGACAATCAATCAATCACATTTTCTAAAAAATTTTAGTCCCAATGAACTTAAAAGATTGTCATAACTTTTATGATTTTAGAAAACTAGCAAAAAGAAAGCTACCTTCTCCAATATTTCATTATATTGATGGTGCCGCTGACGATGAAGTCACTTATCAAAGAAATACTAATGCGTTTGATGATGTTGACCTAGTTCCAAATGTTTTAAGGGGAGTTGAAAATGTTGACTTATCAACCACAGTGTTTGGTAAAAAACTTGATTTACCTTTTTATCTAGCTCCAACGGCTTTACAAAGACTTTTTCACTATGATGGCGATAGAGCTGTTGGAAAAGCTGCTCAGAAATTTAATACTATGTTCGGTGTTTCGGCTTTAGCCACAGTAAGCGTAGAAGAAATTTCTTCAATGATAAATACTCCGAAAATGTTTCAATTTTACTTCCACAAAGATAGAGGCTTAAATACATCTTGTTTAGAAAGGGCTAAAGCCGCTAAGTTTGATGTAATGGCCTTAACCGTAGACACTATCACTGGAGGAAATCGTGAAAGAGATTTAAGAACTGGCTTCACATCTCCTCCGAAACTTACTTTATCAAGTTTATTTAGTTTTGCTACAAAACCTATGTGGGGAATAAACTATTTAACAAAAGGAAAATTTGAGTTACCTCACATTCAAGATTATTTAAAAGCAGGTACTAGTACTAATACCTCAATTGGAAACTATTTTTCTACAATGTTGGATCAGTCAATGAATTGGAAAGATGCTGAAAAACTTTGCTCTCAATGGGGTGGACATTTTGCCTTAAAAGGAGTGATGAGCGTTGAAGATGCAAAAAAAGCAGTTGATATCGGGTGCACAGGAATAATGGTTTCCAATCACGGTGGAAGACAACTTGATGGATCTAGATCTCCATTTGATCAACTAGCAGAAATAGTGGATGCTGTTGGTGATAAGCTTGATGTGATTTGTGAAGGTGGGATTCATAGAGGAACACATATGCTTAAAGCTCTATCGTTAGGTGCCAAGGCATGTTCTGGCGGAAGACTATATTTATATGCACTAGCAGCAGCTGGTCAAGCCGGCGTTGAAAGAGCATTAGGTCAGTACAAAGCTGAGTTAGAAAGAGACATGAAGCTTATGGGCTGCACTAAAATAAGTGAATTAAATAGAAAAAATTTAAGATTTAGAAAATAAAGTCATGAGTCTTAATAACTGTTATAACTTTGAAGATTTTAGAAAAATCGCTAAACAAAAATTACCTGCCCCAATTTTTCATTACATAGATGGAGGCTCGGACGACGAAATAACTCTTAAGAGAAATACAGACTCTTTTTCACAATGTGATTTAGTGCCTAATATTTTAGCAAGTGTTGGTGAGCCTGATTTGTCGACAACTGTTCTTGGAACTAAAATAAATATGCCTTTATTTCTGTCCCCAGTAGCTATGCAAAGACTTTTTCATCATGAAGGAGATAAAGCCAGCGCTAGAGCAGCAGAAAAATTTGATACATTTTACAGTATGTCCACAATGGCTACTTCTTCTATAGAAGAAATTGCAAACACATCTGGAGGACCAAAAATGTTTCAAATATATATTCATAAAACAAAAGGTTTAACAGATAATTTAATTGACAGATGCAAGAGCTCTGGTTTTAATGCAATGTGTCTTACCGTAGATACAATAGTTGCAGGTAATCGGGAAAGAGATCATCACTGGGGATTTACAACACCACCTAAGTTAACACTTAAAAGCTTAATGAGTTTTGCTACTCATCCAATGTGGTCAATTAATTATTTAACTCATGAAAAATTTCAGCTGGCCAACGTTTCTCACTTTACAAAAAAAGGTTCTTCAATTGCTAAAGGCGTCATGGAATATATTAACGAACAATACGATCCATCAATGAGCTGGAAGGATGCAGAATATTGTATAAAACGATGGGGAGGTCCATTCGCCTTAAAAGGAATTATGTCCGTTGAGGATGCAAAAAAGGCTGTTGATATTGGAGCTAGTGCAATCATGCTTTCTAATCATGGAGGTAGACAGCTTGATGGCTCACGATCTCCATTTGATCAATTGAAAACAATAGTTGACGCCGTAGGTGGGAAAATTGAAATTATAGTTGATGGAGGCATAAGAAGAGGGACGCATGTTTTGAAAGCACTGTCACTAGGTGCGACTGCTTGCAGCTTTGGAAAAGGCTTTCTTTTTGCTCTCAGCGCAGGCGGTCAAAAAGGTGTGGAAACAATTTTAAAAAGAATGAAAGATGAGTTGAGAAGAGACATGATTTTACTAGGAAAAAAAAAGATAAAAGATTTAAGCGAAGAAAATATTGCATTTAGAAACAAGGGACTTTAAAATATTAGATATGAAATTAGCAAAAAGTTTAGAAAGATTAGGTACTGAAACCGCTTTTAGTGTGCTCGCCGAAGCCAAGAAATTAGAAGCTACAGGCAAACCTATGATACACTTAGGATTAGGTCAGCCTGATTTTAAAACCCCAAAACACATTGTAGAAGCAGCAAAGAAAGCTTTAGATGATGGTCATCATGGCTACGTTTTATCAAATGGGATTCTTGAATGCAGACAAGCAGTAACTAGAAAGATAAAAAAATTATATAACCAAGATATCGACCCAGAAAGAATAATAATAATGCCTGGAGGTAAACCTACAATGAGCTATGCCATCCAGTGTTTCGGTGAACCAGGTGTTGAAATTATTCATCCGACACCAGCATTTCCAATTTATGAGTCTATGATAAATTATACAGGTGCAAAAGCTGTTCCATATGATTTAACCGAGGATAAAGAATTAAAATTTAATCCAGAAAAAATTCTATCCTTAATAACCGATAAAACTAGATTATTAGTTTTAATTAACCCAAATAATCCTACAGGAAGCTTTGTTGAAAAATCTGACATCGATGTTCTAGCAGAAGGGCTTAAAAAACATCCACACGTAACTATATTAAGTGATGAAATTTATAGTAGGCAAATATTTGATGGAAAAGAAATGCCAACATTTTTTAATTATCCTGAATTAAGAGACAGGCTAATTGTTCTTGAAGGATGGAGTAAGGCATATTCAATGACAGGTTGGAGATTAGGTTGGAGTTTCTGGCCAGAAAAATTAGTAGAGCACGTAAACAAATTATTGATTAATAGTGTATCTTGTGTGAACGCCGCTGCTCAGTTTGCTGGAATTGCAGCTTTAGATGGCTCGGATGAGTCTATTGATCATATGATGAAAAAATTTACTATTAGACGGAAGCTTATTCATGAAGGTTTAAATAATTTACCTGGTATAGAATGCAGCTTACCAGGAGGAGCTTTTTATGCTTTTCCAAAAGTTATTGGAACAGGAATGAATGGCGCTGAGTTTGCAAAAAAATGTATGCATGAAGCAGGTGTAGCAATAGTGCCGGGAACTGCATTTGGAAAGACTGCAAAAGATTATGTCAGATTTAGTTTTGCTGCTTCACAAGCTAACATTTCCCAAGCACTTGAGAATATAAAAAAAATGCTAGCTAAATAAGCTGTATTTTCTCCAAATTTCAATTAATATCATCAGTATGAATGAACAAGTTCAGTCAGAGTTAAAGAAAATTTTTAACGGAAGATTTTCCACATCTGTCTCTACAAGATCAAACTATGCTAGAGGGGAAGATACCTTTGATCCTGTTTTGTCACAGGCTGTAGTTTTTCCTGAAACCAATGAAGAAGTTTCAAAAATTTTAAAACTTTGCAATGATTATAAAGTGCCTATCGTGCCATTTGGAACAGGAACATCTTTAGAGGGTAATGTCGTAGGAAACGACAAAGGAATTACAGTTTCTTTAGAAAAAATGAATAAAATTTTAAGTGTAAATGTTGAAGATTTTGACTGTAGAGTCCAGGCATGTGTCACTAAAGAACAATTAAATGATTATTTAAGAGAAGATGGAGTTTTTTTTCCAATTGACCCTGGAGCAAACGCTGCTATCGGAGGAATGGCCTCAACATCAGCATCAGGAACGATGGCTGTAAAATACGGAACTATGAAGACGGTAATTACCGGACTTACAGTTGTTCTTCCAAATGTCAACATTATTAACACTGGCAGCAGAACAAAAAAAACTTCTGCCGGTTATAACTTAACAAATTTATTTGTTGGTGCAGAGGGTACACTAGGAATAATCACTGAAATACAATTAAGATTATCCCCAATACCAGAGAGTATTATGAGTGCAGTTTGTCATTTTCAAACTTTAGAAAATGCAGTTCGAACAGCACAACAAATTATTCAGTACGGCATACCTATTGCCAGGATTGAAATGCTAAATAAAGATCAAATGGATATAAGTATCAATTATTCTAAATTAAAAGATCTTAAAGTTTTGCCAACTTTGTTTTTTGAATTTCACGGATCAGAGTCATCTAATAAAGAAAATATTAAAGTTGTAGAAGAAATATCAAAAGACAATGAGGGAAGTTCTTTTAAATGGGCAAAAGATTTAGCGGAAAGAAATAAATTATGGCAAGCTCGTTGGGATGTTTATTATTCTGTAAAAGCATTGATTAAAAATGGAAGAGTTTATTCTACAGATGTATGTCTTCCGATTTCAAAAATAACCGAGTGCGTAAATTTTGCTGAGAAAGAGACAAAAAAGTTTGGATTAAGAGCTCCAATGGTTGGACACCTTGGAGATGGTAATTTTCACGTGATTTTGCCATATGATCCTCAAAAAAAAGAAACTTATGAAAAGATTAGAGAGTTTAGTGACATATTAATAAAAAAAACATTAGAACTAAACGGCACAATTACAGGAGAACATGGAATTGGACTTCATAAAAAAGAATATCTTATAAAAGAACATGGAGATAATATCCCAATAATGAAATCTATTAAAAAAACTCTTGATCCAAACAACATCATGAATCCTGGTAAGATTTTTGATTAAAATTAATATTTAAAATGAAAAAAATTCTCATCACTAGAAGATTACTTAGATCTTGCGAAGATAAAGCTGGAAAAATATTTGATGCAAAATTTAATTCTAATGATGAATTACATACGCAAGATAAATTAATTAAACTAAGCGAAGGTTGCGATGGAATTCTCTCAGCTTTAACTGATAAACTAGATGCAGAAACAATAAATAGATTGCCAAATAGTATAAAAATATTATCAAATTTCGCAGTCGGATTTGGGAATATTGATTTGGAAGCAGCAAAAAAAAGAAATATTGTTGTAACCAATACACCAGACGTTCTAACAGATGCCACAGCTGAAATTGGTATTTTGTTAATTTTAGGTGCCTGTAGGAGAGCGCCTGAAGGTATAATAGCAGCTAAAGAGTCCAATTGGAAATGGTCCGCTGATTACTTAATAGGTAAACAATTGACAGGTACAAAATTAGGGATCTTGGGGATGGGTAGAATAGGCCAAAAAATAGCAAGAATAGCAAAATCTTTAGGAATGATAATACATTATCATAATCGATCAAAACTAAGTGAAGATAAAGAAAACGGTGCTACTTACCACAAAGACTTAAAAAGCTTGATGAGTAACGCGGATGTTTTGTCGGTATGCTGTCCTGCAACAAAAGAGACTAGAAATTTAATTAATAAAAAAACATTAGATTATTTACCAACAGGAGCTGTTGTAACCAATGTAGCTAGAGGAGATATCGTTGATGATGATGCACTGATAGACGCATTAAATTCTCGAAAAGTTTATGCTGTAGGTTTAGATGTCTATCAAGGCGAACCAAATTTAAATCCAGGTTATTTAAAACATAAAAGTGCTTTTATTCTACCGCACCTTGGTAGTGCTTCTAAACAAACCCGAACTGCAATGGGAAACCTAGCGATAGATAATATTAGCGAGTTTTTTAAAACAGGAAGTTGTAAAAATAAAGTAAATTAACATTTTTTAACGTTCTAGTTTAAGTTGTAAGCGTCAAAAAAATCAAATTTGAGTGGGACTCTCCAATATTTATATGTTTAAATAAATTTAATTATTAATAATTAAGGGGGACATATGTCAAAAAAAACGATCAAGGGAGTAAAAACTCCTTCAAGACGTAAGTTCTTTAAAGCAGCTGCAGCCACGGGTGCAGCAGCGGCAGCAACAGTAGCAATGCCAAATATTGCTTTTGGTGCTCCGAAAACTTTAAAGATGCA
>MDTA01219968.1_pt1 | contig 11358 bp, 9 predicted proteins | sample 811151 | NCBI WGS metagenome assembly MDTA01 (sample SAMN05326648, study PRJNA326480) | marine metagenome | isolation source: seawater | place: Indian Ocean: South | collected 2010 | reverse complement strand
TGGCACCGCTGAAATGATCGAGTTGGTCTCGAAAACCTTGAAGGATCGCTACCAAGGGCCCCTCGTTTTGGATCCCGTGATGCGTGCGAAATCAGGAGATTCGCTTCTCGATGATGATGCAGTTGCGGCGATGCGGACTGAACTCCTGCCTTTGGCGACGGTCGTGACGCCCAATCTGCCAGAGGCCGAGGCGCTCACCGGGATCAACGCAGTGGACAGAGCATCCATGAACGCATCTGCGGACGCTTTGTTGGCCTCAGGTGCCGACGTCACCATCCTCCTCAAGGGTGGTGCTCTCTCTGGTGATGAGGCACCCGATCTATTGGCTCAGCGAGACGTTCGAGAATGGCTCGAAACCCCTCGGATTGCGACTCAATCCGTTCACGGTGCCGGATGTACCTTATCCGCAGGCATCGCCGCCTATCTTGGACATGGTCACACTGCCACTGCAGCCTGTCGGCTCGGGAAGTCTTTTATCACGAGGGCGATCAGAGCAGCCAATGAGTTGTCTGTTGGACAAGGGCATGGCCCCACCCATCCTCTGCGTGATTTGTGGGCGACTCGGCGCTCCTGAAGCAAAATCTTGTCGGAGCAAAATGATGAAGAAGCGCCGGTGTTACTAGGGCTTTGCCTTCAGCCCAAATCATCATTTCATGGTGTTTGTCGGTCTGATTCGAGCACTTTTTGGCTGATCCGTTGGACTCCGGCTTTTCTCATGATCCACTCGCCCAAGCTCGGAAACAGCATCGCCAACATTAAAAATGGACGCACGGGCATGGGATTGACGATCTTTTCTGGCACGTCGCGATGGATCACTTTGATCACAGCACGGGCGACGGCAATGGGGCTTGAACTGCCGAGAAGGGCAGGGGACTGGACGCCCGCGCTCGTTTGTTTACGGGCGAACATACCCACCTCTCGGACAAATCCAGGACATACGGAAGAAGCACTGACCTGGCTTTGCTGAGCTTTGAGCGATGCCCGTAAAGCTCGAGTGAAGCCGATGATGGCATGCTTTGTGGTCACATAGGATTCGGCGTGGGCATGGGCACCAAAACCAGCCAACGAGGCGACGTTGACGATGTGACCGCAGTCTCGCTCGATCATGCCGGGTAGGATCAAGCGAGTCAGATCCATCGGCCCTCGAACGTTCACCGCCAAATCCATCGCCGTTTGATCCCAATCGCTGTCGCAGAAACGTTCCATACGCTCCAGAGCAGCGTTGTTGATCAACAAGTCGATGAATCCCAACTCATCTTGAGTCCGCTGGACGAGTTGCTCCAATTGAGATCGAACGGAAACATCTGTGGGAACCACGAGCACGCGTACTTGATATTGTTCACGGAGCGATGCAGCCGTGGTTTCGAGCGCAGCTTCGTTGCGGGCAGCGAGGCTGAGATGAACCCCTTCGGCAGCAAGGGCTTCAGCAATGAATTTACCGATCCCACGGGAGGCACCGGTCACGAGCGCAATTCGATCCTTAAGTCCGTTCATGCTTACTCCTCCTTTGCTGTGTTCCGGTGACGGGCGTCGATTGAGTAGCGCTCATAGAAAGAGCGGAAACCCATCAGCCGTGCCCAGGGCGCGATGATACCGATACCCAATTGTTGGAACCAAACGGGCACGCCTGCCCTGTACACTTGGTAGCGTTCTGCAAAACGAGCCATTTGTAGAAACTCATGGATACCACCTTGATGACCCGTTTCATTGAGAAAACCATGAACCTGTGCCAGCGCTAGGTTCAATCCCTTGGTCGGTTTCATGACCACTTGGACATGGGCAGGAGAATCAGAGGCATTCCAGAGCCCGTGGGATTGTCCTGGATGCACCCTGATCGAATCTCCCGCTCGGCCCACGATTTCATCACCATCGACTGAAAGATGGACCGTTCCACGAACGACTCGAAAGATCTCTTCCGTGTTTGGGTGGACATGGGCGACCGGTACAGCGCCGCCGGGTGAAAGGTACACGTCGATGACGGTTCGTCCTTCCTTATTCGGTTTCGGAACCGTGCGGAAAACCACCCGCTCCCCCGCCGGTTGATTGATCAGGACATCGCCAGCGATCGGGTGGTGGTGATGTGCGATGGAGCTTTCCGGGATCAGTGCATGGAGCACGACGCCACCTAGGATGACGAGAGCGACACCCGCTGCAACTTGCACAGGCCGCCGTTCCAGAAGCTTTTCCGGTTGCTGATTCATCGGATGCTCAGAGGATGCCAACGTGTTGTCCGCCAGAGCAGGCAGTGAAGCGGAAAGCGTCACGGCAAGCAGGAGCACGTGGGAAACGATTCTGTGTTGGTTAACGACCAACTCGTTTTTAACGCCCAGTCGGGATTAAGTTGACCATTTCAGTTGCAGTTCAAGTTCCTCTTCACCATCTTCAGCCTCATGTTCGATCGACAACTCAGCCGACTTCGGCACGGTGAAGCGCAAGCCCCGCACTTGGATCCGAAAGCTCTCCTCTTGTTCCAGCGCATCAGCGATGCGCCGTAAGGTGGATACGAATTCGTCAACACTGCAATCTCTTTCAACATCTCGAGCCATGAGGACACCTTTCTATCGTTTTGTGCACTTCAGTGGTCAACTCCTTGGCACGGCGTCGAGTTGGCTGACAATGGCTTCTGTCGAAACACAGAAGATGCCAACATAGGTCACTGCAAGGCGAGAGGGAGGGCATTGACTGAAACTAACGGGTTCAACACAATCTGACCATGAAACATGCATCCTACTTGATGTTCATCCACTTTGTTTTGTTTCCGCTTCCTGCCAATGCGCTGGAGCGGAGTTTTACGGAATCTACGAGCCTTTTTACGTCGTCAAAACGGTCGGGAAAAAGAGTCCGAAAGCGACGAGGCAAAAGGTCTCGTTCCAAGCAGCCTGTTGCGCCCCAGAAGCCTTCTACCGAGCAACGGGTGGAGGAGAAAAAAGCCAAGGTTATTGAGCAGAAAGTTGAGCCGGAGCCGGTGAAACCGGGAGTAGCCATCCTCGATATGGCTGTGATTGAGGGAGTGGGTGCAGGTGTCGCTCGAATTGTTAACGAACTCCTTGTGACACGTCTTGCTCGAGCAGATGTTTTCGGAAGCGTCATCGGCAGCAGTGATATCGCCCAAATGGTAACCCTTGAGCAGCAGAAAGTACTTTTGGGCTGTGAGGAAGAAAGTTGTATCGCTCAGCTTGGCGGCGCACTCGGGGTCCCGCTCATGATCGTCCCCGGTATCGGCAAACTCGGTAATGAATTTGTCATGACTCTAAAGATTACCGATGTGGAAGCCGCGACGGTGAAAGTGAGACAGTCGATTACCGTACCCGATGAGCCTGCAATGGCCACTGGAATGGAGTGGCTTGTGGATGCCTCGTTGGCTGAATTTACGGGGCAACCCATGCCGCCGATGCCAGTACTTAAAAGAACCGCTCCGCTCGCGCCCGTGGGGTTGAGCCCGGTACTAAAAACCTCTCTTGTGGTTGGAACAGGAGTACTTGGTGCGGGTCTGGTCGGTTTTGGATTTCTTCAGGCCGCTGATTCTCGAAGCGAGTTTAAGGACAGGCAGGATGTGGACAGTTTTCGCAGGCTCGAAGCCGCTGTCCAAACCGGAAATAGGGTTGCCGGTGTCGGCTACACGATCATCGCAGGCGCGCTACTTTGGGGACTTTATTGATGCGAAGTATCGTCTGCATAATTTTGGTTCTGGCTGCATGCTTACCCGATCCAGATGTGTCCGAATTGGCCACGTGCAGCGCAGATGTGCCCTGCGAAGCAGGACGTATTTGCGAAGCCGGTTTGTGCCTGATTCCTAGCGGGGTTCTGGTTTCCTCTGAGCAACAGGATACAGGTCGGTGCGGTGACGGTATTTTACGGCGCTATGTGTTGGATGATGAGGGTCGGTCGGTGACTCTGGAAGAAACAGATCCCCGCTATGAAGTTTGTGACGATGGGAACGCAGTTAGCGGCGATGGTTGTGATGCCAACTGTACAGCATCTGCCTGTGGAAATGGAATCACAGCGCCCAACGAAGAATGCGACGATGGCAACACGATTCAAACGGATGATTGCTTGAGCGATTGCAAACGTGCCTCATGCGGTGATGGCTTTCTTCAGGCGGAGATTGAGCGCTGCGATGATGGCGCTTCAAACAGTGACCTGGAGCCAAATGCCTGCCGTCTTGATTGCCGTCCAGCCTCCTGTGGAGACGAGGTCGTTGATACTGGTGAAAGCTGTGATGACGGCGTGCGAGACAATGCAAATGACTCATCTTGTCGAGTGGATTGCCAACTCAACGTGTGTGGCGATGGCTTCCTCCGGACCGACTTGCAAGAGGGTGATGTGGGTTACGAAGCCTGCGATGACGGTAATGAGGCCACGGATGATTCATGCGTCGATGATTGTCGGCTTGCCCGCTGTGGAGATGGTTACCAACGGTTAGGGCTCGCACCCGATGATGCTGCGTTCGAAGCCTGCGACGATGGTGATGTTATCGATGGCAATGACTGCACAAACGACTGTACCATCGGTCGATGTGGTGATGGCGTTGTACATGATCAAGGACAAGGAACCGAGCAATGCGATGATGGTAATCCGGAGGATCGTGATTCGTGTCTCAACAGTTGTCGTACCGCCTCTTGCGGTGATGGAATTCAGCGGGGTGATGTGGAGGAAGGAACCGAAGGTTTTGAAGCCTGCGACGACGGTAACGAGATCGAGACAGATGCTTGTTTGAGTCATTGTGTTGTCGCCCTCTGTGGCGACGGTATTCGTCGAGCGGATGTGGCTGAAGGTGGAGATGGCTTCGAGGCTTGTGATTCAGAACGAAACTGTAATGAAGACTGTGAGAATACATGTGGTGATGGCGAATACGATGGTGAGTTCGGTGAGGAATGTGACGATGGCGATGAGGACAATGCCGACAGTTGTTTGAACGATTGCGTCCTTGCTCGGTGTGGTGACGGTATTCTTCGTCAGGACCGAGAGCCAGGCCAGGATGGCTACGAAGCTTGTGAAGCCGAGCTTGTGGGGCAAAATGAAGCCGACTGTAGTGTGCGGTGCGAACGAGTTCCTTCCGGCGTTACCCTGGGCGAAGTGGGGGGTATGGGTCGCATCAGTGGTGTGCTGGGACTCGATGAAGTGGGGGGCTCCTTTACCCTAACCAATGACCGGGTTTGGCACCTCTTGGGTAGGGTTCAGGTTCCCGATGGTGGTGTTCTTCGTATCGAGCGAGGCACTGAGATTCGCGGAGGCATCGATCCAGAAGCAGGGACCTCGGTCTTGGTCGTTCATCCTGGGGGCAGGATCGTCGCCGATGGATCTGAGGCTGAGCCCATCGTATTCACCAGTCTGAACAATTTTCGGCAGCCGGGTGACTGGGGCGGTCTTGTTCTCTTGGGGCGAGCGCGCAGTAACTGTGATAGGAATGGGCAAGGCGGCTGTCCGGACACGATCCCTGCGCTGGAAGCCAACGGATTGGATCTTCCCTATGGTGGGAACGATAACTTTCAAAACAATGGAATACTTCGGTACGTTCGGGTGGAGTATGCCGGGGCTTGTGCCGAGTACGTTGGGAACCAGTGCCTTCATCACTTCCACCCATTGACGTTGGCTGGTGCGGGAAGCGCCACGGTGCTCGATCGTCTTCAGATCCATCGCAGTGGCGCCGACGGGATCCGAATTTTTGGCGGTTGGGTGAATATTCGGCGAGTGCTGGTGACTCAACCCAGAAAGAATGGCGTCGCTTGGTCCCACGGATGGTGGGGTCATGCTCAGTTTGTGATTGTCCAGCACATGGCTAATTCTGCTGACCCGGGTGCAGCCTTCTCTGGTGATAGCAATGAACATAATCACAATGCGGGGCCGAGATCTTATCCGTCGATTGCGAACGTCACAGCGATCAACGGGCGCGAATCGGTTCGCTTGGCGACCGGTAGTTCAATCGAACTTGTGAACGGCATCTTCGCCAACTGGTCTGAAGAGCACGAGCATTGCTTTCGGGCATACGATAATACATTTTGGGATAATGATGAGCCCGGTAATGTGGTGCGAAACAACTACTTCAACTGCCATGTGCCTTGTTGGGAGAACAGACATGGCGACTGCTCGGCAATTGCGACTCAGGATGACGGGGTGTTTTCGAGCAATCGGACCCTGGATCCGACTGTTCAGGGTCAAAGAGTAAGTCTCGTTCGGCCAGAGAGCCGAGCGCCCGATTTTCGTCCGGAAGACTTTGAATGGGGGCCTCATACAGGAATTAATCCTGGGGGATTCTTGCAGCCAGCGGCCTATTTGGGGGCCTTGGCGACTCAAATCGAAAGGGATTGGACGAGTGGCTGGACCAATTTCGATCGACTCGATGGTTTGATTGCTCATGTGGGTATGGACGGCGATGATGAGGCGGCGTTATTGCATGAACAAACTGGGCGCCACCCTTTGAGTCTGAGTGGACCCACGCAAGAGGTCGCAGGGCTCGTTGGAACGGCTCGCTCTTTCTCGAATGGTCGCTTTGGCGAGTTTGGCGAAGCATTTCCTTCCCTTGGTCCAAGTGATCGAACAGCACAGTTCTGGTTGAAGGTTTCGGACCAACCGAACACGCCAAAAGCTGAGCTATTTAGTTTTGGTCGTCCGGGGATTCGTGGAACTTATTTCGCAGGCCTGATGTGTCGCTCGGGTCAACTGGCTTTCAATGGTGGTAGGAATGAAACCGATAGCGTGGACTGCGTGGGGCAGTCGATTGCGGACGGACAATGGCATTTGGTTACGTTCACTTACAGGCAACTCAACGTGAACTACCGCTTGGCGATCTACGTCGACGATGAACTGGTGGTCGATGATACCATCGATCCGTTAAACGAAATCGGCGGCAACCCGGGACGGATCGGGTCCGGGCGTAACGATATCAATCAAGGCTTTACGTTGCAGATGGATGAGTTTCGATATTTTGATCGGGCGCTCGATTTGGGGGAGATTCGCCGTTCTTACATGCTGGAGCGTATGGATCCTTAAGCCCATGGAACCACTTTTAGAGTCGTGCTTCGGGCAACTAGAACAGTTCGCTGTTGGAACGATGAAACAAGATACTCAGTGTGCTTGGGGCGACAGGTCCGATTCCATGGTCGGATCGAGGGCTCTGGTTCCCAGACCTTCATCGCGCAACGCATGAATCAATTTGAGGGTACGGAATCCGTCGTGCCAGTCGTGGAGACGCTTGTGCAGAACTTTGCCTTGAACCGCTTCGATCGCCGTCTTGACTGGCTCAAGATAGCCGAGGGAGTCGATAGCCTGCCGAAGGACCGGACCAAGGGGTTTGGGTACATCTTCCAGGGCCTCTCGAAGGTCGTCGAATTCCCCTGATGCCGCTGCCAAGGCGAGCGCGTCTAACCAGTATTTCAAAGCGGTGAAAATACGGGGATCGTAGACCTCGTAAGGAATGCCTTTGATCAGGTGATCTCGAATCTTTCCGATCGCCATACCTGTCCCAAAGGGAACACGCCCGGAGGTGCGTCCAGAAAGTCTGATCGGATCCCCCGTGAGTGTCTCCACCCGGCCTACCTTCGCCAGTTTGTTGAGAAGATAGAAGTCTTCTCCAGCCTGTCTTTTGGGAATGCCTCGGACGCGGGCATAAGCGTCATGTCGAAAGCAGATCAGACTGCCGATGGTTTGGAATGCGTAGGGAGAACCGGCTTGTTGTAGCCCATCGACATACTGGCGAAGAAAGGCATCGTAACAAGCCAGTGCTCGCCGCTGCAGTGCATCTCCTTCTGGTACATGAACAAATGGGTAAATGACCGCAGCACATCCAAGGGGAAATCGACTCGGTCTTCGCCAGTAGTTTTTGGGAACCTGCACATCGGCATCTGTGGAATGAACCCATGGACTTTCAATGTAGCCATCTTCGATCCACGCCAGTGCGAGATCTGCTGCTATTTTTCTCGCAAGACCGACCCCTTGATTTGGAGGGAGTCGGTATCCCTGGCTGTATCGATCCACCAGAATAAGACCCATCCCTTGAAAGCGTCCTTCAGCGATGGGGTCGCTTGAGAGACGTGCCTTCCCACGCAACCAGTTCGCCAGTTGCTCGTTGGCTTGGTGGACTTTTTCACTTCCATCAATCCGACCATTGAGCACCACGATGACCAGGGATTTTTCAGCTTCTTCCGCAAGACTCATCGATGTCAGCGTCTCGGGCAGCGTCTCTAATTCGTCGCATGCAGGAATGCAGGCAACATGGCGGTACTTACAGGCTAACTTGGGGCGATGGAGGAGTTCCATTTCGCCGTAGCGTTCGAGGTACTTTTTGATCGCCTTTTGCGGCTTCAATGCAGTGCGGGTCTCGGTGGAATGGCTGCAATGGCTTGACCGTCTTGCTCAATGAAGAATTCGACTCGACGCTCGACCTCATCCTCAGGAAAATAGCTTTTCGCTAAATCGAAGAAGAGTTCTGAATGTCGCGCTTCTGATTGAGTAATATGAGCGTAGAAATCCTTCATTTCGCCCGGTGGTAACGCAAGGGCGACGCAACCGAACCGCTCGTGTCCACGAGCTTCCACCACTCCGGCCATGACCAGTCGGTCCAAAAACTCAAGGTCCCGACCTTGGCGAACTTGTTTCAGTAAAGCGTTGACGTAGGGATCCTTTTGATCCCGAGTAAACCGAAGCCCACGATCCTGGCACAGACGAAAGACTTGATGAAAGTGTCCCAGTTCTTCCTTCGCAAGACGAATCATCGGCTCAAGAATTTCCTGACGGTCCGGGTAACGCACGACGAATGTCATCGCCATCGCTGAGGCTTTGCGCTCGCAGGCTGCGTGATCCAGCAAAAACGAATCAAAGTCAGCGAGGACTGCGTCCACCCAGGCACTCTGCGTTGCGATGAGGCGTCGTTCCATGGTGCGCGTCCTAAACATTCCTTGGGACGGGAGGCAAGGGACTGTGTCATCGAGTGGGTACATGGAATGAGATGAATTCCGAACTTCTGGTTCATCTTCGGTCTTCCGTAAGCTTTTTCATGGCACCAGGGGCATAAGAGTGGTCTTTGGAAGTTGTCAGGTCATTCGGACGAGACGATCCGATCGCTGGAGGTCATGTTGATGCCCATTCCGAACTACGCCAAGCGTGCCGAAGAGGCACCCACCACCTGGCTCAGTCGGTGGCTTCGTGAGGCCGAAGCATCGGGAGAACTCAACCCAACAGCCATGGCCCTCGCCACCTTGGATGCCAGCGGGGCACCCCGCAATCGGTTCGTCTTGTGCAAGGGCGTCACCGACGAAGGCCTTCGCTTTTTCACCAACCTCGAGTCGGATAAAGGCATTGAGTTGGCTCGAGATCAGCGTGTCTCGGTCGCCTTCTATTGGTCAATTTTGCGTCGCCAGGTTCGCTTGGATGGCACGGTTTCTCCTTTGGATGCGGCGGAAGCCGATGCTTACTTTGCGAGCCGAAGCCGCCTCTCAAATCTCGGTGCCTGGGCTTCCCAGCAGAGCCGGCCGATCGAGACCCGAGAGGAGCTTGAGGTGGCTGTCGAAGCGGTCTCGGAGCGGTTCACGGAGGACGTGCCGAGGCCTCCATTCTGGTCCGGCTTTCATCTGCGGGCAGAGTCGTGGGAGTTCTGGGAAGAACAGCCAGGCAGGATCCATGACCGGTGGGTGCTCAAGCCTGGCGAAGAGGGGTGGCTCATGTGGCGGCTGCAGCCCTGAACATTACCCCTGTGACGACGACTCTACCTCGATTGTTTCGCCTCGGATTAATCCATGGTTTTGTTCGAGTGGAGCGAGTCTTTGGTGAGTAATCGCACGGGAAGCCGGATCTCAGAGGCTAAATCCCCGATTCTCTCCACTCGATACGCGCCTTTACCAGCAACGGAACACACCGACTCAATCAATTGCTCTCCCCGAAACAGAACCCCGCAATGGTCGTCGATGGCGAGGCCATCGGGCAGGGCGCCAGTGGCGATGTTGCGTTCGTAGGTGACTCGGCGCTCGGCTTCGCTATCGTAGTGGGGACTGTGGCTTCCAGGGAGAAAACCGAGCCCATCGTTAAGCACGCGTAGGGGCAGACCCCACGAGTCGGTGGTAGCACCGCTGAACCAGCAGATCGAACCGGCACTGAGCCCCGTGAGCACAGTGCCCTGATTCCAGGCCTGCCGCAGGGCTTTGTCGATGCCGTGGGCTTGCCACACCAACAGCATTTGGAAGGCATTGCCGCCCCCCACGTAGATCAGATCTTGGTCGAGCAGGTGGGCAATGGGATCGGGCTGATTGTAGCGGGTCAGGCTGAGGTGGCTGCACTGAGCGCCCAAGGGGCGAAAGGCAGCATAGAAATTCTCGATGTAGCCTTCGGCATCACCACTGGCGGTGGGCAGAAAGCAAGCCTTCGGGGCCACTTTGCCGGTTAAATTCACACTGTAGCCATCGAGGAGGGACGAAAATCCGCCGCCGCCAATGGCGAAGATCGTGGGTTCTTTGGCTCTGTCTTGAGTCATGGGTCGATCGAATCTCTAATGGGGGGTGAGGGGCTTAGGTTTGAGTTGCCAGTCGCAGGGTCACGAAGGTGCCGATGCGCTCGTAACCCACGCGCTCGTAGACTGCGTTTGATGTGGGGTTTGCAAGGTCCGTATGAAGGCTGCATGCCTTCTTCCCCTCGTGCAACTGAGCTTGCGAGAGCGTGCTCACCAGTCGAGCGGCATGGCCTTGGCGTCGATGCTTGGGCACGGTGTAAACAAAAGAGAGGCAAGACGTTTGAGGGGTGGTTCGAACCACCCCAGCCATCGCAACCCAATCGTCGGCAGCATTGCGCCATAGGTAACCTTGATCATTGACGATGAGTCGGTCGGCCTGGGCACAGATCTGTTCATGACTGAAAGATTCCTGAGGGAAGCAGTCTTGAGCAAAACCGGTAAGAAAATTTTCAAGGAGGGAGCGATGGTCTTCGGTCGCAAGAATCATCACACCGCCAGCCAAGTCAGGCACGACAACTCGTGTCAGTTTCATGAGGGCCTGGCGCAGTTGTAATCTGTAGGGATGACCGCTGAGCTTGGACCACGTTTCAGCAAACGCTATGCCGGCTTCCGGTGCGCCTTTGAGGCTTCGAAGTGAAATGCCCTGCTGGTGAAGAAACTCGGCGAGGGACTGGGCTTGCGCCACGGACATGGTGTCCATGATTAGGCTGCATCGCTCCAGATCAACGACAGCGTAGGGAACGTCCGGGCGCTGGTCCTCGAGGACGAAGAAGCGGGTAATGACCTCATCGGGATGCTCATCGAGAGCCCGGGCAATCGCACCCCATGTGAGGTTGTGTTCGGACTCGTTCGCCAACAATGCCGAACCGCAGCGCTGGAGGAATGCGTCAGGGCTGGGGCACGGAGACCAGTTTGTCACC
>MDTA01074179.1_pt1 | contig 11358 bp, 7 predicted proteins | sample 811151 | NCBI WGS metagenome assembly MDTA01 (sample SAMN05326648, study PRJNA326480) | marine metagenome | isolation source: seawater | place: Indian Ocean: South | collected 2010 | reverse complement strand
TCACAATAATGCCACTTATAACAAAAGACAGAATAAATCGAATTAGCCGTATGGTTCGCCAATCACCTAAGACGTCTTTTTTATGCGCTTGCAAAAAACTTGAATTACAGACCCTGAAACGCAAAACGTCATCGTATTCCTACAACCGACCCATAAGTATCGACATCGAACTTTCTAATGTTTGTAACCTCAAATGCTCTTGGTGTGATACACAGTTTTATGCTGATAAATCTGTGCCAGTAAGAGAAATTCCATGGGACGTATTCCAGCGCATAGCTCCAAAATTAGAGGGGCTCAATAGAGCCATGTTTACTGGCGGTGGAGAAACGTTAACATGTAAGCATGCACCAGAGGCTATAGCACTAACAAAAAAATATGTGCCAACCGTCATTCTTCACAGTAACGGGGTTTTAATCCGAGGTAAACGAGCGCAGAAGTTAGCCCAAAGTGGACTTGATAGCCTGCGAGTAAGCATTGATGGTTCAGATGAAGAAACATTTCGCAACGTAAGAGGGACATCGCTCACAAAAATTTTGGATAATCTGAAATACTTCTCATCTATCAGCGACGTGCCCATAACCACTGTATCTGTAATGAGTCAAAACAATTGGAAATCCCTACTCAACGTCCCTGAAATATTAAGTGAAGTAGAGAACGTGAGACAACTATACTTTCAACCCGTAGAAGTTGAATTTTTAGGATGGAATCGTGATGATTATTTTATGACACGAGATGAGATGGTCGAATTTCAGGGAACAATATCAGAAAAGTGTAAACGTTACGGCTTTGAAACAAACGTCGACGAACCAGACTTCGACCCTCTATTCTCTGAACCTTTTTCACTTTGTGAATATCCTTTTTTCGGATATATCACGCTCAACTACGAAGGCTTTGTAGCACCATGTTGTCGACTCACTAATGTTGTTCACATGGGAGACCTCAAGGAAATGTCTTTCGAAGAAGTGTGGAATGGAAAGTCTTTCCGTGAGTTACGCGACCTAATGATATCTGGTGATTATCCAAGTTATTGCCATGATCGTTGTAAATACCGCGTTAAAATGAATGCTATCCCCTCTGACCAAAGTCCAGGAAAGTTCACACGACAACACATTGCGAGAAAAAAGAAGGAACTCGAAAGTGAAGGTGAGGCGTTCGTGAAGATAAATCCTGTTTCCTGAGATACAAGCAAAAACCAAGAATTGGTCTTTTTCCAAACGTTCCTTCGGTTGCTTTCTTGTAAAAAACGTGAGCGGCTAGTCAATCAAAGTATTGAGTTTTGACGCTTATTTATAGTAACCTAAAACAAAAAACCCAGAATAACTATTTAAAGAAAAGTGAATGAAACGACTCGTAGTCATTCCCGGCGATCCGCTGTACAAATATTTCGACAAAGGTGAAATTAAACTCCGTTACTGGAATCCGCACAACATGTTTTCAGAAGTACACATTATATCACTATGCTCTTCGGATATAGAGCCTGAAAAAGTACAAGATTTTGTCGGAGATGCTCGGCTTTTCATCCACTCAATCGGACGTCCTAACCCAACTAATTTTCTTTCCATTCGAAAAAAAGCTCTAGCCCTTTGCGTAGATATTAAACCAGACCTAATAAAGGGACACGGAGCACTGATTATGGGATATTATGCAAGTTATATCGGAAAAAAATTGGCTGTCCCTTGCGTTGTTTCACTCCATGCAGATCATTCTATCTGGCGTGGCCTAAGAGCCGCCGGATGGCCAACACTCATGAGGTCTATTTATCAACTAGCCTACCGTATGTCCTACATGGAACACTATTGCTTACGCCAGGCCACTGTCGTCACTTGTGCATATAATTTTCCAACAAGACACGCGCGCTGGGCAGGCAGTCGAAACATCGAAATAATCTATAATCGTGTTGACACCAATCGATTTAAACCGCCAAGAGAAAAAACCCATAATTCTTTTCGCGTTTTAACCGTTGGAAATCACATACCGGGTAAAGAGCCTTCTGCAATTTTAAAGGCTGTTTCTCTTGTAGAATGTGAGTTAACAGTTGTTGGTCAAGGGCCCCTCAGTGAATCACTCCGGTTACAATCTTTAAAGTTAGGGATTACACACAAAGTAACATTCTTACCATCTGTTCCCAATTCCGAGCTACATAGTATATATCAGCAACATGACGTTTTTTGTATATCAATCCGCTATCCGGGGGTCTGTATTCCCGTGCTTGAAGCAATGTCATCTGGCCTCCCTGTAATCGTGAACCAACCGCTATGGGAGAAGACGCCAGAATTCATAGGCACAGACGCTGTAGTAGTAGAGAATACGGGTAAAGGATATGGAACAGCGATCGAAAGGCTATATAGAAAACCGGAACTCCGAAAAAAAATTGGAGAGGCTAACCGACAAAAAGTAATGCAAGTTGATAGTACAAAGATGGAAGAAAAAGAAGCTATGTTATTCAAAAAATTAATTGGCTAAGGTTCCCAATTTCAGAAAATATATAAGGCCCTCGAAAACACCTATAGTCCTCAAAAAAACTTTCTTCAATTAGTACAAATTCGGCTATCTCAATTTATTTAAATTTGGTATAGCTTTCTTTCCATCCTGTATGCTAAGTTTTGATACGGAGCCCATTTAGCATAATATTCTTCAATAGAGTCTGTATCATCAGATCTACCCAAAAGGCGCATACAGCGTCGAACTTCGGAATCTATCGGAATTTTATCATTTTTTCCCAACAACATAGCAATATGGTTTATGCTATAGGGGCCCAATCCTTTGATTGTGCTTAATTCTTGAAGTATTGGATCAGTAGACCAACCTACGAATTCGTCACACACTTGAAACTTTTCGGCGATATTGTGTAAGTATCCAATACGATATCCCAATCTTACTTCACTTTCGAATACAGTCATAGGAATCGATAAAATTTGCGACACTGATGGAAATGAAATCTCCGATTCAGACCAACCAAACTGCTTAGTTGACACATTCAAAAGTGATTGGCACATTCTTCGTGTAAAGGCCCAAGAAGCATTTGTGGTAAATAGGGTCTTTAACACATCTTCAAACAGCGAGGATCCTCTTAAAAAAGGATTTAATCCCGTTTTTGCAACCTTATAAAGGCTTGGATCTAATGAACATGCTTTTTGTAAAAAATTGGCAAAATCTATATCGCAATTAAACATATATTTCAATCGCAAAATAAGTTTATCCAACAATGAAGAGCGAATCGGTATCGTGCTAAAAACAAAGCACCGGAGATAATTATGGGTTTCTTGTTCAATTTTTAAATGCACCGCATGTTGTTTAAACCGTTCGATGCGTGTTAATGTCAGTGTTTCCTTATCCCAACTATATGGCGCTAACTGGGACCAACCATGAGAACGAACAATTCCGACAAGACTCCCATGAGAAAGGGGAATTCTTAGGATCTCACAGTAACTACTACTATTCATTTTGAAAATACCCGTATTCTTTATACTATACTGTCACTAAGAGATTGTTTTTAGAACGGCACCTTGTATGAAGGGTCATTAACATATCTTTGTGTCTTAAGTTTTAACCTTATTTCCATGCCTGGTCGGATGAGTATTTCAATTTGAGAATCTTTCATAGTCACAGAATTCGTTTTTGTGACCAACCGCTCTGCACTATAAGTTCCGGCATAGCCACCCAACCCACCTGGCCAATTACTGGTGCGAGTCTCAAAATTCGCCTCGGTAAAACGATGCTCTCCGAAAGTTCCCGCCTGTATTAACACGTTACGTGATTCGGTGACACTTGTATTAACCAGTCGAACTGTAGTACTATCTGCAGAAAGCTTTTCTACTAGAGCTGCTACATCGATAGGCAAACCCGATCGACGACGGCCTAAATCAAAGTAACGTAAGCGAGCATGGAGTAATCCGCCATTATAGATCGGTTGAGGTGCACCCAAAGCCAACTGAATCAATGCTTCTGAAGTTACAGGGTTTCCCCACTGCCAATGATGCACATGGTGTTGAGTACCAACATCTTGGTCCGCCATAACCTGCGCCATCCTACGAGCTATCTGCGTGTAACTACTCTGCTGTATTAATTCGGGATAATCTGGGTTCCGGTCATTTAAAAACTCGAACCACGGTTGTTCATGACCTGAATCATGCTTATCGCGAAATGAGTGAACAGCGCACCAATCGTATGCTTCAGCTTTTCTAAGTCGTTCCACACGCTCAAGATCATCATCCCGCATAGAAAGATACCACAAATAAATAGGGTAAAGTCCTCCCATTGGCATCCAGTCAAACCACCCCGCATCACCATAACGATATGGGACTAGAAAAGTATTCTTACCTACTGGAACCGAATCTAATTGATGAGACCAATTTGCTCTAACGCTCATCTCCTCATTATGAGGATCTTTTGATTCGCCTAATTCGAGGATACGATCCATCTGGTCTCGCGGGAGATCTAAATAGCTGTCGTCTCTTGTCAACAAATAGGCATTTGCGCCTGCATCAACGGTTGCAAAATGCATCGTTAAAAACCCGTGAGGGAAAGTCCATCCGTAACGACCACCGTACCACTTACCGCCAACGTATTCGCCAACTTTTCCCGAAGGCCCTATTTGATCTGGCAAAAGCCCTCCATTTTCGCTAGCACGAACCATCCACCCATCGGTATATTCAACAACCCAGTTGCGGTATTTTTCTTCTCCTGTAAGAATAAAAGCATTGGTCATCATTGATGTGATTGCCAAATTTGCCGGCGCATCGCCGGCCTGCCATCGCTTATTCATTTCTTCGCCCATCAAGCGTGCCTTTGCTGGGTCAGCTAAATCTTTAACTGACTTAATATCGGGCAGGTCGTAAAATGGTAATCCGTATGGTTCCATAGTTGTATCAACTGGGTTATATGGCTTCGGTGATATGTCTCCACCTGAGACAATAGCTCCTCTACTACCATTTAAACCCGAAAGCACGATTTTGTGCTTGGGATCATAGTTGATTGCCTCTACATCCTCATTCAAATAAAAACCGGCAAATCTACGAGCCAAGCCCTCTAGATCATTATTCATAGGAAGGGTTAAACATAAATTATAAAATAGTACGTCTGCTTCGGATTGGTGCATTTGATCTTCCTGAAAACCATAATCTTTGTGATATGATCCCAGACGACCCAATTGACCTAAAACAGCCTTATACTGACGTTCCGCCAGTGATAAAAGATGATCTCCTGCCCCTATGGAATAAACCAGTGGCCAATTGAAAAATGGTTCAAAAAAATCATCCGGGGACCCACCGCCCCAAGAATCTTCCCAAATAAATTCTCCATTTTTTCTTGTAAAATGGCTTAAGTATGGTTCTGTAACAGAATCAATAGACTCAAATAATTTTCGTTGCCATAAAGCCCAAGACGGTACTTTCTGACACGGTAGGTTGGCACATATTTGATTCATCGTTTCCTCTAAATTTTTTACTTTTTTTTAAAGATTCTTATGACTAAATCCAATGGTTAAAGTCGATCTAAAAATAGCCTATAGCCATATTTTTCAACATTTAATCCACAAAAATTTGTCACATTCGAAAATTGAAAATTTATGAGTGGTGTCTACTTTCAACATAATTGAAATTGTTTTACTTTTGCGTTCATCAAGACAAAAACCCAAATAATAATAAAATCATTTATTAACTTTGATTTCACCCAAAGAAATTTATATTAAAAATCGGCTATTAAAAAATATTTTCTACTTTTTCACAACTAAATTTAAAATTGGCAGACACATTACTCAAGTTTTGCAAACGTTAAGCACTATATTCATATTTTATCGGTAACTAGAACAGCCATTGCGCAAGACTTAGACATGTATAATATTAAAGGTTGTATCCTTCCAACCGCATTCGATGCGAGGATTATTTGGGGCTATATTGAGAAAATCAGGAAATGACGTTCAAAAAACCGTCCCACTTGCCCCTACCGTAAGAAGGTCTATTGCTTCTCCGGTAAGAGTCCCTGGCTTAGAATTTGTCACTACAGATTCGGGACCCAACGAATGTGAACACTGCTATGGCTTGGGGCTTATTCCGGTTGCTAATATAGATTATTGGTGTAGTTGCTTTTGGTGTAAGAAGTCTAATTTACACGTTTTCGTCTGTCGTGTAGGTGATCTGTTCTTGGCCGTTCGCGATTCAGATAACTCAATAGGATGGGGTGAAAACGTTGTCGATGCGTTGCTACAGTGTGAATCAAATATAAACGAGGGCGATTCTATATGGTCAAAAAAGTACACCGCTGACACGAAACAAGAAAATCCTATTTCTATAAAGATCCCACGTCGGACCCACGCACTACTTGAAAAACAGGCTTTATTACAGGGTTGTAGTCTAGATGAAATTTTAGCCAGGCTTGCAATAGGCAATACTGATAAATTTATTGATAACTCAGATAATGCAGTTAATAAAAAAGTCTTTAATACGCTTGAAAAAGAACATCCCTCGGGCAATCCCACTTCACGTGTAAACACCGGATAATTTTAAGACACTTAAAGTCTTCACTTATCGTTTGTAGCATACCAATTCTTCAAACTACATACGTAATTCTAGTCTTCAAATAATGACATCTGTTCTGACGTTAATAGTGTTGGTTGGGACCCATCTTCTAATGGAAAATTTTGTTGCAGATAATCGATCGTGCCTAAAAATCCTCTGTAAACAACCTCTGCCTTCGTAACATCGAAAGCACTAGCATATTTTTCTAAATCGTCCAATTGAGCCGGCGTTATGCTAATTGCTACCTTCCTACAACGTTTTCCATTCCGTATCGTTGCGTATGAGTCTAATTTTTGAGCATTTCTTGGAGAAAGTTTTATTTCGATATTCCGAAGACTCATAAGAGCGTTAATCCTTAGGTATAAGAGGTTCCACAACGTTAAACTAAGGCTCTAGATTCCGTTGTCAACACGATTAAGCGGCTAGTTATTAAAAAGTTATCAACAGCGTTATCAACAGCGCTTAAGTATTTGATATTAAACAGGTTATATTGTATTGGTAAAAACGGCCGTTGTTGCGATTGAAGCAATTATTCTTGTAATTGCTGCTTCTCATATAAAGCCTTTGCGATATTCGTCAAAAGTTTAATATTTTCGCCGGATAATTCCCTTATAATTGAAAAAAACTCTTCTGAAATCATTGACTGGGCTTCTTGCTCCCTTCGACCATTAAATCGGTTGACCAATAATTCAAAAGTATCACTGTCCGCCGATTCAGTTGTCGAGGTTACTGCGGCTATTAAGATTTCCGCCAATTCAAACTCCGCAGAAGTTGACGCTTTAAACTTATAGACTAGGGCCATTAGGAGTAAAGGATTTAGCTGTAAGATTTCCGCTAATGCCTCGCAGACTTCTGACGATGGAACTCGATCACCTTTCTCTACCTGGCCAATATACGTAGACCACACCCCACCGGGTTTGCTTTCTGTTGTAATTTTCTGAGCTAATGCACGCTGACTAAGGTTCAGCTCTTTTCTCTTCAAAGCTATTAACGAACCAAATGTTTGCTCTTCCATAAACTCCTTAAAACCCAAACTTAAGTGTTAGTTAATAGATCAATTAACCCCTACCTAACATGCAAATACAAACCTTAACCATCAATAGTTTCACGCAAAAAAACTTATTGCTTTGATTTCATTGTCATTTTCAAAAAAATCACTGAATCGAAAATGGTGTTTAAAATAAAAACATACGAATTTTTTTAATTCAATAGTTTGGGGTTGACGTTTAGGCAAATAAAGAAGACGTTCTCTATTTCTTTTCGTAATTGTGTAACGTGTGTTTTTTAAAAAAATTGCTAACCCACTTTAATTCGGCTTCGAGATACAAAGTGCTCGTGCCCGATTTTTTCATCAGAACCGATTGGAGATATGAAATTTGTTAGTTGAAAATTGTTGGGTACAATGGACACAATGTTTACGGGAAATTCGGGGTCAAATAAACCCAAGAAGTTATGACCAATGGTTTGCTAAAACTGAAGCGGTTCTCGTAGATCCAACAACTCTTAAAATACTAGTTGCATATACTATTTCCGCGGACTGGCTACATAATCATTATCAAAAAATGGTAGAAAATATTGTTTATAACACTACCCAAATCAAAGCACGTATCGAGTTTACACCACATCTTGAAAAAGGTCATCAAGATGATTTAAGCCAAGATCTCTTTGGGTCTGTTAAGCCTGACAATCAACCTGATTTGGACGCGAAGCCAGGCTCTTCAAAAGAGCTATGCAATCTTACTCATTACACCTTTGATAATTTTGTTGTTGGCGACACAAATAGAATGGCTTTCTCATCAGCACATACAATAGCTGGAAACAACTCACAAGCTACATATAATCCTCTTTTTATTTTTGGGGGACCCGGCCTTGGAAAAACGCACCTTTTAAGAGCAATAGAAAATCGCGTTCATGTTGAGCATCCAGCACGACGTGTCATGTATGTCACCGCAGAAGAATATATGAGACGTTTTATAGAAGCCATTCAAGATCGGTCCACAAAGGATTTTAAGGAACTGTTTCGTGAAATAGACATACTCTTAGTTGACGATGTGCAATTCCTTTTGAAAGGAGAGCAGACCCAGAACGAATTTTTCCACACCTTTAACGCTCTGCATGAGAAAAATTGCAAAGTCGTTTTAACTTGCGATCGTTCTCCTGATAAAATTGAAAACATCGAGGAACGGTTACGATCTCGATTCAAATGGGGCCTAGTAACCAGTATTGAACAGCCAGACCTCAACACCCGCATTGCTATCATTAAGTCTAAAGCCGGTTCTTTAAACCTTGACATAGGAGACGACACCATTGCTTTAATCGCTAATCATGCTGCTTCTAACGTTCGCGAGATTGAGGGCGTACTTACCTCACTCACTGCTCATGTTGCGATACACCAAAATAATATAGACACCAACACCGTTAATGCCGTACTTCGCCAAAGAGGTCGTGTCACATATGGAATGCGTGATATCTCAAATGTCCAACTTGCTGTTTCCGAATCAACAGGTATCCCCGTTGAACTTATGGTTGGCAGATCACGAAAACAGGAAGTGGTTCACGCCAGATATCTTGCCATATACCTTGCCCACACTATAACCAAAGATACATACTCAACGATCGGCGCTCAATTTGGCGGACGGGACCATAGTACTGTACTATATGCAATTCAGTCCATCAGTAAACGGCTCAAACTTGACCCGATACTTAAAAAAACGGTCACTAGTTTATTAAATCAATTAGATTGTTAATTCACACGTTTTTTAACTAATAAATTCTGATCCGATTGAATAGCCATTTTATCGCGACCGCCTTGAGAATTCGCGTAACCGAAGTAACCGCCTGAGATCCCATCAAGCTCATAAAGCCTGAGAGCTATTAAACCCAGCCAACCATTTTTATTTTGCAATATTCCTTCCACTAAAAGTGCCGAGGACTTAATATGCTCTCGATAACGTTTCTGTATTTTACTAGAAATGACTGTTTGGATATATCCTGTTTCATCTTCCAGCGTGATAAACATTACTCCATTGGCTGTTGGGGGCCTTTGTTTCAGTATCACCAGTCCAGAGACACGCACAAAAATTTTCTGCTCTGATATACTGATCATACGACGACATGATTCTATCGTTTTTACTGAAAACACATTTAAATACCTTCGGAAAAAAGATAAGGGATGAATCGTCGCCGTTCTCTGTGTCCTAAGATCCCAAACCATTTTTTCTTGCAATAATAAATCGGGAAAATCGGGAAAATCTTCAATCGGGAAAATCGGAGTAGAAAAAAGTTTAGGCTGTTCAAATAAATGCTTTCGACTAAACATTAACCCTATCTCCCAAATTGCTCGGCGTCTACCTCCCGTAATACTATCTAGAGCTCCCGCTTCACCTAGAGCAAAAAAAGCCTTACGAGAAAGAACCGTTCGGCGAAAAATATCTTCGACAGATGCGAAATTGGACGCTATTCGAGTCCAAACTATTCTTTTTGCAATATTATTTGAGATACCTATTACCGACGTTAGGGGCTTGCGAATACAGGGACTTTTATGATCAAATATTTCCAAAGTATATCGTACATGCGATTTATTTATATCAGGAGTAAGTATTCTGACACCTAGACGCTTTGCCTCTTCCTCTAGTGTTTGTAACGGATACATGCCTGGGTGGTGTTGCATTATCGCGGCCATGTATGCAGCTGGAAAATAAAGTTTCAACCAAACGGACTGATACACAATCTTTGCAAAAGCCGCTGCGTGGCTTCGACAAAATCCGTACCCTACAAAATTTGCAATTTTTTCAAAAACGTTAAAAGCGATAGATTCTTCTATTCCTTTATGAGCAGCACCTGTGATGAAATTATTTCGCATCTCCGATAGTTTTTCTTGGCTTCGCCTTTTTGACATTTCAGAACGAAAATCGTCCGCTTCGGCAAGGGACATACCTGCAAATCGATTGGCTATTTCAAGTATTTGTTCCTGGAATAAAATAATCCCGTAGGTGTCTTTGAGAATGGGTTCCAAGTCGGGGTGATCATAAGAAACCGACTCCAAACCATTTCTTCTACGAATGTATGGATGTACCATACCACCCTGCAGAGGCCCTGGGCGAAATAATGCAATCTGTGAAATTATGTCCTTAAAACACTTCGGTTGGTGCAAAGCTAAAAGATGCATTTGACCTTGAGATTCGATCTGGAACGTGCCAAGGCTCTGTCCTGATTGAAGGTAGCTATAAACCTTTTTGTCGTCGTAAGGTATCGTATTCAGCGAAATGTTTTCACGGTAATGAGTATTAATCATCTCTTCTGCCTCAGTTATTGAAGCGAGCATACGCAGGCCTAAAACATCCAATTTAATCAAACCCAAGCAATCTAGATCATCCTTGTCGAACTGTATTACTTTGACACCATTTTTTGATATCTGTATCGGAGTAAAATGGGAAAGTGGCAGTTCAGATAAAACCATACCACCTGAGTGTAGACCTAGATGCCGAGGACAGTCTTGAAGTAACTCTACGGCACCCAAAACCAACTCGAGCTTCACACTATCTATTTTCTTCTCTAAGATATCGGTAAACTCACGAATCGAATTAGGTTCACTGTGAGGTACGAGTTTTGTTATGTTTGAAATTTCATTGTTCGTAAATCCGTAAACTTTCAATACTTCTCTTAGCGCTAGACGAAGTCGAAATTTCACGATCGTAGCCGTCATTGCCGTATGTTCTATACCAAACCTAGACTCTATCCACCCTATTATTTCATCACGGCGCTCGCTATCAAAATCTATATCTATATCAGGGGTTCCCTTTCGCCCTCTATGCAGAAAACGTTCAAAGAGTAACCCATGTTC
>MDTA01057092.1_pt1 | contig 11358 bp, 12 predicted proteins | sample 811151 | NCBI WGS metagenome assembly MDTA01 (sample SAMN05326648, study PRJNA326480) | marine metagenome | isolation source: seawater | place: Indian Ocean: South | collected 2010 | reverse complement strand
CTACTGTTGATAATAGAGAGGTCGTTTTAGTTGACGATGTAATTTATACAGGCAGAACTATAAAAGCAGCACTAGAGGCTCTTCATTCATGGGGTAGGGCAAAAAGAGTAATGCTTGTTGCGATGGTAGATAGAGGGCATAGAGAAGTCCCTATTCAACCAGATTTCTGTGGACGCGTCATTCCAACTAGTAAAGATGAGTCTATAGACCTTAGATTAAGCGAAGTTGATGGTGAAGAAGGTATTTTTTTACTTAAAAATGTTTAAGGGAAAAAAAGTTTTATCTGATATTACCAAGATTCTGCGTTGCTATTTCGTTATTATTTCTTAAATCTAAACCTTTTATTTCAAGTTGACAAAACTCATTTATTTTGAATTCTAGTTTAATACAATCTTCCCCTATTTTCCCTGGAGGTTCAAGCGGAATTGAAATAGTTTTATTACCAAGTTTTTTGACTTTATCCTTTGCTTCAATTTTAGTTAGAGTTGGTAATCCATTAATATAAATTATCTCATGAGATCCCTCCTCTTCAGGTTCACCAATTACTAAATCAATATTTAATTGATTATTTACGCTTGCAGCTAAAATTATTTCTAAAGGTTTATTTGTTGGCCATGTTTGACCTGGTAAAAAAAGTGGATGCCAGATATGCTTTTCATTTTTTTTATTCCAGCATTTTAGACTTACTCCTTTATTTAAGACATCTTTAACTTGAACACCAGGTGTAAGATTTAATGCTCCAAGTGCAATAGCTTCTATGGGAGGGGGAGTTATAAAAGGGATTGTATTACAGAGAGTTTTTAAATAATTTTTAATTACAGGGATCTGCGAACCGCCACCGACCAAGACAACACTATCAAGGTCCTCTAATTTAAAGGAATTTCTTTTTGCAATATTAACTGTTTGAGTGAAAAGTATTTCAATACTATTTAAAAGTCCTTTGTCAATAAGTAACTCTTCAAGTCCTTTTTTTGATAGTTTTAGAAACTTTTCTTCTCGTTTAGAGGTGATTATCTTTTTTGAAATAACAGATGTTTCTTTTATATCTATTTTGCTCAAATCACATTTCAGTTCCTCGGCTACTCTTAAAATTGAATTTGTTGGTTTTTCATCAGGTAATAAATGATCCACTATCCATCTATCAATATCTTTACCGCCTATGCGAATTCCCGCTTTACCTAGGACTTTTGCAGTGCGCAGAACCTGTGTACTTTTCCCTTCTAAATTATTTCCATCAAATCTCACAAGTTGAGCTATTGGAGAGGCTCTCCCTTCACCTCCCTCTAAGGCAACAATTGAGATATCAATCGTACTTCCTCCAAAATCTAAAACAAGTAATGTAGATCCTGGTTCTAGTCCTGCCCCCATTGCTGCCGCTGTAGGTTCATCAACTAATGCGATTTCTTTTACTTTTAGAGAATCACAAACGTTGACTATCCATGATCTATATTCTCTGTAGGTATCTACAGGAGCAGTCAGTACAAGTCTTTTTATATTGAACTTTTCTGAGACGCTTTCCCATATTTTGTAAATTAGAATCTCACCAGCCTTCTCTGGGGAAATGTTTGAATCATAAATTGGATCAATACTTGGAGCCCCTATCCACCTTTTAAAATCTTGACTCAGATTGTTTTCATGACCGCTATTAATTAGATTTAATTCGATAATTTCCTGTCCAACTAAATAACTTTCCTTATCCTCTAATGATTGCCAAATTAAACTAGGAACCTCACCCGGAGATCGACTAATTGGAGCTAAATCTAAAAGCTCAGGGAATTGCTCATTCTCTTTTTGAAATACAACTACTGTTGTTGAACTCCCTAAATCAATAGCCAATGTTCCAGGTTGAATATTGATTTCAATTTCTTTGATTTTTTCCAATTGATTGCTTTGGGTATTCTCCATCTTTTTTTGAATTGTTTAATTAGGCTCAGAGAATAAATTAGTATTAATTGAGTTTAGAAAAGCTAACATCAGAGCTATTTTTCAGCGAAGAATATGGAAATGATCAATTATCTCATACAATAAATTAACAGTGAAGTTATTAGTGTGATCAAATCTGGGACAGGGCTTAATTCCAAAGATTTAGCCAAAAGAGGAGAAAGTCTTATTCGTCACTCCACTAATCGCTATCTAACTACCGTGAGAATTGCTTTTAGGGCAAAGCAAAGGAGATTTGATGACTTTGATGGACTCTTAGAAGAATCAACTGTCAAACCAGTTCAAAGAGCAATCATTGAATTAAGTGATGAGCAAGATCAACCTGATCTTTTGCCTGGGTAGGTGTTCAAAAAAGAAGGCCCAGGTTGGAGAATAATAATAGATTTATCAAGAGAAAATTTTTCAACACTTATTGGAGGTGAATCTTGGGCAATAGAGTTGACTAAATCTGAGTTTAAATCTCTGGCTAGGGTGGTAATTGATTTATCTGATCAATATGAAAATATTAAAGACCAATTAATGGGCGATGAGGATATAACTCTTGAGTTAGAAAGTAATCCATGGTTTGCAATTTTAAAAGGTGATCAATTTGGTTGGAACCTCAAGTTGATTTTAAAATGCAGCCATACATCGATTCGAGGGGCAGAAGTTTGTTGGCCAAGAAATGTGACCAAGCATGTAACGAATGCAATGAGAATAATGTGGGATTCAGACTATTTGTGAAAGAACTTAATTAAAAGTTTTTCAATTTTTCCCCAAAAATAATTTTATTTTACTCACATTTTTTCCACAGTATAAATTCGATAAATAAATCTCCTACTGTTGGCTGTGGAAAAAAGCTATTCTGAAGAACAGGAAATTGACTATTAAAAAAGTCTTATGTTATTGATAAGCAAAATTAATGTTTTCCCTGAGAAGACTGTTGAGTACTTGATCTGAGAATGAGACGGCGCGAGAAAGTTTTTTTGCTTTTTAAATTTTAAGAGTATTTTGCAAACGGAATTATTTTTCTGAGAAGTTTCCTTTATGCAAAATATTGATCTCAATAAAAAAAACATGTCGAGCCAAAGTAATGAAATTTTTGACTCAGAAGACATAATTAGTTTTCAAACAGAGATACCCAAGCCTATTCAACAAGCTATGAAGATTTATATTGAGAAGCATCCAAATTGGGATCAATATAGGCTTTTGCAAGCTGCATTGGCAGGATTTTTAATTCAAAATGGTATAAGTTCTAGATTGATAACACGTCTGTATATAGGGAATATGTTTGGATCTCATTCCTTTTAATTAATTTCGTTGGAGCTCTTCGAGTAGCTCCAGCGCAATTTCTTTTTTTATTGGCATTATTGATAGCCTATTTCCTTTTCGAACTAAAGTCAGTTCTTCAGACGTATAGGTCTCGGATAGCTCCTTTAAAGTAATCATTTTTTTAAATTCACAAATAAACTTTGTCCTTACACAATCCCAACGTGGATTATTTTTATCAGATTTTTTGTCAAAGTACTTTGAACTTTCATCAAATTGAAATGGATCAATCAAGTTTGTTTCAATAATTTCCATCAGACCAACAATTCCAGGTGGTTTTGTATTTGAATGATAAAAAAAGGCTTGATCACCAATTTTCATTTTTCTCATAAAGTTTCTTGCTTGATAATTTCTAATTCCATCCCAGAGAGTTTGCTTTTCATTCTTTAAATCTTTTATGCTATATGCGTCAGGCTCACTTTTCATTAACCAATAATTAATATCAATTTTGTGCATGGGATTTTTGAGGATCAAGGTTTTATTAAATGTGAATAACCTTATTATGGTCTTTTTCTTTTTTGATCTTGATTAACAAAACAGCTCTAATCATACATTAACAATGTATTTATTCTTTATCGGAAGTTTTCTAATTTAAGAACTATATGGATATTGTCAGCAGATATGTGATATTTGTACATTAGATAAATATTAGAATGAATATTGTACAAATGAAATAGTTTGATAAGGTGCCTGATCAAAAATTGTTAAATTTATTTCGAGAAAAAAATATATTTAACGCAATTGTGCTTATAACTTTAATTGTCATTGTCATAGCTTTGTCTTTAAGCAAAGGTTCAGTTGAACTAAGTGGGGACGAGATAATTAAAGCATTTTTGCGAGAGGGTGATGAAACAAATCAGATCATTTTTTGGGATCTAAGATTACCAAGATTAATTTCATCTTTACTTGTTGGATCGGCCTTGGGGATGTCTGGGGCTCTTTTGCAAGGAATGCTAAGGAATGGGCTTGCAAGTCCTTACTTACTCGGAATATCTGCAGGTTCAGGTTTAGTTATTGTGCTTCTCATCAGTCTGGGATCATGGCTCTCATGGATACCAATAGCGGCATGGTTAGGAGCAATAATTACAACGTTGATTGTCTATTTTTTAGCTAAATCGGGCACCTCTATCTCAGTTGAAAGATTAATTTTGGGGGGGGTCGCGCTGAGTAGTCTATTCGGATCCATACAGTCAATGCTTCTTCTTCAAGCAGAAGATGGAAGAGTTCAAGCTGCGCTGACTTGGTTAATTGGAAGTCTAAATTCTAGGGGTTGGCAGGAAATAAAGTTAGCTGGTCCACCAATAATCTTTGCCTTGCTTATGGGTTTATTACTATCAAGACAATTGAATTTGTTGGGTTTAGGTGAGGAGTTATCAGTAGGATTAGGTAATTCTTTATTTCGTTCAAGATGCTTGATCGGTGCATCTGCGACTCTGTTAGCGGCAAGTTCAGTCAGTGTTGGTGGTTTGATTGGATTTGTAGGACTAATTGTTCCTCATGCAGTAAGGTTTTTGTTTGGATCAGACTACAGAATTGTCTTGCCTTTCTCAGCTTTGTTAGGTGCTTTTACACTAAGTGCAGCTGATCTGATTGCAAGATCAGGAAATATTGAGTTGCCTGTTGGTATTATTACATCAATACTGGGAGCACCAATATTTATAGTGTTGTTGTATAGACGTCAAAAAACTTTAACTAATTTTAGGTAGCTGTTATGACATTAATAACTAAATCGTTCTCAACAGGTTATAAAGACAAAGAGATCGTCAAGTCTATAACTCTATCATTAGAGACATCTGAGTGGTTAGGAATTATTGGAGCGAATGGATCAGGTAAGTCCACGTTCTTGAAGGGTATCAGTCGAATCCTTGAAGCTTATTCGGGTAGTGCATATTTATCTGGGCGGGATATTCATCTGTCACCTACAAAAGAAATTGCAAAAAAAATTTCTGTATTACCACAACAAAACAACTCAAATTTATCTCTAACGGTTTATGAATTGGTTTGCCTTGGGCGGGCTCCTCATAAAAAATGGTGGGAAATGGATCTTGATGAAGATGATCATATGAAAGTTGAAAGATCTATTTTTTTAACTGGTATGACAACTTTAAAGAATAAATCTCTCGATACTTTGTCGGGAGGCCAAAGACAAAGAGCTTTTCTCTCCCTAGCTCTTGCACAAGATGCTAAAACGCTTTTATTGGACGAACCAACTACTTTTTTAGATATTCGTTACCAGCTTCAGTTTTTAGATTTACTCAAGAGACTAAATAAAGAAGAGGAGCTTTCAATTATTACTGTTATTCACGATGTCAACTTAGCTGCGAGATATTGCGATCGGATTGCACTTATCAAAAATGGTGAATTATTAGCTATTAATAAGCCAAGAGAAGTTCTTACAAAAGAATTAATGCAAAGTGCTTTTCAGGTAGAGACGTGTCAAATAGAGACCCCCGTTGGTTTTCAAATTTGCACAATTAACTAAAATTAAAAGTGGAGAAAATCAAAAAATTTAGGCTCATTTTATGTAAAAATTTATACTTGGCAGATTCTCTAATGACACTTTTAAATCAAAGTACTTTTAGATAGAGTCTTTTGGCCGCCTTCAAAGTATATTTTGTTACTGCATTAAAAAGTCTTTAAGAGCTATTTAATCTATAAAAGTGAGTAAATATCTTGTTGTGTGAGGCAAGGGTGAAGCTTTTTTCTAGGCTGTTGGTTCTTCCTGCGGCGATTTCTGTTTTGGGTCCTTCTGCAGCGACTGCGCTGCAAATGCAATCAAATTCCTTTAAAGGGTTTGGAGTTAAACCAAATAGTAATTCAACATTAATTGCTCAGGCAGAACAGGAAAATACTGCCGCTAAAATAAAAATCACTGTTACCGGTACTAAAACACCAAAAGCCATCTCTGATTATCCTGGTAGCGTGACTGTTATCGAAGGAGATGAAATTTATACAAATCAGACACCTACTTTAAGAAATTTGTTAAAGGATGTACCTGGTGTTAGCACAAAGAAATTTACTCAAAGTGGTGTCAGAGGAATAACAGGTCAAGAAGACGTAAATATCAGGGGTATGAATGGCGACAGGGTTTTGATGCAAATTGACGGCATAAGACTACCTACATATTCTTATTCAAGTTATTACACTTTTGGTAGAGGTAGTTATGTAGATTTTAATACGCTTAAGTCAGTTGAAATTTTAAAAGGTCCTGCATCTACCCTCTATGGAAGCGATGCTCTTGGAGGCGCTATTTCATTCAGACAGTTGACACCATCTGATGTCTTGAAAGAAGGTAATTCATATTCAATCGAACTACCAACCTACTACGATGGTTCAAATGAAGGATATGGTGGAGCAATAAAAATTGCAGCTCCTTTGTCTGAGAGACTTTCAGGATTATTTATTGTTAGTGGAGAGAAAGGTGGTGATCCTGCAACAAATGCAAATGATCAATTTATTAATGGAGGTGAGAGCTCTGGTAAGACATTTTTTACTAACTTAGAGTTTAATCTAGATGATTATACAAAAACTAATTTCATAGCCGAGAATATAAACAAGTCAACTGATGAAGACCCGGTAAAGGCAGCAAACTTGCCTCGTGGTTATACATCTTTGGATTCAGAAAGCGAAACCCAAACCAACAGATATTCAATATCTTTTATTTACGACAATCCATCTAATAATAAGTCTATTCAATATTCAAAAATTAAAGCCTATGTTCAAGATATTAATGTTGATAATAAATATAGTCGTAATGCCATTGTTTATGGTCGGCCGTCAAATCAAAATAGAGATCAACCCTTTGATCATTCTTCTTATGGGGCGGAAATTCAGTTTAGAAGCGATAAAGAAGTTGGAGATATTCTCCATAAAATTTCATATGGTTTTGATTTCTCAGAAAGTCAAAATGAAAGAGAAAGAAAAGTCACTAACAATCTAACTGGTGTAACTGAAAGTCTTAAAGAAACCCCTGATTCAACTATCAAGCGAAGCGGGATATATCTTCAAGATGAGATCGCTGTTAGTGAGAAACTAGATATAATTGCAGGAATTCGTTATGACAATTTTGATCTAGAAGCTGAATCTGATTCAGCATATTTGTCTAATGGTGTAGGTGTACTTGAGCCTGTTGGCTATAATGAAAATGCTATAAGTCCCAAATTATCAGCTATATATAAAGTCAATCCTGAACTTTCAATATATGGTCTATATGCTAGAGGTTTTAGAGCTCCAAATTATGTTGATATGAATAGCAGCTTTACTAACGTGCAAAGAATGTATAAAACTTTATCTAACCCTGATCTTAAACCAGAGACAAGCGATACCTTTGAAGTTGGAGTAAGGAAATTCACAGATAAATTCGATTGGAATATTTCAGGCTTTTTCAGCACATATGATGATTTTATTGAGCAACATTCTTTTACAGGTAGAAAAAATGGATTTATTGAATATCAATCAATTAATAAAGATGAGATTGAAATTTATGGTACAGAGATTGAGGCTGAATATAGGTTTAATCCTGATTCAACTGGTGTCAGTTTGATAGGTTCACTTGGTTACTCTCATGGTGAAAATACAAAAACAGATGAAGCTTTAAGTTCTATAGAACCACTAAAAGCTATAGCTATTCTAAGATATAAAACTTTAGATAGTAAGGTCACTATAGACCTTAAGAACACTCATGTTGGAGGCCCTAGAGTTGAGAGTGGAACAACTACTTATGTACCTGATTCTTATAATAAAGTAGACTTAATTAGTAACTTAAAGCAATCAGATAGGTTAGAAATAGATTTAGGTATATATAATTTATTTGATGAAAGATATTACTACTATTCCGATGTAAAAGGGCTTTCTAAGACAGCCTCAAATCTAGAAGGTTATTCTCAACCTTCTAGGCATATCAAGGCTGGTTTTAACTTTAAGTTCTAGAAATAAATTTCTAAATATAGACTATAACAGGCATGTTGAGTTTACTGAAATTCGTATTAGGTTTGACTATAATAGCCAGTTATGAAATAGCATTTGCAAATACTTCATCTCTCTCAGAATTAGAATCTGAAAAATTTGGATTGAATAAATTTTCGAATAAAAGAATAGTTACACTTACTTCCTTGACTGCAGATATTGTCTCTAAATTAGATAATTCATCACTTGTTGGTATTCCAGGGAGTAGTTTGACGCTCAAAAACAAAAAATTATCAAATAAAGAAATTGTCAGTCAAGGAAGAACAGCACCCCAATTAGAAAAAATAATTTCCTTAGAGCCTGATTTGGTAATAGGTTCTGCTTCTTTTCATAAAAAGCAACTAACAAAGCTTTCATCACTTGGAATTAGGTCAGAAGAAGTTGAAGTTAGGAATTGGGATGAACTAAATAATTTAATATATAAACTATCTTCTTTAACAGGTAAAAATAGCTCATTAGTTCAAAATTATCTTGATAATTGTAATTTTAAAAGTGATACCAATACGAATACCAATGCCGATACTAAAGTATTAGTATTAGTAAGTGCAAAGCCATTGTTGGCTCCAAACTCTCAAAGTTGGGCGGGAAGCTTATTAGATAGATTTAATATAAATAATTCGACTAAATCATTACTTACTAAAAGCCAATTTAAGGGGTATGTTAATTTATCCCCAGAGTGGTTAATTTCTAATCAACCTGAAAAAATTATAGTTGTGAAGACTGGCCCTAATTCAATAAAATCATTTAAAGATTTACCATATTGGAAAAAATTAAAAGCAGTCAAGAATAATAATGTAATTAGTATGGATTATTATGGGCTTGTGAATCCAGGCAGTATTAATAGCATTAATAAGACTTGTTTCACACTTGCAAATATTAATAATTAGAGATTACTTAATCTTCATTTCATATTCTATATTTATTATTGATTTTTTATCTAAAGGATAAAAAGTTGAAGCAGTGGCCGCTTTAATTGCAGCATTATCAATGGATTTAATACCACTTGTAGTAATTAATTTGGTTTGGGTAACAATACCTTTTGTATTTATCCATATCCTTACTACTGTTTTCCCTTCAACTCCCCTTCTAAGTGCAATTGTGGGGTATGCAGGACGAATACATTTTAAACATGTAATTTTGATCCTCCCATTTCCTTTTAGGAATCCCTTTTCAGGTTCATTATTTTTCAATCCTTCCCTTGAACCACTACCTCTTTGTTCTTTTTCATAGGCTTGATTGAGCCTATTAGGACTTTGTATATTTGTCTTTAAAGTATCTTTCTGAATATTTAATTTATTTGATGAATTTTTAATTTTACTTTCAATTTTATTTTCAACTTTTGAATCTGATTTTAGCAATTTTTTATTTATTAGTCTTTCACTTCTAGTTGTCTCTTCGCCTTTACCTGTCTCAATCAAATTATCAATAATCTCTACTGGAATAATTTTGTCTCCTTGTGCAATATTCTTATTATTCGAAGTAACTAAAAATATAAAAAAATGAATCAATATTGACAGAAAAATGTAGTATTTGGTTCTATTGATTTTAAAATCATCCATTTTTCAAGTTAATTATGAATTTGATTAATCGTTTTTATTAGACTTACAGTTGAAATTTTATTATAAGTTTTCTTGTTTGATCTTTTTAAATCTGGCGGCATAGTTATGTGGCCATTATTGATGTTTTCAATTATCTCTTTGGCTTGTATATTTGAGAGATTTATGTATTGGAAACAATCAATCGTAAATGATAAAGAATATCTTACCATCGCTGTAGAAAGATATTCAACCAATAAACCTGGAAAGCATTTAAATAAGAAGCAGTCAGCGTTGATCCCTCTAGAAAGGGTGATAATTGATGCTTTGGATATTATTGATAAATGTTTGTTGGATAATAGAAGAAATATAGATATTAAATTAGCTTTGGAAATATCAATACAATCAATTCAATCTGAATTTGGAAAGTTTAGTAATTTATTCTCCACCATCATAACTGTATCTCCATTACTCGGTTTATTGGGAACTGTTTTAGGACTTATAAATTCTTTTTCTTTCATAAGAATTGGTGAGTCTGGTATGAATGCCAAGGAGGTTACAGGTGGTATAAGTGAGGCTTTGATTTCTACAGCTACTGGTTTAATAATTGCTATATTTACACTTATTTTTTCCAATTATTTTAATAGCTTATGGAAGAAACAAAATTCAATTCTAAATCAGTATTGCGGAAGATTTGAGATGCTTTATCGAAAGAATGTTCTATCAAGCCAATATTGATCATGGTCTACTTTAAGGATGAGATAAAAGAAAATAATAAAATTGATATATTGCCGATGATTGATATTATTTTCGCTATTTTATCTTTTTTGATTATATCAAGTCTTTATCTTTCACGTGTTGATACAATGTCTGTTGATTTGCCTAAGGCAACAACTTCTATAAGGCAAAATAATAAATTTATAAACCTTACTATCGATAAAAATGGTATTATTTATCTTGATCGAGAGAAGGTATTTTTAGAGGATATTATAATTAAGGTTCAAGGTTTGATTCGACAAAGCAAAAATCTGGTAGTCATACATGCAGATAAAAATGTATCTCATGGTAATGTCATTAATGTTTTAGATTTATTAAGAGGTATTGATGATTTAAAAATTGCAATTTCAACTAAGTCCTTAAAATAAAATAATTAGTTCTAACTTATCTTGTTTACTATAAAAGCTAATTTTATGTATTAAATATCTTCAATTAATAGATTCTTTACTGTTTAAAACAATAAATTTGCTGCAATTCGTAATGCATAGTATTCTAATAAATTATCTGAAAAATTCAATTATTTAGTCTTTTGATTAACGAAGATAATAATTAAATTAAATTTTTAAATCATAGCTTTATCTCTAGCAAAGAAAGAAGTTGATAAAAATCCTTTTCTAGAATCAATTTTTATTACATTAAAACCCAGAATTCATAAATTTGTCAAAAATGACAAATGAAGGTTTCTTTTAAGATCTTATAGGGATGTATGAAACATCTAAATACAAAAAAAGTTTTCAAAGCTTTGATTGTGATCGCTTTTCTTGTTGTATCTTTATTGATTGGCCTATTAATAAGTCTAAACTTTATAGTCAATCCAATTATTTACTGGCTT